>Ga0098052_1000739_pt1 | contig 20531 bp, 28 predicted proteins | sample 15_taG_FD_81591 | JGI IMG/M metagenome (GOLD analysis project Ga0098052, IMG submission 81591) | Marine viral communities from the Subarctic Pacific Ocean - 15_ETSP_OMZ_AT15312 metaG | ecosystem: Environmental > Aquatic > Marine > Oceanic | place: Pacific Ocean | collected 2015-01-18
GGTAGTACCGTAGGTCCCTGCGTCAAACACTTCCATATAACTTTAATGGATAATGGCACGGTAACGGCAGCGGGTTGTAAACAAAGGAGATAGTTAATACTTTAAAGAACTATATGTAAAGCAATTAAAAACGGAGAATATTATGCCTTACAAATATAGAGAAAAAGAGTGTCTGTTTTGTAATGAGGTTTATACGACTAATAATCCAAATCAAAAATTCTGTTCCCACAGATGTGCTGGGTATGGAAACAATGCTATGAGGGGAAATGGTAAGCCAATGTCACAAGAGCAAAAAGAAAAAATGTCAATTGCAATGAAAGAAAAGTGGAAAGAAAGCCCTTCATTATTTTCTAGCGGAGATAGTCACTCTAAAGCAGTGGGAAAATCAACAAAAGGGAAACATAAAGGGGCCTCTATAAAAAACATATATGAAGTATCATCAAGAACAAGGTTAAAAATAATAAAAAGGCTCAAATTGTCTTGCTCTCAATGCGGATGGGATGAATGTATTTGTGACATACACCACATAAATGGAAGAAAAATGAAGAACTTTAACAACCATAATAATTTAACTTATGTGTGTCCCAATTGTCATAGGAAGATCCATAATGGATTAATAAAAAATGAAGAACTTATGACATTTCAAGAACAGATAGGAGATGATTGGATAGACCATTATTATGGATAAATTTTGGGTAGGCGGCGAAGATCTGGTGAGTGTCGCGGCGGACTGTAAATTCGTTACTTTAGAACCGTTGGGGGTTCGAATCCCTCCCTGCCCACCAATTCTCATATGGACTTGAAGCCCCTTTAAAAATAGTCGTATTGGCTTAAGGTAAGTAGGTTCGAGTCCTACCCGTGCCACCAATCACTTTAATGGTTATGTAACGTCACTAGACATGAATCTAGCCCTAGTAAAAAACAGGCGTATAGGAAAAATTATAGGCATGTAGGTTCGAATCCTATCATAACCACCAAATTAATATGTGCAGAAGTGGCGAAATGGCAGAGCAGTGGGTTTAAGTTCCATGGAGGCGAAAGTCTTATTGCGGGTTCGAGTCCCGCCTTCTGTACCAACTTTTTTATGTGCAGGTGTAGCAAAATGGCAAAGCGCTGGTTTTTAAAGGGATTTGCCATTTCTTGCTAGAAACAATAAGAGCAAGAACTTACAGAAAGAGAAATATATGAAAAGAACTTACAGAAAATACTCTGATGACGATTTTAAAGAGGCAATTTCTAAAAACTACACTTGGTCTGGAGTAATAAGACAATTAGGACTAAAGCAAGCTGGAGGAACAACAAGGTACATGAAGAACTTGGCTAAAAAGCTAGAGGTTAATATCTCTCACTTTAAGCCTTCTGGATGGAACCTTACAAATCAAAATAAAATTGTTCCTCTTGGTGAGTTACTTACTAGTGACTCAAGTGCGAGATCCAACAACTTGAAAAATAGGCTCTTCAAAGAAGGAATGATCGAGAATACATGTGATGAATGTGGACAATTGCCCATATGGAATGATAAACCACTTACACTTGAGCTTCACCATAAAGACGGAAACAGCAGAAACAACTTACTTAAAAATTTGCAGATTTTGTGCCCTCATTGTCACAGCCAAACTGAGGGTTTCAGACAAAGAAAGTCTAAAAGAAATTGTATAGGATGTAGCAAAGAGGTCACTAGACATTCAAAAACAGGATTTTGCATTTCATGCTCAAATAAAAACAAAAGCTTTAATTTGCCCTCGTAGTCTAATTGGCAACGACACTTGGCTTAGACCCAAGACTTCCCAGTTCAAATCTGGGCGAGGGTACCACTTTTAATACAAAACAGGAGATTACAATGGAAAAACGAAAAAAACAAGATTATACAATGCTTGCAAACTATTGGGCAGATTCAATTTGCAGGGATGCACCAAAAGATTATAGAGAAAGTATAAGAAAATCAATTATGGAGATGGAATTAACAATAAAAAATGGTAGAATAGTTTGTAAACCTAAATCAGAATAGGTTTAATATGTTAGAAAAAGAACTATGTTTTTCTAACATAACAATTTTATATGGCCTCGTAGCCCAACGGCAGTGGCGGCACTTTCAAAAAGTGTGAGTTCTCGGTTCGAATCCGAGCGAGGCTACCAATTTGTATAATATAATTACAAAAGGCAATATATTAACCTTTAACCCTTTAAAAAGGCAATAATGGGCTATATATTATCCTTAAGAGGCAATAAGAAAGAATATATTAGTCTTAAAAAACAAAAATAGGAGGATTGGCTGAGATGGATTAAGGCGTTAGACTTGAAATCTAAAGGTGGCTTCGGGCATCCGTGGGTTCGAATCCCACATCCTCTTCCAATTTAAAAATGGAATAAACATGAAAATAACCACAAAAATAAAAAGGAAAATTGTTGAATTTTGGTATTGGCTTGTATGGTTTGTCAGAAGTAGAAATGGTAGGAAATTAGTTGGACGAAGAGTTCAGGTTCCCTTATTTGATCTTCCTGATAATCCCAAAATTCAGTTGGGAAGACCAAGAAAAATCGATGATTTTTTCAGAGTTAGATAACAATTTATTTGGAAGATTATGCACGACGGAGAGTGTCACAGTTTGGAAAACTGTTGGTTCGGTAAAACGGATGAGGTTCGACCCCTCAATCTTCTGCCACAATTTTATATGAGAGTGGCGCAAAAATAAACAGACAAATTAGTCTGGGGAAGACGCGGCTAGCACAAAAGAGCTAGTTTAGTTGTTGGTTCGAATCCAACCTCTCATACCAAACAATTCTATATGGAAGATAAAGCAGCCAGGGTGCTGTCGCTGCCTGCTAAGCAGACGGTTCGGTAAAACGGATGAGTTTCGAATACTCTGTCTTCCGCCAGTTAAGGAAAATTTTGCATGACGGTGAGTGCCACTAATTCGAAATTAGATGATTCATTACTTGGATAGGGTTCGACTCCTTAATTTTCCGCCAAATTCTCGTATACGACTTGACTTTTGCTGTTATAGGTCTATATTATGGATGAACAAAATATGGAGAGGTAGCTCAGTTGGTAGAGCAGGTTAAAATAAATCTGATCAAAAGATTTTCTTCAGCACTAAAAATTGCATATTAAGCACCGTGTCGTTGGTTCAAATCCAGCCCTCTCCACTCTTTAACTAAATAAGGAAACAAAAAATGGCTAAGGTAACATTTGATAATTTAACACCTGAACAAGCACAAACATTTGCAGATTGGTTCTCAGGACAAGGTGAGCAAGATTGTTCACCTTGGTTTGACGCACGAGAAGTAGAGCAGCCATATTCTGGCAAATCTGAAACTGATGATGAAGGAAATATAACCGTTTTTTGCAAGACTTATTGACTTGCATTTTAGTTCTATAATTGTATAATATAAATATCGCGTAGATAGTTTAATTGGCAAAACAGCAGTCCCAAAACCAATGAGCTTGAACAAGGCTCTTTTCAGCACTAAACGGAATCCAAAACTGCATATATCGGTTCGAATCCTTTTTTGCGCGCTTAATTTTAAATCAAGGAAACAAAATAATGGAAATACCTAATACTGGAAACGTTTTAATTGACTTTTGGTCACCACAATGTGGGCCATGCATGGCCTTAACCCCTACTATCAATCAAATTGATGAAGAGCACGATGATTTAACTGTAGTTAAGATCAACTGTGTGGAACATTTAGAGTTTGCTAAAAGCTTTGGAGTAATGGCATTGCCAACTCTTATTTTTCTAAGAGATGGAGAAGTGGCTGAAACCTTAGTAGGAATGCAAATGAAACACGATATTGTGGAGGTAATAGAAAGCCTATAATTTATTTGGAGAAGTAGTGTAACGGTTAGCACAGCAAAAAAGTGAATCTGATCGGAACGATCCCGTTCTGACAAGAAGATTCTGTTCAGCATTATAAATTTTTCTTGAACGAAACTAGAGGGGGTTCGAATCCCTCCTTCTCCACTAAATATCCTAGTTCCAATAAAGCCTTAGTTTTTCTATTTTGTGCTAAGGGAAATGCAGAGTTGAAACATGTTGATGAGCATTTAATACATACTCGGTAGGAAATAATTGAAAGCCTCTAAATTATGCTTTTATCCGAAGTAGGTTCAAGTCCTACCTTTATTGGGACTTCTTTCTTTAAACCGCTATGTCGAACCACTCTTCCAATTTTCGATTAATCAGTACTCTAGATCAAATAGAAGCACATTCATGTGGTTTTAAGTCAATTTATGGAGAACCCCAACCGTTACAACTTGGGTTTTTAGTTCAATGCGAATACTGTAGTAAATCTTGGCTTCTTACTGTTTTGATGATCAAAGTAGCTATGAATGGCTTAAATTTAGATGAGAAGGACTCTTTAATGAAAAGGGTTAAAAACATTACTGACAAAAGAAAAGAAAATCTAATAGAACTAAAACCTAGTACATTTGGAGAGTTGTCAATTGATGACTTATTTAAGAAAATTTTATTAGGAGAAATGTAATGGGAAAAGTGAGAAATCGCAAAGATATTGAAGACAGAACAATGGGTTATCGTGACAAGAGGCGATCTTACCCATTTGGTTATACTCAAGATGTAGATCAATTAGAATACTGCTTTCATAATAATGAGATTGTCTTTGTTGCTTCTTTAGAGCTAACAAGAGCAGACTTTAACGAAAAACACCCAAATGGCCCAGGCCGTGGATATTTTGCTAAAATTTTAGAAAGGTTTCATCATGATGCTCAAGCAAAATTCTCTAAAAAAGTTGCCGATTGTCTTGGAATAGAATCCTATATTGTTACATTCTATCATGACCTAACACGATATTGGGTTTATAATTTATCTCAAGACAGAGGTTGGGTAGCGTTTACTGATGTTGAATACTTCAAATGGCTAGAAGGCAAACACAATGAAGCAATTGCAAAACAAAAAGGAAAATAACTGTGAGAAACGAGAAAAGCAAGAAAAAGACAAAAGTTGGCGTGTTGGGAGGAGCATTTAATCCTCCAACAATAGGACATATAAAGATGGCAGAGCATGCCTTAAAGAATACGGATCTTGATGAAGTGTGGCTAACTCCATGCTACTCTCACAGAGATAAAAGCGAATTATTACCTCCTGAGGATAGGATTAGAATGTGTCAATTAGCACTAGGACCTACAGGGAACATTTATACTTTTAGATATGAAATTGATAATAAGATGGAGGGCTCCACTTTTGACTTTTTGTCTAAATTAATAAATGATGAAACCTGCGATGTCGAAATAAGTTATATTATTGGACAAGATAACGCTAACGAATTTCATAAATGGCATAGATACGAAGAGCTAAAATCTCTTTGTAGATTTATTGTGTTTGGTCGAAATGGAATTAAGAGTAAAGAACAAGAATGGTACCACAATGATCCTCATATCTTTTTGACTTGGGATTTTGAACTGTGTTCTTCTACAATGGTTAGAGATCATATTTTTGAGCATGGAAGAAAAAAGCCAATTTCAATATTGAATCCTGTTGTTCAGAAATTCATAAAAAAACATCACCTCTACTCTTATAAAGGTGACAAAATTTTTGAACTCGATACCAGAGGATGTAATAATATGTCTGAGATTTTTTCAAAAAATCCAAATCTTGACAAGAAGGATCTATTAAACGCTCTGCTTAGTCCTGACACTAAATTCCAAGAACCTCTTTAGGAGATTTTGAAAAATGCAGATTATTAAAGATTTTGAAAAGCCGTTTTCACTAAAAACTGACGGACAATTACAAATATTCTTTCTTGGTGTTGGGTCTGCTTTTGCCCAAAAACATAATCAATTAAACTTACTTCTAATAAAAGGAGATAAACATATTTTAGTTGATTTTGGCATGACAGGACCAAGAGCTTTAGCAGAAACAGCAGGACTTAAGCCTACTGACATTGATGTTATTTTACCAACTCACTCTCATGCAGACCATATTGGTGGAATTGAATGCTTAGCCTTAATGAATCGCTACGTTGGTCAACGTTTTATGGGCAAGCCCAAGACCAAGATGATTATCAACCAAGAGTATCAGAGAGTTCTTTGGACACATTCCTTACAAGGTGGGCTAGAATGGAATGAAAAGGATACAGATACATCTCAAAAGCTGACTTTTTCTGACTTTTTTGAAGTAATCCGTCCAGATTGGAAAACAATGCAACCTAGAGAGACCTACACAGTCAAACATGGTGACATTAAAATAGAATTATTCAGAACCAACCATATTCCTGAGCAATCTGGAACTTGGGAGAGTAGCTTTATCTCATATGGACTATTTGTTGATGATCATGTATTTATTTCCATGGACACAAAGTTTGATAAAGAGTTGATTGACATCTATGCAGACCGATCAAGCATTATGTTTCATGATGTTCAGTTTTTTCCAGGTGCAGTTCATGCTCATTTAGAAGACTTAAGAACATTACCAAAAAAGATTAAAGATAAGATGCATTTATTTCATTATGCGGACAATTATGAAGAATTTGACATCAGTGAGTTTGCTGGTTGGACTAAGCAAGGAGTAGTTTACGAATTCTAAATGAGAGATATACGCTTAGCAAATGAAGAGTATTTACATGATATTACTAGAAATTTAACTACCCAAAACAGCATCGTTGAAGGCAGAACCCCAAATTCAATTCAATTTTTTTATGTGAGTACAGTATGATTATAGAAAAAATATATCCACTTTGTGAAGAGGAAGTAACAGTTATACATAGTGAAGAAGGGAAAATATATATTCAATTCGATGGACATGAATATAGTACAGAAAGCAAATCGCATAAAGATATAACACTTAAGTATAGCGGCTATTCTAATTCTATGGCTGAAAGATGGTCCATACTTTTTTGGCAATTAAAAGCAGATAATTCGAGATGGTTTACAAGTACAGCAACCAGTTTCATCCCCCATTCACATATTCAAAAATGCTATTCCAAAATTGATGAGATATCAGAATATATAAAAGAGCGAAAAAATAATGGACATTGAAACTATAAAATAGGAGAAAAAAAATGAGTAAGATAAAACATTTCATTTGTAGTGACTGGCACCTTGGAGAGGACCGATGGGACTTAATGCAACGTCCTGGATTTAAAAGCGCCCAAGACATGGTGGATAAGTTTGTAGAGTACCATAACGAACTTGTTGGACCGAACGACTTCGTTTATGTCGTTGGAGATGCAGTTAATCAAAAAACACCAGAATTTTTAGAACAAGTTTCTAGATTTAATGGTAAGAAAATACTTTTTAGAGGAAATCATGACCGTGTTTTTTCTGATGAAGACCTAAAACCATATTTTGTCAATGTCAGGAAAGAGAAAGATGATGGAATGATCCTTAAGGTTGGAGATATAAAATGTTATATACAACACTACCCAACAGAATCAAAAAAAGAATATTTTAATTTGGTTGGACACATACATTCAGCTTGGAAATATCAAATAAACGCTTTTAACGTCGGTGTGGACTGTAACCACTATAGGCCTCACAGTATCGGGACAGCTGTCCCGTTTGCCTTTAATGCCATTAACAAGTTCTATGATGATGATGTATGGGTATGCAACCATGAGTCACAAAGTCCATGGTACGATGAAAGAGGTAAAAAGGGAAGATATCTTGATGTTGATGGTTTTGTAGGAGGTAAAAAATGATCTATAATGAGAAAATGAATAAGGATTTAATGGAATGGATTCAAAGTAGCGAGGATCAAAATGATTTTTGCGAAAGGTCAATTCTTGTTGATGCCATAAAACTGCTGTCTAAAGATGAAACCGAAAAAGCATTGGGGAGGCTTTTTGAGTTAACACCTTTATGTGGAACAGGGTTAGTTTCTCCTCCTGATTTTGCAATTGAAATGGAAAATGAAGGAACTTGCTTTGGCTCTGATACTGAAGGAGGTAAAAAATGAACTTAATTTATGCAACTGAGCCTTTATCTGATAGAAACATAAACTCTGTTTTTCTTGTAGGTCCAACACCTAGATCTAACGATGTAAAATCTTGGCGACCAAAAGCTATTGAAGAGCTTAAAAAGGTAGATTTCAAGGGAAATGTTTATATTCCTGAATCCAGAAGTGGAGAATGGAAACATAGTTATTTAGATCAAGTTGAGTGGGAACATAATTCTTTAGACTGTTGTGCTAAGAGTGGAGCAATTCTTGCATGGGTGCCTCGTGAATTAAAGAATATGCCTGCATTTACTACTAATGTTGAATTTGGGATGTATGTTTTCAATGATAACTTATTCTATGGAAGACCAAATTGGTCAGTAAAGAATAATTATCTTGATTACACATATGAAAAAATTAGAAGCAGAAAGCCGAAAACGAATATAAGAGATTTAGTACTTGAAGTAACAGAATATCTAGATGAAAGGTCTTGATTTATTCAGGTTTCAGTATATAATAAGTAGCAAGTCAATTAAATTTTAGGAGAAATACAATGGAAGATAAAAAAGCAATATGCAGCGAAAAAATAGAGGATGAACTTGAGATTCTCAAGGGAACCGTTTTTAAAGATATTGAAAAGGGATCATTGATAGTCGTTCAAGTAGGAAGCAAAGACACCCCAGCAACTAAAAATGATATTGAAAGAACGGCGACAACCCTAAATAACTTATTTAAAAAGGGCGTCAGCGTTAAAGGGATTAAGGTCTTAATACTCCCCCACTTAATAACTATTGATGTCATTCCTTTGCCAACACTTAGAAAGATCGAAAGCGAAATTGTTAACTCATTTGAGGAAGATTATGAGGAACCAATTGTTATCGGGTTAGATCTGCTAGGGGGTATGGTATGATTTATGAAGTTCATCAATACATGGATAATGAAGGAAGACAAGTTATAAGACAAAAACCAATTGATGAAGGAGATGAAGCTTTTATTGGTGTTTTTCCCATTCCCATTCCGACAGAAGCGGGAATGCAAGAAGCTCAATTACAAATTGACTTTCCAAAAGAGTACGACATTAAAAAATGTTTCGAAGATTTCGAGACATTAGCAGAAAAAGAATATAATAGAATTATTAAGGAATATGAAAACACAATTATAACTCCAAAAGAAGCAGGAGGAATTATAATACCATAAAGGAGGAGACATAAAATGTCACTATTTGATGAAAATTTTAAAGCTTTCAATGATTGGAAGTGGGTTAATTACGATGGAAATAAAGAAATGGCTTTAAGGACATTTATTGACAATCACACTAATTGCAAGTTTTATATTGGATCAGATAGTCAAAAACACGCTACCAAAAAGAGGGGAGTAAAGCACTGGAAGTTTATTACGTGTTTAGTTGCTCATACTCAAAGAACTGGAGGAAATGTGATTATGTCTTCAGAAATAGTTAATGTCCCTTCTCACTTATCTGGCAGGCTACAAAAGGAAGAAAGACTTCCCGTTTTAAGACAAAGATTATTACATGAAGCCACTAGGTCATTGCACATGGCTTGGTATTTAAATGAGATAATTGATTGCAAAAACATTGAAGTGCATGTGGATGTCAACTCTAACCTAAAATGGGATTCTGCTAGATATAAAGATGAAGTTGTTGGATATGTGACCTCTCAAGGGTTTGAGTGTAAGCATAAACCTGAAGCTTGGGCAGCTTCATGGATTGCAGATGGAAAATGTTAACTATGCGCCTATGTTAGTTGGCTATACGTCTGTATAATAAAGTAAAATCATGATATAATGAGAGAAATTTAAGAATGGCAATTGAAAACGACATCCTGTCTGAAATTACAGTTCATATGAAATATGCGCGCTACTTACCAAAAAAGAATAGAAGAGAAAATAGGAAAGAATTAGTAACAAGAAATAAAAAAACCCACATTAAGAAGTACCCCAAACTAAAAGAAGAGATAGATTGGGCGTATGAGTACGTTTATGACAAAAAAGTGCTTCCATCAATGAGATCAATGCAGTTCAGCGGAAAACCTACAGATATTTCGCCAAACCGTATCTTTAATTGTTTTAGTGAAGAAACTAGGTTCATTACAAACGAGGGCACTAAGTCTTTTGCAGACTTTGAGAATGGCGACAAAATTAAAGTGCTTGCCCCATCTGGCAAATATCGTAATGCTGTTGTTAAATCGTATGGTATGCAAAAACTTAATAAAGTTGATTTTGCCAGAGGCAGAAGTACAAAGTCTGTGTATGTAACCAAAAATCACAGATGGCTTCTTAATAATGGTGAAGAAACAACTAATTTAGAAGTGGGTAGCATAATTAGAAAAAGCCCAAAGTTTTTGAATTTTGATTATGATAATGCTGACCCAATGGAAAAGTTGTACTGGTGTTATGGTTATGTATATGGAGATGGATCTATAATACGTGGGAGCAATACCGATTATTCAATGGTCAGGCTATGTGGAAAAGATAAGGAAAAATTCCTCTATAGATTTGAGGAAATGGGATTTAAAACGTCCTCTCCACTATCATGTAAGGGGGATTACTATGCGTATACTGGTAAATACAAAAAGACAGCCCCAGATATAGCAAAAGATGGACCTGAAATGGTGTCTGCATTTATGGATGGATACTTACAAGCTGATGCATACAAAAATCCTGACTGGTATAGGAATAATGAATTATGCAGGTACAGAACAATTCAGTCATCTTCAATTAGTCACACTAATTTTTTAAGAGATAACGCTGAAGCGTCTGGGTACTACATCTTGAACGAAAAAGACTTGACTGGTAAAGAAACCAATTTTGGTGTTAGAGGTCCAACATCATCTTTTAGTTTTAGCAACTTTATTGGCTCAAACAATTCTAACTGCTGGGTCGTCAAAAATATTGATCAAGATGTCAGAGAAGAGACAGTTTGGTGTCTTGAGGTAGAAGATGAACAGTCATTTGTTTTGTCTGGCGGATTGGTCACTGGTAATTGTGCCTACGCACCAATAGATCACATGAAGGTGTTCGGAGAAATAATGTTTTTGCTTCTTGGCGGCACTGGAGTCGGATATTCAGTACAAAAACATCACATTGAAAAATTGCCAGAAATCCAGAAACCTAGTGAAAAAAGGACAAGAAGATTCCTTATTGGTGACTCAATTGAAGGCTGGGCCGACTCAGTTAACGCTTTAATCAAATCCTACTTCAAGGGCTCTTCTAGATTAAGATTTGACTTTTCAGACATTAGACCTAAAGGGACTAGACTTATAACGTCTGGTGGAAAAGCTCCAGGACCACAACCATTAAAAGAATGTTTAGTCAAAGTGGATGGAATCTTAAGCAATAAAGAAAATGGAGATCAATTAAACTCAATTGAGATCCATGACATTGTTTGCTATATTGCTGATGCTGTACTTGCTGGAGGAATTAGACGCGCCGCCTTAATTAGCCTATTTAGTGCTACAGACCATTTAATGCTAGGTGCTAAGACTGGTAAATGGTGGGAAAGAAATCCTCAACGAGGAAGAGCCAATAACTCTGTAGTGATCATGAGACACAGAATCGATAAAAAGACATTCTTAAAACTATGGGATAGAGTAAGAGAATCAGGAGCAGGTGAACCAGGATTTTACTTTACAAATGACAAAGATTATGGATGTAATCCTTGTTGCGAAATTTCCCTAAGACCATATCAGTTCTGTAATCTCACAGAAGTCAATGTTTCCGACATTGAGAGTCAAGAAGAATACAATAACAGAGCAACAGCAGCTACGATAATTGGAACGCTACAAGCTAGTTATACCGATTTTCACTACCTGCGTCCATGCTGGCAAAGGTCTACAGAAAAAGACTACCTTATTGGTGTTTCAATGACAGGAATCGCTTCTGGTAAAGTTCTTGATCTAAATATGGAAGAGGCATCTGAAGTCGTTAAGAAAGCTAATGAAGAAATTGCAGAAAAAATTGGTATTTCTCCAGCATCTAGATGCACAACCGTTAAACCTGCTGGTACAACTTCATTGACACTAGGAACATCTAGTGGAATACATGCTTGGCATAATGACCACTATATACGAAGAATTAGAGTTGGTAAAAGTGAGGCGATTTATCAATATCTTGCCGACTATCATCCAGAATTAGTGGAAGATGAATACTTTAAGCCTCATGATACAGCAGTAATATCAGTTCCACAAAAAGCCCCTAAAGGTTCAATCATAAGACATGAATCCGCTTTAGATCTGTTGGAACGAGTCAAGAGGGTCTATTTGGAGTGGGTAACAACAGGACATCGAAAAGGGCAAAATAAAAATAACGTATCTGCCACAATAACCATTAAACAAGATGAATGGGAAGAAGTTGGAGAATGGATGTGGAAAAATAAGAACAACTACAATGGGTTGTCAGTGCTGCCCTTTAGTGACCACACATATAAACAAGCTCCTTTTGAAGACTGCACAGAAGAAGAATATAATAGACTATTAGAGTCTCTTGTAGAAATCAACTTAGATAAAATCATTGAAACAGATGATGAAACGAATCTAACTGGAGAACTAGCTTGTGCTGGTGGAATGTGCGAATTAAAATAGCTGCCCCTAGTACTAGAGAACGATGATTTTCGAGGCTTAAGAAAAAACTTTTCCAAAGCGACTTGAAAAATCCTTCTTTCATGCTATGTTAGAATTAACAAACGAATAAAGCTTGATGACAGCAATCTAAAAACCTAACATGGAAATGATCGGAGTCTGTAATAAAACGATCTAAAATACACGGTAACCTAGTCGATGGGGTTATAAAACAAAATTGAGAAACTCAGTCCTCATAGGGGTTTTCAAAAAATAGAGACAAAGTTAAGCTGTTTCATTTGTTAAGACATTTTAAATTTTTCGAATTTTGATAAAAGGTTGCATTCAGCAGTCCAAACTTTTTATTGAAAAAAAAACCAGTCAACCTGTTCATAATTCGAGATACCATTTGAATAAAGGTTAGTTTCAGCAAACTAATTATCTAATTTGACTCATACTCAAACGAAAGTAAAGTCTAACCTGTTTCAAGTTTTAAGCCAATTGTGGTTTGTCTCTTGGGACATTTTTCACAATTGGCTTTTTTTATTTTAAAAACACAAAAAACACAAAAACACAAAAAGGAGAAGGAACGATGAGAGGACATAACGGAGATTTTTTAAACGACAGCACAGGCAACGCACTTTTGGAATTCTTTTCTAAGGCAGGATCACTTTTCGAGAAGAGAGGTCAGTTTTATGGTGGAGAAACTTCTGCGTTAAATCTTTTCAAGCCTGCTTTCTCTACAGACAAGTTGCGTGCAACTAAGTTGGCTTTTTGGTTGCGTGATGCGAGAGGTGGAGCAGGAAACAGAAGCGGATTCCGCTCTGTTGTTAAGTGGCTTGCAGAAAACCACTCTGATTGGGTGTCTGCAAACATTAAGTTAATTCCTGAAACTGGACGTTGGGACGACTTAATTGCCTGTTTTGACACTCCTTGTGAGGATGTAGCCATTAACTTTTGGTCAAACGCTATTTCTGCAAAGGATGGTTTGGCTTGTAAGTGGGCTCCAAGAGAAAAGAAGAATAAGATTGTTTTTGCAAAGTTAAGAAAGGCATTAGGATTGTCTCCTAAGGACTACAGAAGACACTTAAGCGCTAATACTAACGTTGTAGAGACCGCAATGTGTTCTGGCAACTGGCATGACATTGACTACAATAAGGTTCCTTCTGTAGCTATGGCTAGGTCTGCAACGGCTTTCTTGAAGCATGACCCTGCTAGATATGATAGCTGGAAGGAGTCTTTGACAGATGAGGATTCAACGAATAAGGTTAACGCTGGAGCATTGTTCCCTCACGATGTATTGAGAACTTGTCATAAGGATGCAAAGCTTGCAAATGCACAGTTTGCTGCTTTGCCTAACTTTATGGAAGAGAATGATGACAGAATTATGGCAATTGCTGACTTTTCTGGATCAATGTGTGTTGGGGTTTCAGGATCAATTAGAGCAATTGACATTTCTGCTAGTTTAGCCCTTTACTGTTCAGACAGAGTTGGAAAGGATAACCCTTTTTACAGAAAGTATATTCCTTTTTCATCTACCAGTGAATTAGTTTCTTGGGAAAACAAGACATTTACTCAAGCTGCACAAAAGTGCAGAAATGGTTACTGTGGATCAACTAATGTTAAGGCTGCATTAGATCAGATTTTGAATTCTGCAAAGATGTTCAATGTCTCAAATGATCAAATTCCAAACTGTCTATTGATTATCTCTGATATGCAATTTAATGGATCAGGATGGGGTGCAGGAACCTGTAACTCAGACGAAAGTACCATTGAGTCTTGCATGAAGGATTGGGAAGCCAATGGTTATTCTCGTCCACGAATTGTTTACTGGAATACTGCTGGTAATGCTGGTAGCCCAGCTAGATTGCATGAAAATGTGGCTCTAGTTTCTGGGTTCAGTCCATCAATTCTTGGTTCAGTTCTTGGTGGAACAGACTTTAATCCATTGGCAGTTCTTGACAGAGCTATCGAAAAGTACGAAGTAGTTACTCCGTAATAAGAGCTACTATTAACAAATGAGAAAAGACCTATGTTAACCTGTTGACATAGGTCTTTTTGTTGTTTTTTTAGAAGTATTCTTTTTCTAGATGCAGATATTAGGAAAAACCTAAATCAATTGCAACGGAGAACGAATTATGGCACTTACAGGACTTGAGACACTATTAGCTAAAACTGCACTCAAAACGATTATAGCCCTATCCAAAATGGTTGGGGATAAAATGGAAGAGAATAAGAAAAGCGATTTAGAAGCCGTAGAAAATGCTTTAAGAAGTATGCAAGAAGCAATAAGACTAGAAAGAAATATTCAGGAGGCACAAGATGATGTTGAAGATGAAGAACTTAATTTGGACGATTGGATCACAGACTAGTAAAAAAGTAAAAGCTAGTATCTTACTAATTGCGCTATTAATTTGCATGGTTGGTTGCAAAACTACTAGAGTTCACGATTACTACCCAATAATTCCAGTTCCAGACAGACCATCCATTAGTTCAGACCTAAATAAAGAAGATTTTAAGTCTCTGGCGAAATATGCTCAAAAGCTTGAAGTCAGTATTAAAAAATATAATAACTACGCATCAGAGAAGAATAAAGAAACTGATGAATTCCTAGAAAACAAATAATCATGGACCTACTACAATGTCAAAGCTACTCACAAGAAATGAATTTAGGGAAGGTGTATTCGCACGAGATAATAACAAGTGTGTAATTTGCAAAAACGAAGCTAAAGATAGCCATCACATAGTTGAAAGACGACTATTTAATGATGGTGGGTACTATTTAGACAATGGAGCATCTTTATGCTCAGAATGCCACTTAAAAGCAGAAAGTACTGAGATCTCTTGCACAAAAATTAGAGAAAAGTGCAACATAAAAGACACATTACTTCCAGACCATCTATATGCAAACAATGAATATGATAAATGGGGTAATATAATTCTGCCAAATGGACAAAGAGTAAAAGGAGAGTTATTTTTTGATGAGTCAGTACAAAAAATAATTAAACCATTTATTTATATGTTCACAGATCATATAAAATACCCTAGAACTTATCATTTTCCTTTTTCTGCCAACAGAACCAATGATGACAGAACTTTATCAAGTTGTGATCAATTTATTGGTAAAGAGGTTGTTGTTACAGAAAAAATGGATGGCGAAAATTCGTCAATTTATAATGGATACTTTCATGCACGATCTTTAGAAAATGAAGCTCATCCATCAAGAGATTGGGTAAAAAAGTTTTCTAAGGAATTTGATTGGGAAATACCAGAAGGCTGGAGAATATGTGGGGAAAACGTATTTGCCAAGCATGCCATTCACTATACTAATTTGGAAAGCTATTTTTATCTTTTTTCCATTTGGAATGAGAAAAACTTTTGCTTATCTTGGGATGAAACGTTAACTTATGCAGATATGTTGGGGATATGTGTGGTTCCAACTATTTGGAGAGGAATATGGGATGAAGATGAAATTAGGGGCTTAGCTGAGAATATTGATGAAAAAGAAGTAGAAGGATTTGTTGTCAGGTTGGTGGATGGATATGAATATGGAGCCTTCAAAGATAGCGTTGCAAAATATGTTAGGAAGAACCATGTACAAAGCGGTTCAAATTTCTGGAAGACGGAAGCTGTAGTAAGGAACCTTTGTAAAGAGGCTTTATAAATAGAAATAAAGAACAATATTCATAGTTGTAAACTCTAACTAGGTAGAAGATTATGGGATGTAATTGTAAGAGAAATAAAAAGAAATTTCAAGAAGAAATTAGGGCAAAAAGAAAAGTAATAAAAGAAAAAAGAGCTAAAATTCCTGTTGAAGAGTTGCCTCCAAGAGAAAAGAGGGCTTTCATAAGGGCTGAACGTGTTGAAAAACGTAAAAAACGTGAAAAACGAATCGATGAAAGGAATAGAAGAATTGCAAGACGAAATGCGAGAAACTCTCCCAAAGATTAATGTATAATATAGTAAACTGGAGGGAACTATGCCTGCTGGATGCGATTTTGTATGTAAAAATAAAAAATGTGACTGTTGTGGAACAGGCTTCACGATGACAGGACCATGGCCAATGGGTGATATTAACGATATAATTGACTCATTGTCCAGCGAAGAAAGAATTAATGAATTAATTAAGCTGAAAAAAGAAGGCAGAGAATTCGCCTGTATAATTTATCCGAACGATAAGGATATATACATAGACAGATATAGAATTAATTTTTGGAGCGTTGAGGGCAACTGCATATGGCAGTATGACATTGTAGTGGAAGATGATATTGAAGAAGCGATATTAGATAGCGATATTCCAAAACTTTGCCCTAAAACAGAATCACAATTATTAAACTATAGTGAAACAATTAAAAAAGGCATCGATTGCCCTCATTGTAAAAAGAAATTAAAGCAGAACCGATGGTTCGCAAAGGAGAAATAAATTATGAGTGAACTAACAGAAACTCTAAGTGATCAATTTGAATTCAAAAAAGTTGATATGAAGTTTGAAAAAAAGACAATTGAAGAAATTATAACACTTTCTTCAGATGTAAATCCAGATAAAGCCGCAAATGAAGTGCTAGATTGGCTTCTTTTAAATGTTACCAATTTCATAGACAATAAAGAAAAAGAGTTTAGAATTGACCTCATTATAGAAGAAAATAGTAGTGAGAATATGGAAAATATTAAATTACTACAAGATCTGTATAGAGCCATTCCTGATGATTCTGAATTTGTTGATGCAGAGAAAATTGAAGAAATATTTGCTAGTGGAAAATTAGATGATGCATTTGAAGATGAAGATTTTAAGAAACTAGTAGCATGTAGAGAAGCCCTAGATAATATCGTTTTTGAAGTTCATGACAAAATGAGAGAATCTGACAAACTCAAAGAATTGTACGAAAAAATGATCTACTTCTATGAAATGATTGGAATTAATGAAGGGCAACCATTATTGAAAGAATTAGAAGGCGAAGTGGATATTATTGAATTTGAATATGAAGCATTTAGTATAAGTGTTTTAGTAAATGAAGGTTTAATCGATGAACACGACAACGAAGTCTCTGAAAAGAAAACAATTACTCAATATGCTGTTCCTGAAGGATTTTCTATTTTGTTAGAAATAGCTTTTATTGATAAAAGTAGATCATTTGGTATCTTCTAATGAATAGAAAAACATTTTTAAAATCAGTAGGTGCAGCAAGCACAATTCCTATTGGAAGTGTTTTTGCAAAAAGTATGACATTCTGATTTAAAAATGAATGTAGCTACAATAGAACCACTAGACTATACTATTTATCGTCATTCACCATTTCTTGGAATAAATAATATAAATGGTAATAATTTAGTTCCAGAAGACGAATACTCATATATTAAAGCTGATGGTAGCACATTTTTTTCCAGAAAAATTGACAATTTTCTTTATCTTGAGAATAAAACTATTGCTATGAAAATGATATATGATGATTATGACCAAAATGGAAAGCGAAGACTTGAATCTATTTGCAAAAATGAGATAATTCAAAAAATAGAAGATCTAATCTCTCTATTAATTATAGAGGGATGCAAACATATTTATTTGACCCCAACATTGAAGAATATAAAAGTCGAAGTTAAAGAAGAAAGCCTCAATTATGCAATCACTGCCAAGTTAAAGGTATTGATCTTTGGCAAGAAGGATCAAAGCATTTTTATAGAGGCATTTAGCCTGTAAATAGAAATATTTAGCCTATAATTAGACTTTCTTTGGCAAGACGACTTGAAAAACGTTAAGACCATGCTATATTAGAGTTAACAAGTCAAATACGACTTAATTAAACAAATAAATTTAAGAGATTTTAAAATGAACAACATTATTGATATGCATATTAGACGCTGGGATAGAAGCCATAGGGCTTCTGGAATGCGCTACTGCATGTCTTAATCAGACTTCATAGCAAGTTTCAAAAAGCCCTAGCTTCTAAAGAGTTAGGGCTTTTTTTGTGTCCGCATAGCTCAAAGGAAGAGCGACAGTTTCCTAAACTGTAGGCTGAAAGTTCGAGTCTTTCTGCGGATACCACAATTTTAACAATATAAAAGAGAAATAACAAACAATTTAATGTGCGCTTGTAATTCAATTGGAAGAAATGCGTTTTTCTAAATCGTAAGTTGGGAGTTCGAGTCTCTCCAGGCGTACCAAAAATTTTAATGTGCACTCGTAGCTCAATTGGAATAGAGCACCCCGCTACGAACGGGGAGGCCGAATAGGATATTGCAAGTTCGAGTCTTGCCGAGTGTGCCACATTTTTACCAGTTTATTAAAACTGGAGCGATCTTTAAAAAATTAAAAATATTAATTGTAGATGTATGGTGTAATTGGCAACACAAGTGATTCCAAACCACTTAGTCAGGGTTCAAATCCTTGTACATCTGCCAAAATTTATAGATAGTCGTATAGCTCAGTCTGGTTTAGAGCGCTTCTCTGATAAGGAAGAGGCCGTAAGGTTTACGCAGGTTCAAATCCTGCTACGACTACCAATTTTTTGGGGTATTAGTGTAATGGCTAACACGGGGGATTGTCGATCCCCAAATACGAGTTCGATCCTCGTATACCTCGCCAATATTAATCAAGATGCAAGTAGTAGAACGTAAATGGTTAGCGTCCCTGGTTGTGATCCAGGTGGAGTAAAATCCCTTGCGAGTTCGAGTCTCGTCTACTTGCCCATTCTTATTAAAGGATTTTGGTTCGACCCCTTGGAACTATACTGTAGTATTACCATATAATTTTGAGGTTCGAACATGAAAAAGAGGAAGAGAAGAACAAGTATAATTTGGACAATAGAGATTCAAGAGATTCAAGAGATCATTGATTCTAGCGCAGGGTTTACTGAAGTTTTAAATAAATTAGGATATGCAAGTGTTGGAGGTTCCTACAAGTCTCTAAAAGAAAGAATTTCTTATGACAATTTGGACGTGTCAAAACTGGAGAACAACAGAGTCAACAAACCTCTAATCGCTTCTAAGGTAAACTATGAAGAGATTTTAAAAAGTGGAAAAAGATGCCATAGAGGATCATTAAAGAGATATTTGTTAAAAAGCAAAAGTTTAGAGAACAAGTGTTCGAAATGTGGAATTAACCCAATCTGGGAGAAAGAGGAGTTAATAATGGTTCTTGACCATATAAATGGAGTACCAGATGATAATAGGCTAGAAAATCTTCGATTTCTATGTCCAAACTGCAATTCCCAAACTGCTACATTTTCTGGAAGAAATGGCAGAGGATATAAAGATATTAAAAAATGTACAAAGGAGCTAGAGTGTGATGCTTGTCAAGAGACTTTTATTGAGATCAACTCCAAGGCAGGTGACAGGAAATATTGTTCCCAAAAATGTTCAAGCCTGTCCCAAAGAAAAGTAAAAGACAGACCTACAAAAGAGACTTTAGAAGTAGAGATAAACAACAATACTTGGTCGGACATTGGAAAAAAGTACAATGTATCAGACAATACGATTAGAAAATGGGCAAAAGGATATAAAATAATTTAGAATTGTGCCCTAGAGGTAGTGGGATCGAAACCCGTCATTCACCCCACATTTTTTAACAACAAAACAAACAAAAAGAAGGAGTAACAAAATGGCAAAGCACGGAAACAAAAAAGCAGATAAGGATCAAGGACCAAAAGGACCTTGTACAAGTTGTAAAGCAGTAACAGGGCCTTTTAAGTCAGTTCGTCATCATACACCAAATGGGAAGGGCAGCATGGTTCAATACTGTTCAAAATGCTTCAAATGAAGGATCAAAAAATAGACATGACTAGGGTGAATAAGTTTAGGGAATACCTTTACAAATCTAATATGCCTAAAATAACAATGAACATAATGTTTAAAGATGCAGAAAAAAGAATGGAGAAGAGAGATGGAAAAAGCAGAATATGATCTAGAAGATCTAAAAGAAGCATGTAAGGATCTCCCTTTTCTATCAGCTCTATTAAGTGAGGAACCTACATCTCCCCACGTTCCCCTTTCTTCAGAAGAAAGAGCAAGGTATGCAAATGAAATTATGCCTAAGGATGTTGGAATATGTGGGGGATGCAAAGAAGAA
>Ga0098052_1000741_pt1 | contig 20492 bp, 21 predicted proteins | sample 15_taG_FD_81591 | JGI IMG/M metagenome (GOLD analysis project Ga0098052, IMG submission 81591) | Marine viral communities from the Subarctic Pacific Ocean - 15_ETSP_OMZ_AT15312 metaG | ecosystem: Environmental > Aquatic > Marine > Oceanic | place: Pacific Ocean | collected 2015-01-18
ACAGTTTGACTTAGACCCATCTGGGAAGTCGCTGTGGTGATGCTGGTCACGTGCGTGTTCTTTTTTCTTCTCGTCAGAGATTTCAGTTAAGACTTTTTTTTTTACAGCCTCTGTACCTTCAGTGATAACTTCACCGTCTTCTTTTTTCTCTTCAGCGATAATTTCCCTTGTTTTACCTAACATAGTATTAAAGGTGTTACTCTCAGATAGTCTTTGTTTAGATGTTGGTCTACCCAAATCTGAACTGAAGTTCATAAGAGCTTTCATTCTGTCCATGTCTTCGCTAACCAAGTTAGAGTCATATGCTTTAAGTGTTACAGCGTTACCTTCATTCAGGTCACCTTCCCATCTAAAACGATAGTTCTCATTACCATCGGTCATTTCAAATACCTTATTATCTACTTTGTAGCTTTCTGGAATGATAGCTAAAGCTTTCTCAAGACCACCGATAGTATTCTTGAATTTCAATCTTTTAATTTTCTTAGTCTCCATGATGATTTTCTTGTTTTCTTGTTTTGATTCTACAGCAACCTTCTTTGTGCTTAATTTAGTTTTAGTGGCACTCTTGGTACCGTTAACACCCACATTCTTTTCCTCAATATCGTCACCGAATTGGTCGAGTGCTGGGGTTGCAGCGTCTCTCTTCTCTTTTGAGTCTTTAATTCTGTCCACTAATTTCTTACCGAACTCTGGGTCACCACCTTGACCTACTTGAACAACGTTAGCCCACTCTGGGTTATTACCCATCTCAGATGCACCTTCAATAGCCTTTCTAGCTCTCTCAGCAAACTGTGCTGATGGAGTACCATCGTAGTTAAGCATTTCTTGACCATTCAATATCTCCATATCGTTGTGGTAAGTATTTTCATCCTCGTTAGTGGTATCCTTAACAGGGTCTATTGCACCTTCACCACTTTGAGTGGTATCCTTCTCGTAATCCTTCATCTTTTTCTCTACCTCTTTGTAGTAAACGTCATTCTCCTTCTTACTATCCTTCTGAATCTTCTCAGTGACAGTAACACCAGGAGTTGCGACTTCTAATCGTAGGTGAGATAATATGTTATTCTTGTCCATTTAACTTGGTTTATCTATAAATATCAACACAAACAATAAAGTTAGTGTTATTAGCCTTTTTGATTGGATACGACAGAGTTTTTACTTTTTTTAACCTTGACTACGTTGTCAACAGCACCTTGACTACACCCACCATTAATGGCTTCCTTATTACCAGGTCTGACGCAATCGTCAAACTCTACAAAGCCACCATCAGGATAGGCTGTGTCTTTCATGTTATCAACCGATTCATGTCTCATATTTGGTGGCTTACTTCCTTCCCTAGAAGTTAGGTCGTTAGTGGCGTTAATATTAAAATCACCATCATCAGAAAAGGGATTAGCATCAAAACTTCCACCTACGTGACCAGCAGAGGTTTCATCAGTTCTCTTAGCCTCTTTAGCCAGACATTTACCGATAGTATTTAGATTGTCGTGATACTCTTCTGGAATTACCTTCTCAGCAGCAATCAATTTATTAAAGTCATGATTGAATTGAATATACGCTTTATCCACCATTGGGTCGTAGGTGAATAGAAGATGACTATTACTTAGTTCACCAGCATCATCTAGTGTTACCAAATAAGATACCTTACCTTTCTCGTCCACCCTTTTATCTTCAACGCCAGCAACCGAGAATATTTTTCGTTCAGTTCCAATCGCAAGACCAAGAAGTTCTTGGAATGTTGATTCAGCATCAGTTAATAGTGTATCCAACATTGTGTCCACCTCAATATCGTTACCCAATTGGGCAGATGGTATAAAATCATCATTAGTGTCTTTATGAGGTCCGCTATTACTCATACCAGATACATAGGCTCCTGAAGAACCTGCATCAGTTTCACTGGCAACGCCATGTGTACCACCCATTTCATCTGACTTAACCCTACCGAAGGTCTTCCTCCAAGCAGCTTTAGCTACCAACTTAGTAATACCACTAATTATCGGATTAATGACCGACTTAATCTTATTGATTTTCTCATTATAACTAAGTTGATAGAATACCATACCAATTAGACCTGCATCACTTAATAGTCTGAATATTTCACCTCGTGATATACCCTTATCAGCAAATATAGGGTCTAACCCTGCGCTGGACTCATTACCCAATTCAGACAGTATAAATTCAATCACACCTCTAAGTATTTCCAGTATTTCCACTGTCGGACTTTCATTTAAGGTACCTTCAAACTTCATTGGTGGTTTGTGACCAGAGAATTCCTTTTTGAATGTACTTGTTATATCATCACCCAGATTTTCTCTTATGGCATTAAGTTGTCGTTGGTTAATCTTGACCACCTTTTTGTGTGGTAAACTACTCAACATCCCTGCTTGTGCCTCTGTGATTTTTATCTTCTTCATTACGTTGCTTTGTTGCTTAAACCTGCTTTCCAGAAACTTCTCTTAACCCATAGGGCTTTGAATAATTGTGTTAGGACGTTCTTGGTTATCTTAACCACTTGGTCATCCATATCTCGATTACCCTTAAGTTTAGCTTTGACAATCTTATTGATTTTAGCTTCCAATTCCGTAGAGGTCAGAATATACTTCTTAACCTCAATCTTATCAGATTGGGCAAGTTCTTCCAGTATTCTCTCTTTTCTATTATTATCCATAGTTTGATGTTACTCTCTTATAAATAGGTTACAAACCCACAAAAAAAGCCTCTATCCCTAGAGGCTTCGTAATTAATATTATCTACCACGTTACTTCATTAGAAAACCGATGAGTATCCCTAATCCGATACCACCACCGATGCCACCACCTAACGCTAACCCCTTCTTTATTTTCTCTTGTTTAATTACCTTTTCAGCATTCTCTATTGTAAGGTCTTTGAACCCACCGATTTCTCGTATGTTATCTATCAGACCTTCTAGCTTCTCCTTCTGCTCTTTATGATTCTTACTTTGTAGTTGTAGTTCCGCTATTTTAGATAGGTTAAGGGTTATTGCCTGTCTCTGTGTGGAATCTCGGCTCTCATACTCTGGCATTATACTATCTACGATAAGTTCGTAGTCTAATAAATCGGTCAATAACAATCGAGCATCTTCCACGTGTAAGTGTAGAATCAATTCACCAAGACTATTCACCGTACCTATAAGCGTACCACGTGGGATACTATCCTGATAGGTATGCGGATTACTCTTTGTTTCTCTTAGCTCTCCGTTCGAAATACCCTGTGAACTCGCCAATAATGGCATCATCAGAAAGGCTATCAACATAAGGACTTTTCCCATTTGTAGGTCGTTTTGCTTGTAATCGTTTTATTATATCATCACTTAGGAGAAGGTCTATCATAGTGAGCCTGTACTTAGCATCTAATTTGTTATACCTCTTTTCGGAATCTTTATTCTCCTTGGTTAGGTCGTCAACGTCTGAAATTAAACTCTCATTTAAAGTCTCTAACGTTGCTATTTCAGCCTCATACTTAGGTATTGGTTTCGTTCTACCGAATATAATAAAAAGGGCTAATCCAACCCCAAGCAAAACATTCAATATAATAGATGCCCAAACTATTTTGTTATCTCCTGACATTATCTGACTGCGTTTGGTAATCATCTCGCAACTTCTTCGCCCACTCGTCTACCCAATTCTCACCATACTTCTTAAGTTTACTCATGAGTTCAACTTCGTTATCATCAACTGTAATATTATTAGCATCAAGCTTCATGTCACCAGTTAGGTTGAATTCGAATCTGATACCGTTAAGGAATTCTCCACCCCACGTTACATTGTGGTCGTATGGATATATAACCAACTCATCATATGCTTTAATTCGACTACCAACAAAATCCTCTAGCTTGTTCATCTCATCCTTTATCTCAGGACCATCAAGAACAACACTACCTTCTTTTTCTTTTTCTTCACCCTGAGACGACATTTCTGTTTGAGCTATATTATTGATTTCCTCTTTTTGTTCAGCACTAAAGCTAGGGTTATTCATCAAACTAGTCAACATAGCTGCCGTTATAAGACCTTTTTTAGCGTAACCTTTAAGTTTCTCTAAAGTATCACTAAACCCCTCGGTTAGTAACCCATTACCAAGTATGTCACGCATAATAGCTTCTTCCATTTCAGTCATCATGGGCTTACTTGTTGCACCTTCACGTATGAAGTTAAGCATGTTCTTAGTTAAGTCATGTTCGTTGATTAGAGGCTTATTATTTACTCTTGCTCTTCTATTAGTTCCCATTTTCCATATTTTCTTTAAATTGCTCAAAATCCCATGCTGGGGATAAATCACTATAATGTTTGTTAAAGTTGCTTCGATACATCACACCACTAAAGGTATTCGGTGCATCCAATCTAATGTTATGAGTGACCGTATTATTACCAATGGTGAACCTGTCACAAAGATACTTTGCCAGTTCCACAGCAGCTTCCTTCTGCTCATCAGTATACGGCTCCCAGAACTTATGTCCTCGCCACCTCTTCTCCACAACCTTATCTCCTTTATAAATATCCCCCAACCATGTAATAAACGAATCAATATCAGTATCCAACTTAAGATAACCCAAATTGACCATGGTTATTGCTATAATGGTCTCATCTACCTTACGGTCAAATATTCTCCCACTATAGTCTGGATTGAAGTGTTGGTATATCGTACCATCCTTGTCGATGGTGTATGCTGTCGTATTCTTATACTGACCATTCACCCTCGTTAACCACCCCGTATGATGGTTCATTCCAGCGTTATAACTGTTCTGGAACATCACCTTACTCTTAGTGCTCTTTACCTTATTGTAATTACTCTCTGGTAATCGATATCTGGTCTTATCTATAATCACTTCTTCTTTCTATCTTTTTTACTCCACGTTTTACCTAACTTGGTTGCATCTGGTACCTCAACTGAGAAATCGTGCTTATCCTTCTTCTTAGCTCTCTCATTCTCCAATACAATGTCCACCGTACTCTTTGGTTTCTCTGGTGCAATGACTTCATCCGAAGGTACCAACTTAGCCTCAACCTTGGTGGCTTTAGGTATTTCAACCTCTGGCTCCGATAAGGTTATCAGATTGAAGTCTCTATTGTTAGTTAACTCTACATCAGATAAATCAAACTCACCTGTTTCTGGGTCTATCTTAATGGGTTTCTTGGCTTTCTCAATCGCATCAGCAATCTCTTCCTCTGTAAACCCACCAATTGTTTTCCTCTTCTTAAACCTATCTCTCAGCTTGCCGAACCACCTCTTCTTTGGTTTGGGTGTTGGTTTAGGTGTACCGTTCTCAATCGTCATAATACTGTTTGCCATAATAAGTAGACTAACCGCCATCGGGTCGAATACCAGCATGATTACAATGATGAGCCAGTTAACAACCCTACTCATCTCCCATCCTGTAATATCAGCTAGATACTTTAAAGGACCTAGTTCTGCTGTCACTGAGGATTCCGATTTAACCTTCAACATCTTCATGTCATATGCGGCAACCGAATCAGCCCATGAGATATTCTTATTCATTATCTCATCAATATCCGCATTCAATTCGCCTATCTCTTTGTTAGCTGCCTCAATATCCTTTCGTACCTTATTGGCATTGGAAATCCAGTTCTTGGCTAATAAGGAATCCAACCTAACCTCTTGGTTATTACGAAGGTCGGAAAGGGTCTCAGAACGCTTGTTTTTATTTTCAATTATTTTATCACCATCAGCAATCCGTTTCACATATATGGCTCTTTTAGCCTCATAAATGTCGGTCTGACTGCTCTCAATATTGTACGCATTTGCGGTCTTCTGATACCCATTGGATAAGAAGCCGTAGATACCTACTGATGTTAATGATATTAATACGATTACCCCTATGGTAACGTAAGTTTTTATTAGTGTTGGGATTGTATCCCAATATCTGTGTAATGCGCTGGCTGCGACAAGTTTAGCAAACTCAAGCCCACCTACCATCACCAATACTACGGTACCCGCACCAGCAAAAAGCTGACCCAGACCGAATACTGAAACGAAGGCGGCACAAGCGGCTAAAACGAATGCTGCGAACCATACTAAATAGTTAAATTTCATCTTTATATAATTTTATATAAATATGTGGTACTTACTCATTCAGCAACGAAATGAGACCACCAGCGTTATGTCGAAGCTTCCTAATACCCTTCTCTTTTATCTGTCTAACTCGCTCTTTAGTAAGGTCGTATTTGTCACCGATTGCTTCCAACGTCATAGCCTCACATTCAGTATCAATACCGAAATAACATTTGACAATATCACGCTCTCGTTTGGTTAGCTTATTCAAGGTACCTTCCAACTTAGCCTTAAGTCTGGTATCCACATCATACTTGGTTTCCGATTCCTCTGCGAAACCATCAGTTAACATATCCCCGTATTCGTCACCCTCATTATCCCAAGCCCTATCGTTCAATGAAGAACAATAACCACTCTCCACGCTGATATCCAATTTGGTTTCATTCTCATCGTTGATGACTTCACCGAATACTGGTTCACGCTCGTTAATCTGCTCGAATTTCTCCAAGTCCTTCTTAACGTTGCTTATCTTATTTATCACATTAGCTGGTAACCTTACCGTTCTAGAGTGTTCATTCAATGATTGGATGATGGCTTGTTTAATCCACCATACCGCATAAGATATGAACCTGAACCCCTTATTAGGGTCGAACTTGTGGGCAGCTTTCACTAACCCGAAATTACCCTCACCAATCAGGTCACTCAATGGTAACCCGTTTCCTTGATATTCCTTGGCGATTGATACCACGAATTTAAGGTTCGCACTAGTCAATTCTTCAATTGCTCTCTGGTCACCTTTCTTTATCCTAATAGCCAAATCAAACTCTTCATCTTTGGTCAATAAGGATTGCTTCCTTAAATCTTTGAAGTAGTGACTTATAGTTTTGTCCTCATTATAATTAACATATTTACCCATTCTCTCATGCCTTTGTTGTTGTTGTTATTATCTTATATAAATATCTGAAAATCAGTTATTTGTAGTCAATACTAGATATATTTTTAACATCTTTACTGACCGTTATTGTCTTATTTGACCAATCTTTAGCTTCCTCTTTATGTGTTATGAGGAACACCTTGTCATATGAATCTGCCACTTTGTCAAACAGTGGTTTCATCAATGGTAGATTGACATTCGCTACCTTATCCAGAACCTCATCGAATGCGATGAAGTTAGGCATTGGTAGTGTTGATACTATCCCTAATACTGTTCTTAATGCCACAGCACTCACCGTTCGTTCGAAGCCACTAGCTGACTTCAATAACCCTTCTACACCATTTTGAATGATTATAAGGTTAATGTCGTTCTTATCGTCAATTCGTACTTCTATCTCGAAGTCACAAACACCCTCCAATAATCTATCCAATTCACTATTAATAATTGGGATGACAGACCTCAGTATAATCTTAGATACACCTTTCTTGCCGACCATCTCAATGTACATCTTAAATATGCGCTCAATCTCACCTTCTTTAATTATCTTAGCTACGATGGATTTATTCAAGGCGATTTTAGATTCGTGGGTTAGTATTTCACCTTTGATTACTCCCACTTTTTTGATGGTTTCTTCCTTAGCGAATCTATCTACTTGTAATGTAGAAGTTATAAGGGTAACCTTACTATCAACGTCTTGATTGTGCTGAATAGCTTTAATGTTAACCTCATACGCTTTCTTGGTGTCTCTGAATTCGCCTAGATTGGTTCTCATACCTGCCAACTTAAGCTTCGTTCTCTCTATCTCCAATTCAAGACGTTGCTTGCGTTCCAACTCAAGCTTAACCGCAGCAAAGGATTCCTTCTCAGCTTTAAGTTCTTCAAGTTCCTTCTCAATAGCTATTCCCTCTTTTAAGATAGCTTCACAGGTTTTCACCAATTCATCTATCTTAGCCGTATTATCTATATCAGCTAATGGTCTATCACAAGCACTGCATATCTCAGCGTTCTTAAGATTTTCGATGTCTCTCATCATACGGGTACTTTCAGCATGTTTAAGGGCTTTCGAAGTAGTAAGCTCATTTATCCTATCCGTAACTCTTTTCTCCCTATACTCATCAAAGTCAACCTCAATACCACTATAAGACGTTTCCTGTTCATCCAATGTCGCTTTGATTTTAATTCCATCCTTGGTTACCGTATCTATCTGTGTAATTAACGTGTTGATGTTGATTGTGTCCAACTTGGAATCAACCACATGTTTGCTACCCAATAGTTTAGTTTTCTCTACTTCCTGTTCATCTATCTTGGTTGTTAACTCAACTAACTTAGCGTCAGCCAGTTCTAAAGTGTTATTAACCAATTCAAGACTAACTTCGGATTGTTCAATCTCATCTTCCATCTCCACCTTGGAGTGTGTGTTGGATTGCATGGTCTTGGAGTAGTCTATATACATCTTACGTACAATGGCTTCCTTAAGCTCTAATACTTCCAGACCAATCATTCTTGTGAATATCTTACTATTCTCAGTCACCGTGTTGGATATGAGTGACGCTAAGTTATCCCCAGTAGCCAATGATACAAGGTCGAAATCCTTTACATCACCAACGGTTTCTCTAATCTTCTTAGTTGTTTGCGCTGTATCCTCATCCTTCATTGATTCCTCAGTATCGTCAGGCAGTAACCAATAGTAGTTCAATGTGGAAGTAACAGTCCATGTACCACTACGACTTAACTTTCTACTCAACTTACGCTCAATGATGAATTCATTCTCACCCTCAATCCTCATTAACCCTCTAACGGTTAGTGTATTCTTATCCCTGAAACGATTGAATATCTGCTCATTCTTATTTGTCTTGGTTGTTACACCGAATAAAAGGAACTTGAACGTGTCAATAATCAATGTCGTCTTACCACCCATATTTTCTGGGTTGGATGCCACTACTACCAACCCTTTGAAATTATCAACTGGGAAGAAATTGTTGTCCCCAAATGATAGTAAGTTATCAATCATGAGCCAATCAAAATCCCATTTCCTATGTACCGACTGTACCCTATCAGTATCCAACTCAGCATTAACCTTATCATCCAATCTAACTAGATGTTCGAAGTTAACCACTTTCTCATTTCGCTCTATCCACTCCTTGAATAACTTCCTCTGGTAAAGTACGTCACCAACATTCTCAATTTGGACACCCTCAAGCTTGATAACATTACCCTTGTTATCGATTTTAACGGGTCTGTAAACCACTTTAACCCTATCCTTGTCCACACCGTACTTTTTCGCAAAAGTGTTCCTTACAGCCAATCTATTGGCTCGTGAGTAGTTCTCTGGTTTGTCGTTCCAGTATAATTTTACCTTTCCGTAAGGTGATATTTTTGTCTTCTTCATATTAATCTAATAAATTTGAGCCGAATCGACCCTTAGTACCTGTTTTAGTTTCTTCACGATAAATGTCATCAACTGGTTTACTTTTTTCCTTCACCATCTTATCTATGTCACGCTGAATTACTTTAGCCAACTCATCTTCCAACTTCTTAATCTTAGCCCTATGTTCGGTCATATCCATCTCCACGGGAACCTCTTTAATTACTTCTACCTCTTTAACTACTTCTACCTCTTTAACTACTTCCTTAATTACTTCCTTAACTACCTCTTTTTCAACTACTTGTGGTGCGTTACTACCGTCAGGACTATAACCATATTTCTCTATGGTAAACCCATTTCTGGTCATCTTAGTTATGAAGCCATCGATGTCGGTAATATTGTTTGCTCGACAATAATCCCAGATATCAGTGACTAGTTTATTTGGTAATTCCATTTACAAATCGTTCTTTATCTTCGTCAATGTCTTCTATAGCATTTATTGAAAAAGTATAGAAGCCATAGTCATTATTAAGGTTAACCTCTTCAAAAGTCAAGCTTTCCACATCCCAAAGTAATATTCCATGGTCTTCAACGCTCTCTCCAAAGTCCTGTTGGATTAGTGAACCACAGTAGGCAATAGGTGCCCCATCAAGCTCAAATGTTTGTCGTTTGTGTATGTCTCCCATCAATACCGCATCACATCCGTGGAAGTGGTCAATAGGTGTCCCAGTATCGAATTCATACCCAATATCTGTGGTGGCACCCAATACTGGTGCGTGATATAGACCAATATATTTAAAGTTGGTCTCACCAGGTAATCTATTTTCAAATTCCCTAGCAGCTTCGATATCAGGTCGTTCGTTGTGTTCAAACACCGAGTAGTTACACCAGACAATATTATCGTCTGGGTAACATTTCTTCTCCTTGTAGTATTTGATGTTAGGGTTATTCATTAATTTAACCATTGGGGTGATGCTATCGACCCTATCTTTGTTGTTTTCCAACAGGTCGTGATTTCCAGCAACCACCACCAATGGAGCGAATTTAGCCAGTTCACTTAGGAACTCTGATGTCATTATCAATAACTCATTAGATATGGTTATTTTCTGGTGGACTAAATCACCGACAATGACTATTCTTACTTCATCATACTCATAGTCCTCAGTCAGTTCCCCAACCGTTTTGTACAACTCACCGAACATGGCTACGTATTCGCTATGCATTCTGTATGTCCTGATATGAATATCAGCCATATGTATTATCTTCTTAATCATCATACGTCTACATAAGTCACTTTTGTTATTGGTTTCATCACTGAGAATGTCAGATTTTCGTCACAGTCATCCACACTCATTGATTCGCTGAATAAATCATTCACATGATTAATACCCACAATCCCACCAGTTGTACCTTTAACAATATGAGCAACATACTGGTTATCATGCTCTACTTCATCTTGCTCAAATTCTATTACGGTTGTGCTGGTCTCATACCATCTGTGTTTATCTACTTCCAATCCTCTGGCTAATTCAACGTATTTACCCTCAAAAAACTCATCCCATATTTCCTTTGGGATATCGCCTCTCCAGTCCATATCAGTTTGGTTGATGTTAAGTTCATTTAATTTGTCTACTAATTCTTTTACTTTGCTCATATCGCCATTTCTGTGTTATACTTATGTAATTCTAATAACCTCTTAGCATCATGCTTAAGGTATGGTATTGGTATTCTACTCATTGTTTCCGTTTCCTTATCCCAGTATCCAATCCAGATGTGTCGGCACATTCTACCAGTTTCAAGTTCATACATATAAGCGTATGTACTCAACTGTAAGGAATAAGCCCCGTATTGACAGTTCTGAATATGCTCAAACGGTTTTAACATCGTCTGGTTACCGAATTGGTTATAATAATGGAATGCCTTATTCGTTTTCCAGTCACCCACATCAAAGAATACTTCGTCAATGTCGATTACAAGGTCAGCCGTTCCAGCAAGTTTATATTTCTCTGAGAACATAATGCGTTCAGGGTACATCATGATACCCTCATCCACTTCTAAACTATCATAACCTGCGATAGCAGCTTGTTGCAAAGGGTCTGTTGGGAACCAAAACTTCTTCTTTAATAGATAAGTCTCAATGGCTTCGTGAACGAATGTACCGTACTCGTTGGCTGTATCATTCAATTCTTGCCAATAGTCCAGTATCTGTTCTTGATTCCATCCTATATAGACCTTATTCTTCTTAGGGTCGTTATCACGTTGTTTACTTATCGCCAACGAAACCGCATCACTATCGAAGTGAGGCTCAACTGCCGCTAAGGTTGTTGTGACCGATTTATATTTAGTTCCACTCTCACGATGTATGTATACGTGAGCAATTGGTTCAAGGTATACAGGACCTTCCCATACTTTAATATTTCCATTCATATATTCGAATATACTTTTTTTTATCGACAGTTTCAACCAAAAGCGTGATATTTATAATCACATGGATGATTCACTGAAGAAAAAACTAAGAGAAGACCTCGAATACTACGGTGTTGGTGGTGACCCACAAAAGGATAAATTTCAAGTTGGGGTGAAGGAAGGTGAGTATGAAGTGGCTGAAGATAAAAGGACAAGTCAGATACGTAGTGGTATAAATGCTGCTATGGAACATCTAATCACAAGCAACGTTGATAACTTTGGTGGTGATAGGGAAAAGGCTAAATGGACAATCGTAGCCATATTCGAAGCTATGTTTATAAGATGAAAGTGGTTGACGCCTTACGTCAGTTCATGTAGTACCCGATACAGTGAAACTAATATCTATGTACTCTATTGACTTAATCGGTTTAATGTATACCTGCATTATGTCATTCTCAATATCAAACTTAATATCCTCAAGTTCTACACCCCAGATATCTAAGTAATACTTCCTATATTCCTCTAATTCTTTGTCTGTCATAATTTACTCTCAGATGGTGTTATACACCAATTTCTTAATAATTTTTGTATCCCATTAGCCCCTAACTTCTCAAAGATTGTACTAGGGTCATTATTATTCGGTATTTCACATATAATAACCCTACCCCTCAAATTCCCACTATTAAGCTTCAAATAAAGTGCCTTTGCATCCTCAATGGCATCAGCGTCCAATACTATCACAATATTGGCTCTAGCGCTCTGTAACGTAAGCCACAGGGTATCTGACACTAACTTTCCTAGCAATGGAATTGAATTTGGTATCACGATATGGTCAAAAACTCCTTCAACTAAGAATATAGTTGCATCTAAGTTAAGTTTCTCTTCATTGAAGATTAGACCCATCTTCTCAGCGTCTGGGTTAAGGTATTTGGGTTTAGCGTATTTACTCCACGCTCTGGCTATGTAATAATTCAACGTACCATTTTTATCGTAGGATGGTATGATGATTCTGTCGTGATGCGTACCCTCAGTCGTATAACCGATATTATAGTAATCAATCATCTCCTTGGTTATACCCCTTTTCTTAAGGTACGCCATAACCTCACCGTATTTCCATTGGAATGAATTACAATCAGATAATCTCTTATACCCTTCAGGTAAGGTTACTATTATTTCCGCAACCTCTTTGTTGTCTCGCTCCGATTGTAGGTATGCGTAGTCAGGTTTAACCAAGAGGTAATCCCTCATATTATCCTTACTACCATGGCGATAGATTAGTTTACCTATCGTACCGTGAGTGCCGTGAGTACCACTACACTTCCAACAATTATAAACCCCATCGATATAGTTAACCTCTAGGTTTCCTTTACCGTCACCACCCATATGACCCCCTTCTTCAGAACAAACTGGACAGTCAAATGCAATCTGACCATTACTCTCATGGTGGCTCCTTGAAGACCCTAGAAAGGAACTAAGAATATCTGGAATTAAAAAAGACATTACACGAATATACGCATAATGCCTGACAATTTCAACTTTTTATGTAATTAAGCTGGTACCCAAAGCTTTTCTTTGTGCATCTGACCTAACACTGCAACGTATGCGTCTGTCATGTCATAATTCTCTTTCTTAAGTGAATTTACTCTGGTGTATAACCACTCAATCTCTGGATGAGCAGCACTTACTTTCTCCCACACAACCGCTTTCTTATCAATATCATATGGTAACCCACCAAATAATACTGGCTTGTTACGTTTTATCGAAGCTTCAGTTAATGGTGTACCATCTTTCTTGTGTGTCCTCTTCTGCATGAATTCAGGGTAACCAAATGCTCTGGCATCATAAGACGAAATGAAATCTGGGGCAATCCCCAAAGTATCATATACCGACCTCGATATCATACCGTTAAACCTCAATAGAGTTGCTACTGTATATACGTTATTGGAACGCAATAATGGTTCCTCGATAATCACCTTTGTGATACCCATATCCACATACTTGTTTAGAAACTCATTTTCGAAGATACCTGCTTTCTCAGCTAGTTCTTCAATCTTGGTCTTAGGTGCTGGTTTGACTTTTGGTGTTACGTGGTTAAGTACTTTTAACTCACCATACTTACCCTTATCCTCAAATAATGCAACTCCGATTGTCTTGGTTGATACGTCCAACCCTAATATAAATCCGTTCTCTGTCATCCTATTGTTCTTATAAAAAGAAAGATAGTCAATCCCACATTAAATGTAAAGTGTTGGTTTAAATATTGATACGTACTGCAAAGACTTTCAACTCGTTGGCTGTCTTTGTGATATGTATATCAGTCTTACCGTAAGCAATTAGATTATTGTTGTTGTCATATAGACCTATCTCAGAAATCCTTGGTGTATCACCAGTCGCAAACGTGGGGTTTGTTGACCTAACAAATTCTCCCCTTGGTGCCATACATGTAATCTCTTGGTTCACAACTGAACTCACACTACCAAACGTAACCGTATTGGCTGTCGTAGCTGAACTAGCACCATTAACTATCGTTGGGTCAGTAATCACTAAGAAACCTTTATCCAAATAAGCCACACCAACCGCAGTATCTGCTGATAATGATAGTGAATTATTAGTTGTAAGATTAAATCTTGATTTACCGTTACCAGTAAATGGTTTAGTCGTACCGAAACCAGTTGCCCATGATTTAGTTGGGTCACCGTTAGGTCTCTTAATCTGGTCAGAGAATAAGAACGCATAGTTTGGTGCAAACGCTTTTGTTTGTGAAGCAGATTCCGTGTAAGCGTTATCCTCTATCGCAACGTTACCTTGCTTGTTTTGGAATGTAGCATAAATATTGTACGTACCACCACTGGTATCATCAATCGACACCGCAAGTTGTTTACCGTCAAGCATATCACCATATGAAGCTTCTGGTATACCGATAGCCAATATAGTTGTTGCTGCGATACCACTAAGTGCTGTATCACTCCACCCACCATTAGCGAATGTGGTTCCCGTGAATTTATAATCGTTTCCAGATGTAATTGGTAGTTTGAATGATTGGTATAAGTTTACCAATGAATCTGTAGTCGTAGCTGACCTTACAATAGTATTGAATGAGAGTGAAGAACCACTCAATGTGGTTGTACCCAATTTCTCAAAGCTCTGAACCAATCGACTAGAACCTGCTTCCACGTTCTTAAATGTTGATGTAGCGTTAGCGTATAATTTAGTATTCAACTTCACATTGGATGTGACGCTATTAGTTGTTACACCACTAGTTGGTGTTAGGTCACCGCCCAAGGTTGGGATTTCACCCAGACCTAATGGTGACGTTACATTATAGTTAGCGTCTGAATCACCCAATGAGAATTTAGTTATAAGACTGTTAGTGTTACTAATCAATCTCTCCCTACCTATCGGTGTGAATCGTGCTGTTAATGTGTCGCCTGTGCTTTTAAATCCCATCTTAGAAGTCTATTGATAATTCTGCGTTAATTGTGTTGCTATTACTCAATAGCATTGGTTTGGACATCTTAGCCACTACCACCAGATTTTGGTCACTATCGTAAACACCTATCTCACTAATTCTAATGTCAGGTTCTGGAACGTTAGGGTCAACACCTCTGGTAGGGTTACTGGTGTAAGCAAAATCACTAGCTTCAATATTCACCTTAAATAAAGTCTTGAATATGGTCGCTCCGATATGTGCTTCAATGTTTCCATAGAAGAATTTCTCATCACCTAATTGTAACTCACTTGGGTTAACATTCAGTGGGAAGTTAAAGTTAGCAGTCGGAACAAGTACGAATGGTACCGCAGCCGCAACCACAGCATCATCAATCAAGAAACCATTTGTTAGTGGGTTTTGAGCCTCCAATAAAGTAGGGTCGATTGTTTCACCAACCTGTGCAGTTATTGCACTAGTTGTAAAGTTGAACTCACTCCAAGCATCTGTTAGTGGTCTGTCCTCTGGTTCATCAACAATCTGCCATAGAACCCTGAAGTTATAAGCATGGAAACCTAAACCATCATATTGTGGGTGCTCAATCTTCCTCATGTAAGGTAGAAGGTCTACCGCATTAAGTCTGAAATTAACATCCTTAGTTGTTGGTGTCGTATTGGTTATCTTAGTATAGTATTGACAGTTGATTCCTGTGGTCATACCACTGGTACCACCTGAAACCTCATTATCCAAAATGTATGTCAAATACATTGTCTTATCAGTCTCTAATGTACCACCACTCTGTGGTGCCACTATATTAGCAGCCAATGCTGGTAATGTCCAGTTTCTATTTGCTTTAGCTGATGTAGCCATTACAATCTCATCGTCATCGAATACTACAGTCTTCAATTGAGGGAATACCTTACCAACCGCCCTTGAAGTGGTTACCATGGTAGGGTCTTCAATCAATGGTACATATTCTATCTCACTGTTCGGTATTAATTGAGTATCACCACTCGCAAGGAATGTCATACCCATGGTCACACCAGATGCAGTTGCGAAGTTTCTTCTGTGATACATAAGGTCTGGCATCTCTACCGTTACCGTCTTACCATTATCGTTGTCAATATAGAAGAATTCACCATATACATTGGACACCACGTTATTCGTGTAGTGTAAAATACCTACTGACTTACTCACCGAATCAATAACTGATTGACCAGGAGTTTCACAGATTATATCTGATGATGTTGGGTCTTCTTCACAAGCATACCATAGATATGGATACTTTTGACCTAAATAATCGAATGAGCCGAAATCCCAATAATGCTCATAAGTGGTTCCAGAAGTAAATCCCGCAGGGTCTTCACACCATACGTTATTCTGGTTCCAAATTGGAACATCACTACATGATACATTACAACATGAATCAAAACTCAATGTTCCATTATCCCAATAAGGAACTGCGGAACTACCGTAAATATCCCAAACCTCTCCGTTAGGGTAAACCATTACCTGACACATTCCAGTATAACCACTGAAGTCTGGTAATAGTCTGTCTACTGTCATACAAGAACCACTTGCCTCTACCTGATACCATAGGTTAGGTAAAGCCCAACTATTCGAAAATGCTGGATTAGAACTAAACGTTGGGTTAGTATAGTTAATTAAAATTCGGTCACCTACATCGTAAGTTAACCCTGAAATACACAATTCTGTTCCACCTGTAAGTATAACACTACTAACCATTTGAGAATCAGTCATATAGGTGGAGCTACTTAAAGTAGTAAATGAAGTACCACTGTGATTGAAGAAACCTCTTTCATCTGCTGCATTATTCACAACAGCTTTAATGACCTCAATATTTGCTGGTTGCATTGCCTGCAAATTAGTTGCATTATCTGTGGTTATAAAAGACTTGAAATTAGGTTGTTGGTCTTTAGGTCTTAGGATTCTAGTTGCACCAGATACATTAGCGTAAATTTGGACGGTACCACTGTCGTCATAAAGTTGTTCTCTATCGTAGTTGATTTCGGAATCACCTATTGCCCAGTAAGCGAAGTTAAGTTGACCTAACGCCAAACGTTCTCTACCCTTCTCGGTTAGTTTAATGCTAGCATATGCGCTGGTATTGTTAATTATGTAACTCATATCTTCTCTGTCTTCTAGTTAGTTTAATTATAAATAGTGTGAAGTAAACATTATTAGTAAGAATTAATGGAATTAACCCTAACAATTATCGGCACAACTTCACTATATGCCTCACTTGTTATAACATCACCACACATGGTCTCATAGTTTTTCTCATTCTTTACCCTGTAATAATATGTTTGACCGACAGTACCACTGAACGTAATTTCATCTCGATAGTTAATCTGTCCTATCACATATTCTGTCGTTGCTGTCTGTGTGATAGTAAGGAAATCATCAGCGTTACTCACCTCAACCGTAAATAGTCCATTCACCTCTTGCGGTGGTCTAGCTATTGTCCATAAGATTGGTTGCTCTCTAAACCAAACACTATCACTTATCTCAGCATATGCTAGATAATATATGTTGATGATGTCACCACCGAATAAGTTACCTTCCAGAATTATCCTCTTAGGATTACTTATGGATTGGTAATAGTCGATATTATTAGCCAATGTAACGCCATTAACGGTAACATATAATTCGCTTGGGTTAACTGGAATTAATGTTGTGTAAATCTCATACTTACCTTCAGTCGTATTATAGTATGGGTTCGCCTTAGCTTGCCCACCAGTTGCACCAGATGTTATTGGGGCTACCACGCTTATTGTATCAACCTTAAAACTATTTGATGCCCCATCACTCACATAAGTGAATGTGATTACATCACCTGTGATTATAGGTGATAGGAATGTCATATTGGTTATTGTGCCACCAGAGGCACTTGTAGAACCAGTTATGGTGTAATCTAAATTTCTAGCCATTGTAACACCATTAAGGTCTACGATTACACTACCACTAATGTCACCACCAATTCTAAACATATCAGTCGTACCATCAGCTATGAAACTGATTACTCGTAATGCCCCCAATCTAGGAACACCCGCATCATTCAATGAGAATATTGGTGTTGAGGCTGAGTAACTTACCGTAAAGTAAGGGTCATAGTCTCTGTTATAGGTTGCAACTTGTTGTGTTGCCAGAGTATTTGCCGTATTAATCTTATCACCAAGTTCACTCCTATATTCTGTTGTTACATCTACTTCCCAATAACCTTTTATTATATAGTCACCATCCAACTCTAATTGGTCAACTTCTATTGTCTCAAGTTTGTTATTGGTGGGCACATCTGCTCTAGTATACCAACCTGCATGATATACAATCGGTTTCGGGAACCTACCTGATGCACTACTATATTTGTAAATATCGTACCTGAATTTAGCATTTCTCGGTGCATCGAATACTGAGTCATCTGAGAATACTAGATAGAAGTCTATATCATCCACACCAGCTTCATCATCTATTACGAAAACGTTACCACTACTGGATGTTAATGCTGGGTATGTCACACTGTCCAAAGTGACGCATGTAGCTGAACAAGTACCACCAGTACATAATCCAGCACCACCAGACAAGGAAATATCCATACATATATCCACCGATATTGAGGTAACCCCATAAGGCTTAGTAAGATAGTAAACCATATTAGTACTCGAATAATTATAATTCAATGATGAGAATATACTATCTATATTGAATTTAATCATGTTATCAGTGGGTGTTCCACCTGTAACTGTACTACCACTCCAAAAACCACCAGTTGCGCCCGTAGAACCATCGTAAACAACGTCTGTGAGGTCTTCAGTAACCTTTAGGCTCCAAGTCACACTACTCAAACAAGTAGATGCGCTGGTACAAGCTGATACTGCTATAGCCAATAGGTCATCATATGATATGCCAGAGAATGATAATTCTTTAGTTACACACGTATTTTCCCAATCACCTTTAACCTGAAATGGTGGGTAATCGAATGTATCTATGTCACCACTACAGTTCACACTCATTGTTGTCTTATTTCTAAGGCATTCAATGTTGCTCTGTAAATATATTCGCTCTTGGTGTCTCATTACTTATCTATTGTTATCGTCTTCATTCTTTTCTTATGCTGGTTATTCAACCCGAACATGGCAGGTTTTATCAATACCTCAGCATCTTCAACCCTACTGAAATCCTGTTGTAAGACCTCAAGACCGAAAACTTTGAAATAGTCTCCTTGTCCCACTTGACCTTCAATTTCTTTGGTTAAGTAAGCTGTTCCACTCTCAGGTAGATAAATCAATCCAGTTATGTTTCGTATCAGTCTTGGCATCTCTTATAAATATCTCATTAAGGAGCAACAATTATCGGTCCTAATCCACCACCTGGAAGTAGGTGAATTGACGTTGATGAAATTGTCCCTAAGAATTCTGAACCACAATCACCACTCACATAGTAAACTCCTGTGTCACATTGTGTACTAGCAACACATACCTCATCTTGTGTTATTGTATATACATCCACATCTGCCGCACCCGAAGCTGTCCAATGGAATGGAGCCACAACTGGGGCATTAGTATGGAATTGAGTGTTACATGGGTATAATGAATATCCCTTGTACTTGAATTTTTGTTGGTCATATATCGTATTACCATGAACGTGATTGGCACACCAAATCGTTGTGCTTGGAATCACTTGCTCGAATAGGTCTACCCAATATGTCCCCACTAGATTACCGAACTCACTCATCGTGAAGTAATCAAATGCTGCACTCTCTGTATCACAGTAGTATGGAGAATTCATATACCTCTCATACAACGCTCTTAACGTTGGGTAAGATGAACTGGTCTTTCTACATCTAGCGTTTATTAACTCGCTGGAAATCACATCGTTAAAAGCTTTAACGGTTGTTATACCAGTTACGGGTGAAGTCAGTAATTCTGTGAAATCTACACATTGTGGTTTCTCACACTTAGTGAACTTACATTGTTCACAGTTGGCATCCCATTTGAATTCGATTAAATGGTCACCCATATTTTCATCCGTAGCATAATTTTGTATTGCAGTATTGAAATCCTCACAACATTCTTGTGTCACCCAAGGCGTATAATCCAATGTGGTTCCAGTACCACCAGAACTGGTAATTTGTTCGAATACCCCCACGGTACCATCTGGCATACCAGCAAACCAATAACCATCGAATTCGGTTGGTGAGCTTGCTGTATCAAACTTGTAAATCCAAGAAGAACAATCAACATCTTCTTGTTCGAACCCAGTAGTATTGGTAATCGCACTTAATGGGTTATCACATGGGTATAGTTCGAATCTTC
>Ga0098052_1000742_pt1 | contig 20485 bp, 27 predicted proteins | sample 15_taG_FD_81591 | JGI IMG/M metagenome (GOLD analysis project Ga0098052, IMG submission 81591) | Marine viral communities from the Subarctic Pacific Ocean - 15_ETSP_OMZ_AT15312 metaG | ecosystem: Environmental > Aquatic > Marine > Oceanic | place: Pacific Ocean | collected 2015-01-18
GAGAATATCATTTCCGGAAATACGATTACTCATATTGAATAATTATCTTAACGGCTATATAATAGTTGGTGGTATTAAATAACTGAACAGATAAAAGTTATATATGACATCTAAAGATGAGGGCAAGATTGCTTTAGATGAATATGAAGAATTCAAAATGGTGAATGATTTTTTGAGTCGGATTCAAGTCGTTAATTGGTTAAAAACAGGTATTCCACCGATTTTCCATGATGAATTAATGAGATTAAAAGAAGTAGTGGAGGCGAAGGGTGGGGCATTACCACTTATATTACAAGAAATGTTGAATCCCGAAAATTTGGGGGAAATGAATATTGGTGTGGATTTGGTTAAGAATAGGAAACCATCAAATCAAAAGGTAATGATGCCCGATTGGGATAATGGATATTTGGATGTTGCAGAATATATTGGAAATCGGGAAATTCCATCATACGGTTGGATTACATATTGTTATCCGAAATTATGGAAATTAATTTTGAAAGCGAGATTGGGAATTATCACATTTGGCATAGTGAATGATTATTGGCAACAAAGTGAGAAATTCAAAGAATTGCGTGGTGCGATTTTTAGTGATTCCTTTATTAAAAATGCCATCTATAATTATAAGAGTCCTCTTGAAATTTTAGAAATACTTACACGCCAAATAGGGAATGAACAAGTAATATATTATATGGGGGCAGATACAAGAGGTGATAGAATTAAGTTTAAGGGTGCATCCTACTTTGGGAATGAATGGAATGGTCGGGGGAAAGCCCGACAATTATTGAGGAAAGATAAAGACTATACAAGATGGTTTGGGAGATTTACTGATTTACCCGGTGTTGGAAAACCAAAGGTGGAAAAATGGGTTGATTTGGGATTGACAGGATTCATTGATTTAGTGGCGATAATGGATGGGGATATGAATAATTATAAGAAACTAATGATTTTACCCGGTGTTGGTTCGGCAGAATCGTGTAAGAAAATGATAATGAGTCAGCAATTCGTTGAGTGGATGGATAGGGAGTATAACTCACCGGAATACTATATGAAGGAAGTATGAGCATGGTTTCGTATAGTAATTATATTGAAATACTTGATAAACATGAAACAAAATTACGGGAAATGTCTAAAAATGAAGTATTTGGTGATTCACAATTCGCACCAATATATCCTATTGTAGCCTACGATTCTCGGTTTATGAATGAGCCTATGATTATTGGTTTGATTATTGTGAGTCATAGTTTCTTTACATTAAAAGGTGAATATCCAATTGGACCTATGGGTGTTTTCCATGATGTATGTGGGTTTGCAGATTTACCCGATTGTATATTGGAGTTTATTGCTTATGTGAATACTATGGAAGAAGGTAATTGGACATCCATTTCGGAAATGTTGTTATATCATAATAGAGCAGTAGTGATAGATGAAGCATTATTTGAAAGATGTGAAAAAAATGGATGGTGCTTAACAATTTATGAATCACTTTGTAGGAACATTGATGGACACCAATATTGGGCAAATGAGCCAATAATAGATTAAGGATTAAATACCTGTTCCGTTAATAGGGATGCGGTGGTATTACTTTGAGCCGAAAAAATATATGGAAAGAGCCGATTTACGAAGAAATGAAAAGTAGGGCAATTTTATCATCGGAGATTCCGACGCTATTACAAGGTAGGTATAGGAACATTCCATCATCGGTAAAAATTTCTGCTGTTCTTAAAAGAGATATGCGTTTTATTAAAATAGGGATGCAACATTGTTTTGGATTATCTAATTCTAAGAGTCATAGAGTTATTGTTTTTGGTCGTGCAGATACTACCTACGAACAAGACCCACCGTATAGAGCAATCCGTTAGTTTTATTAAGGTGTTGTAATTATTACCATCCTGTAAGGGTGAAAACACAATGGGTCGTAAAAAGAAAACGGAATTGATTATTGAAGTAGGTGCTAAACTAACTAAGAAGAAATTAACAGATTATCACAATAATCCGGAATACAGATGGTGGGATTCAAACGACAAGGTTTGGACAACCAAAAAATTATCGGATAAATTACCGAAATCGGTGATTGTGGATGAGATTAGAATTAAGGATAATGCTAAAGTAATTATTGCCAAAAGTGATGATATGAAAGTATTATGGATTGAAATGGACACTAAGAAAACTAAAAAGGTTTCAAGACCTATGGTTGTTCCTTTAAGTATGGATGAGAGGAATGTATAAATAGTTGTTTTATACAATGGAAAAATGGTGGTGTTAAAGAATGTCAAAGACTGAAATTGATTTAGTGGAAGAATGTCCGGACTGTGGTTGTAAAGTATTAGAAACGGGAGTTGATGGATTTATTTCTTGTCGGGATTGTGGCTTAGTAGTGGAAGCCGATATTATAGATTATGGACCGGAATGGCGAAGTTATGAAGATGGGTCGGGTAAAAACCAAGAAAGAGGCGGTCCGGCTAAAGATATTTTCCAACATGATTATGGTATTACTACGGAAATGGCCCCGGGAAAGAGAGATGGTGCAGGGGGGAATGTAAGGAATACTTCAAAATGGGGTAAATTGCGAAGGCTTGATAATCGTGGCCGAATCCGTAATGCTACGGAGAGAAACCTTGTAACTGCTTTACTTGAGTTAAAAAGAATTGCGACACAAATGGCTTTACCCAAATCATTATCACAAGATGCGGCATATATTTATCGTAAAGCGGTGGAGAAAAAATTGATTCGTGGCCGTTCTATTGAAGGTGTAGTTGCGGCTTCATTATATGCGGCTTGCCGTATGCACAATAATCCAAGAACCCTTGACGATGTAGGAAAACATTCTCGCACCGGAAGAAAGGAAATTGGTCGCACCTATCGTTTCTTACGAAAGGAATTACAATTAACTATTGGTTTGGCTTCGCCAAATGAGTATATCCCTCGTTTTTGCACTCAATTACAAGTGCCTATGAAGGTTCAATTAATGGCTTTTGAAGTTTTGAAATTAGCCGGTGAAGATGCTATGATTAGTCGTGGACCTACGGGTATTGCGGCGGCTTCAATATATCTTGCAGGTATGATTAAAGATTGCACAAGAACACAAAGAGAGGTTGCGGCAGTAGCAGGTGTTACCGAAGTTACTATTCGTAATCGTTTCAAGGAATTGTGTGCTATATTAAAACTTGACCCCACCAATCCAAAGAATAAACTTTAATATACTAAGGGTGATAATTTACCCCTATGTGGGAATTATTCTTATTTGGATTCTCATTGATTTGGTTCTTTGTTTTATTTTATAAGGTAGTTATGGAGTTTAATAGATTACAAACAGATAGTGATTCATTAGGCGAAAAGGATTTAATGATTGCACAACTTCAAACTGAATTAAATTCCATTAATATAGAAGCCAAACACCAAAAAGGGCGGGCGGCTTCTGCACATACAAACAAAGGGTTGATTCTTGAAAAATGGTTTCCCTTCATGGAACATGGCGATATTGAAGAACATTGGAAAACAATGAATTGGTCGTTTCTTGGAAACCCAATTGATTATATCATATTTGATTGGGATAAAGATGTGGAAAATAATAAACAAAATGGGAAGGTAGTATTTCTTGATGTGAAATCGGGAAATAGTAGCCTATCCACCAAACAAAGACGCATTCGGGATTTGATTATTGAAGGGAATGTTGAGTGGCGTGAAATTAAATTAGAATAAGATGGACATTTATATAGGTGTTTGGATAATGAAATATCATGGTCGGAATTAAAGTAGTAGCAGAAAAGGGAATTAATTATAGCGTTTGGCAAAGTAAAGATAAAAATAAGCATCGGGTTTATTTCAAAACTGATGCAAATGATGAAGTCGGAAACTATGATATTAAGGAAAATAAGTTTTTTACAGGGCGGGGATATGAAGGAACACCTTGGAATATTGTAAATCAAGATGATAGCCCCCAAGCATTAATTATTATTGGTAATGATAAGAAGATATTTGTTGGACCGGCAAAGGCTAATTCAACATCACCGACTAATATGAATACACAACAACGCATCACACTTGGAATGTGTATTAACAATGCAACCAATGTAATAGTTAGTCGTGGAACATTAAAAGATTCTAAAACAATTGTTAAGGAAATCTATGATTTAGCAGATGATTTGTTTGTGGAATACAATTCTCGCTACAATTGAGGGGTATTTTTGACGGCTACGCTGTATTGGATTAGTGATAATCAACCGTTTGCTACATTGAGTGTGAATAACGAAGGCCTTTACATTTGGGAATGGCTAATTGACGACCCTAAAGGAGTCATGGATAGATTCTTCAAAACTCTATTTTTTTGCACCAATTGTGGTGAGCGTGAAATTGATGCGATAGTGGCGATTTCGGCTGATAGAACAAAGTATTCTATTTCTCAATTGGTAAATCTATTTTTCAATTGCCATATTATACTGCGAAAAATGAATTGATTTCATTTTTAACGGGATTTTATACACCCGAAAGGTTAAAATACTTGTATTGGTAATTTGATTTTAATGATTTCTATATGTATCAATTTTCCCGATGGCATCCCCATCACATTACCACGCAAAAAGGGATATGTTTGTGAGGGTATTAATGATATGTTAGAGCGTTGGCGTGATTATTATTTACCACCTAAAACTAAGTATTGGGGTAATATGTATGTGGGTTCATATGATGTTTGTCGTGAGTGTGAGGAATAACCACAAATGTTAAATACAGGAAGCCCCACATGATTAAATTGTATGAAGCCGTATTTCAACGCATCAACCTTGATTTATCTAATCAATCCGGTGTGGATTTGGTATTGTCCAAATCGGGGAATAACCGAAACCTTTATTAAGGTGTCGTCATACACAATAATTGGAGATGAATAAAATGGGTGATAAACTAAGTTTAGATTTGGATAAATTGATGGGCAGAAAGAAGATTTGTGCGGTAACTCCCAAGAGAGGTCGTCTAATTGTTAATTTTATGGCCGATGGTGTTGTTAGAAAGGAAAGCGAAATCGCTGACCATTTGCGAGATACTTGGGGTCGTGATACTCTCAATAGAGGTCGTATTACTTATTTTTGCCGTTGCATCAAAGATGTAAAAGGTCGGCCTATGTTTGAAGTGTCCGGAAAACGCCCAAGAGATATTCGTTTCATTCTTTGGGATGAGCGTTGATTGGTGCTTCAACTAAGAATTGAACCCTTGCTTTAGGCGGTTCGCTTAATACTCCATCACTTAGCATTAAGGCAAAGTTTTCATTGATTAAATTATCAATCGTTTCCATTGTGGTTTGTAATTCATTGAAATCGCCAAACCATGCAAACTCATAAGTTACTATATCTTCACCTTTAGGCATTTGAAAGACTTGTCTTTTTAATGTATCTTCACAATTAAACGAAGTGGTGATTTTTTTAAGGAGTATATTTGCCGGACAAGAATCAGTCAATTCAAAATCGGTGGAAAAAAACATCATGTGGAATCCATCGGGAGGACAGCCTTCATCTTTCATTTGTCTTAATGCCTCTTCTAATCCAATCGCCGCTTGAGGGGTTTCATCATCTTCACTCATTTATACTCACTTCCTTCCAATTTTTACATACATCTAACATGGCTTGGAATGTTGATTCCATACCTTTTATTTCAACTACTTGTTCTTGAGTTTCAACATTTCCTTCGGGGAAATGAAATCGGGATTTTTGGATATAATATCCATTTTTAATAATTGACGCTACCAATGCTCTTGCTTGATTAGCGGATTTTGTATTATCTAAAGTGATTTTACTTTGTTCCACACCAAACTCCATTAAGGTTTCCGTATTTCGTTGAATTAACATAGCGTATTGTTGTGGATTATTTACTAATAGATTTTCCATATCAGTTTCAGTTTTGCCCAATAATTTAGCCAACCTTTGTAATAAACAATCAGTAGTCAATACGGATAAACGCAACGGCGGAATTAAAATTGTAAAATAGCATAAGAATAATGAATCCATATCATCTTCTCCACCCATAACAACATCTGCAATTAAAACGACTTCGGTTTTTTTGTTAAATCCTATCTTTACCGATTTTATTTGTTTCATTATACACACCTACCACATTCATAAAACTTACCTTCTATTCCAATATCAAATTCTTTATCACACATTTTACAGATTCTTAACTTCCATCTAAATAATAAAATCGGGATAGTCCACGCTTTTTCCACACTTTTACAATCATTATCATTTAGAATTAAAGACCCATCATGGGTATAATTATCCATGAGTAAAGGAAACACATATACAATTTATGGGGGATAGTAGTTAATACTTTACCCTTATATAGTTGTTTAGATAATCTGTTATTATGCCCAAACATCTGCCGGAAGATATTTTGCCGAATTATTCCGATATTATGCACTTTCTCGGTAATTATTATGCCTGTGGAGAATTAGGTGTAATTTTTGAAGAGAAGGGATTTCCTAATTGGTTGGTAAAAGTAGTTAATCAAGATGCAGAAGATGATGAAAACTTATTGAATATGTATCAATCACAATTTTTTGAAAAAGTGTGGAAAGAACAGAAGTTTAGAGGATTACCAAAATTAAAGTATTTTTGGGAGGGTGAATGTGAAGATATTGTAATAAATCATTTAACACATACAATTCTCAAATCTAAATCTCAAGCAGAAGTAAATATTCTTGGCTTGGATGAAGGTGATTTGATGAGTATATGGATTATGGAAAGATTAGATAGAGTAGGGACTGACCTTTCTAAACCCTTATCCTATACAGTTGAAGGTGTCGCAGAAGCGGCAGTAAATATTTGGGAGGATTATGGGGTAATAATGGAGGATTTACATGAAGGAAATTATGGACAAAGAGATGATGGCTCATTCGTTATATTTGACCCAATGCCAATGGATGAGTTATCATCACAATATGAATTTTTTGAAGCATTTTCAAGAGAGGAACAAAAACAATGGTTCATCAATAATAAGATTTGGGTAAGGGATAAAAATAATAAGCCCCACAAAGGAAAAAATGTATAACCATTATATACCTGTTCGGATAATCTAATTATGGTGATTGGCCGATGGCCTCAAATAACGATAATAAAATTAATGATGAACCGATTGCGATAGACCCCCTTGAATCAGCGATAACTGCCCTGCGGCATGGACATTACCGAGAATCGCTTGGTGGTGTAAATCCAACGGGTGCTTCGGCAGAAATGATAAATGAAAAGGGAGAAAAGGTTCTCGTAGGAAAATGTCTTCGTCAAGTATGGTATTCTAAGAAAAAGATACCACGCACTAATACAGCAACCGATAACAACCAATTCGTATTTATGATGGGTAATATGGGTGAATCCGGATTACAAGAAGCATGGGCTGATGCAGGGATTCTTCTTGAATCAAATGCAAAATTGGTTCATAACCTTGCTAAGAATCCCGATAAAGATGAGGAAATCCGATTAAGTGGTGAAGTTGATGCTATTCTTAGATGGAGTGAATGGAGAACAGGTGATGATGGAGTGCCACGCATCCATATTGACCCAACAAAAGCAATTGGCATTGAAGTAAAGACTAAATACGGACATTTTGGAAAGGCTCAAATAATGGGTAATAGAAACTCAATTTATGATATGGGATTCCCACAAATTGAACATTTAATGCAAACTGCACTTTATCTCGCCGCAAGAAAGCGATTTGAAGATTACCATAATGTTAAGATTCCATATTTCGTTATTTGTTATATTCTCCGAGATAATGGTATTCACAAATCTTTTAGAGTTGAATTAAGTGATGGTTATGATGGCCGAATAATTGTTAAAGATATGAATGGAAAGGAATTAAAACCTAAAATGGAAATGGCTCTTGAGTGGAATAAAACCCCGCAACAAATGGAATTAACCCTTGATATGATGCGAGAGCGATATTATCAACAACTTGAAAACTTGAAATCCGATACGCCACCTCCAAGAGAATATGACCTTCGCTATTCCGATGAAAAGGCAGAAAGATTGTTTAATGCAGGTGATTTATCCAAGACTAAAAAGGCCAACCATGAAAAGAAGCCATTAGATGATATTGGTGATTGGAATTGTTCATATTGTGATTGGAAAGATGTTTGTTATCCACAAGGGATTTTTACAAAAGATGTTGAGGATGGAACATTAACAATAGATGAAGCATTGGTAAAATATGGAATAGGGGAATCTCAAGATTAATTGGATTCTGCCATCAAGTTTTGAGTATATGGATAAACATAACTAACTACTACGGTTATATCATCCATTTTACCTCCGAGCCATTCCTTTGCATTTTGTTTGGTGATATTAACTGTTTTATCCTCGTAAGCCCTTTGGGCGAATGGAGTCCAAATATCTCCCCTTTTTGCTTCTTCATGTGCTTGTTTCGCTAAGATTGCAGATAATAATTTCGGCCCTTCTTGGGAATTGGAATTAACTAAGTTTAATATATCTTTATCCCACATATTATCAAATAACCCATCACTACCAAAGATTATTATATCTCCTTCTTTTAACATTATTTCATAAATCTCTCCATGATGCGGGCGGTCTTGTCCATGCGGGTAATGTCCACCACCCTTCCCTTGCACTTTTCCTAATTGATATGGAAAATTAAAGCCATGTTGTTGTTCTTCTGTTCTAAATATAATTTTTTCATCCCTAACTATCATAAAACCGGAGTCACCAATATTGAGTGCTTCAAACTTTCCCCGATTATCCATAATCCCAACTACGGCGGTGCATGAACCAATTTGTTCAACTTGTTTATATGATGTATTTAATGCAATTAAAGGGTTAGTTTCACCCGACAATATATCGTCTAAAGTGAATGCCATTAAATCATCGGCAAAATCTTTAGGATTAATCCCTTGATTAGCCCACCCACCTACGCCATCTGCAACACCTACGGCAGATGTTTGTGGTAATGAGATAAAATAAGCATCCTCTCCACCCCTATGTGCCTTTTCCGGATGTGGTATATTAGCACCATAAGAATATAAAGATAGGTGATTCATATATAAACATAGGTTGCACTTCTATTTAATAGTGGCTAAGGTTAAATAAGGTGTCGGACAATACTTATTATCATGGGGTTTGTAACTATTAGAGTTTCGGGAAAGACCTTCAATCACCGTAGGGATTTAATGGATTCTCATGGATTAGAATACGATTTTCGTAAAAAGGATTTCAAAGGGGCATTTCCGGATGAGAGTCAAAGGGTAGTAAAATTAAAACAATTTTGTGTATCTAAGAAATTAGTTTTGGAAATTGATGGGGAAACTGTTGTTGAGCAAATCAATTATAAAAAACCAAAACAATTACCGATTATAAATGAAAATGATATATCAACATTAGATGAATTTAATTTGAAACAATGGTTGCCTATTTTAGCCCAAACAGCCGATGAATCACAAATTGGGAAATTGGGTGAAAGAGTTTGGTCGGGACTAAAGGATAATCTCAAATTTAAGGAGGTTGAAATTGAAAAAGATGATACTTTCACGAATGGTTGGGATGAATTATCTGTAAATACCCAATTCCACCCATTAAGAAATATTCAAAAACAGGTTTTAGATGAAGTTATAATTGCGATTGATGAAGGCTACCAAAATATAGTTGTGGAATGCCCTACGGGTAGTGGTAAATCTGCTATTGCGAAAACTATTGCCCAAACCTATTCAGCACCAAGTTATATCATTACACATCTAAAAGGATTACAAGCACAATATCTAAAAGAAATGCCTTATATGAAATCAATTATGGGGCGTGGGAATTATGATTGTATGCTTGATGTTGAGGGTGGATTGGAAAACATAGGTGAGGCACAAAAGGCTTTAGAAAATGTTGGTAATAAATCACCCGGCACTTGTTCTGCCGCATTAGCACCCTGTAAATTTGCTAAAGGTTTCAAATGCACTATGAAAAATCCGGTATCACCCGATGGTGAATGGGATTTTAGTGTGGATGATACTAAACTTTGTGATTATTTCGGTTCATTAACTAAAGCCCAAAATGCGTTATATTTTGTAGGGAATACTGCATATATGATGGCTATGAACCGTTCCGGTAAAATGATTAAGGAAAGGCCATTTTTAATTGTTGATGAAGCGCACCAATTAGCCAATAATATGATGAGTTTTTTTTCACTTTCACTAAGTCAAAGAGTTTTAGAAAAACTGTTTAAGACACCTACGGCGACTGATGTTAAAAATCAAAGGGATGAAACAAAAAGAAACCGTATGCAATCTCAAAGAGAAATTATATTGAAAGTATTTGACCCTGCTTCAAAGAAATTGAGTTTTGGAATTCCCAAAATATCGTCTGTTAAATTGACTACGACCCCCGATGAACGGAAAAAGGGATTACAAATTCTTGGGCGATATTTGATGGCATTACATGATGAGATAAAAAGACGAATGAAAATCAAAGATACACATATGAAATATGATAAAAGTGAATTATCATTTGCATCTAATACTGCTATGAGGATTATGGCATTATTAGAATCTATCGCAACACATTGGGAAAATTGGGTTTGGCAAGTGGATGATAGTGTTGAATATTCCTCTTGGGTATCATTCAAACCATTAAATGTAGCGGATTATGCCGAAGATATATTATTGAATGCGGGTCAAAGGAGAATATTATTATCGGGAACAATTTTGGATTATGATATTTTCGGAAGAGAATTAGGTCTTAAAAAGGACTCCACTTGTTTTATTAAGGTAAATTATTCTCCATTTGAAGAAATCAATAGGCCAATCTATACTAAACTTCATGGTGGTAAATTGTCAAGAAAGGATATGGGTGAGGAATCATTCAAAAAAACTGCGGCGACTATTGCGAAAATCGCTAATAAATATCCGGAGAAAAAAGGTTTAATTTTACCATTTACAGATACTATTGAAAAGGGCGTAGTTGAAGCACTACAATGTAATCATCCTTTAGTTTATGCAAGGATTAGACAACATAATAAAAATCCGAGAGAGCGAGATGCCGTATTTAGAGAATTTGAGGCTGAAAAGAATAATGATATTTTAATATCAACATATGCTAATCAAGGTTTTGATGGTAAAATGATTGCATTTACTGTAATTCCTAAAGTGCCATTTGGCCCTCTTGGTGACATTCAAGTTAAAACGAAAGCGGAAAATGACCCTAAATGGTATCAATTAATGACCGCTATTGAATTGGCTCAAATGTGTGGGCGAGGCGTAAGGCATGAGAAAGATAAAGGAGATACATATATTATTGACCCCTCATTTTGGTTTCACTTTGAAAGAGGATTCAATAATCCTTTGGCTAAATTATTACCGCCATATGTGACCTTATCAATTTTACACAATAGATACAAAGGAGATTGATTAAAATGAAGATAGCAATATGTGGAAAAATGGCAAGTGGAAAAACAACATTAGCGAATCGGCTTTGTAATGAGGAAAATTATACAAGATTATCATTAGCCGAAATGGTTAAAGAAGTAGCATACACCCTATTCAATATGAAACCGGAAAATAAAGATAGAAAATTACTTCAACAAATTGGTATGAAAATGAGAGAAATAAGACCGATGGTTTGGATAGATTATGTTATTGAAGAGTCCAAAGGATATGAATTTGTTGTTGTTGATGATGTTAGATTCATTAATGAAGTTAAACAATTCAAAGAAAATGGGTGGACATTGGTTAAATTAGAAATAACTGATGAAATCCAAAAAAGCAGACTACAAAATACTTATGAGGATTGGGAATCTCATTGGAATAATAGAAGCGACCCATCGGAGGCAGAAGTGGATAAAATACCTATTGAATGGTTTGATTTGGTTATTTCGCCTAATAACGGAGATGTTTTTGAAAAGATTTATTCATTATCTTCTGCTTGATGCCATTCATCATCATAATCCTGTGGATTTTCTAACTTTCTCCTATATTCGTCAAGTCGGTTACCATAACCGGCCATGAATAAGTGATAAATATTTCTCAATTGAACATTTTCATCAGTCCTCCATTCATCCTTTATAGGCCAAGGAGAAACGCCGGGGTCAAACCAAACTACTTCATCCGTTCCTTTTCTAAATCCCCAATTACCTTCATTTGCAGTATCACGAACAACATAATTGTGTTCTCTTAACCATTTGTTTAATTCAACCACTTGTGTTCTTGCATTAGATGAATCCGTTGCCCTCTTTTCATATTTTCCGGCTCTTTCAACCCTCTCCATTACCCATAATGCAATTCGTGTTCCCGGCATCAATGGTGCCCATCCTATATGAGCGTGGAAATTACTCACGATTGTTTGATAATTACTTGACGACCAATTATAAAATTCGTAAGACCTTGTTATTTCATCCATCATACTTTGTTGCATTTCGCCGGATGAAAAGGCATAAACTTTGGGCAAATGAGGCGTTATTTCTTCACTCCCTTTTTGCATATCATATAATTGTGAAAATAAGATTGCTTGAAACTCATTAAGGGCAATACCCCCCGCCCAATCCATTTGTCGGTATGCTACTTTCTTTTTATCCTCAAAATCACTTATTGTTGGAGGATTAAGATATTCATAATCAACCAATCTGCAAACTTTAATAACCATATTGGGTTCACCAACAACATCAAAAGCAAATCCACAAGCACCTGCGGCTATGAAGTTTCCAATTAGTCTATTTTCCGGTGGATATGATGAGTCGGACACATCTTAATCCTCCTTCCAATTATGTTTAGTTTCAAAATCAGCACCGAAGCCTTCAATAGTAATTCCTGTTGATTTCTTGAATGCGCCCGAATTAATTAGTGCTAATACACCTATTAATCCAAGTAATGCAATTCCTAATCCACTATTACGGCCAACAAAATCACTACTTAGAGTTTCTGCGGCATCAACATTTTTTCCACCTTTAGGTCCTTCAATATCTATAATCCCCATATAACCCATTTTTCCTAATGCTTCTTGGAATGCAAACCAATCAACACCTGCTTCATTTTTAAGCGAACCATCGGAGGCATTAGAATTATAACCATTTGATTCGGAAATCGCCATAACCTGTTCTTCCGTCATATTCGGGTGAGCGTTCATCATGGCTTGAACCACAACTTGTCTATTTGGGAATACAACTATTCTGCACCTATTATGAATTACATTATTTTGCTGATGTGGATAAACTAAATATTGAACCACATAAGCATCATTATCCCTACTATTCAAAAACTCGGATAGTATATCGGTTGATGAGAAATATTGTCTGCCTGTATAGATTTTACCATCTTTCAAAGGATGCCCATGAATAGTCCACTTTCTTTGTGATTCGGAATACCCATTCTTATTTGAATCTTCCCTTTGTTTTGCTTCGGGCGAAATTTCAATTCTTGATTCATCACCATAAGATGATTCACCTAATTCATAAACACCATTAACATCATAGACATAACTCATCCATTCACGATTTAAGTGTGTTTGGTCGGAATACTTTTTCATTTCCTCAATAGCGTCTTGAGAAAACTTATCCCATTCCTGTCGCCAAACCTTTTCTGCCATATTTTACTTTTGGTGGTATTGCTATATAAAACCACTTAATAGGAAACTTCATTACCACTAATCATAAACATACGCATTTTATTCAATAAATTAGTAATTTGTGAATCCCCATTAACAATGGTAAATGAGGTTGCGGTTTGATTTTTAGTGTTTCCGCCAAGTAAATTAACTAATTTCGCCGCACCATCAATGGTTCTATCAACAACAATTTCACTTCCACTATCATAAACACCGGAGAAAAACTTAGTTACTTCAAGCCAATTAGGTCCAATTTTATCTTCGGGAACAAATATTCGGATTTCGCCGGATTCCCAATTCACATATTTACGACCCTTTCGTTTTCTATCACCATAATTACTTGTATAAACGCCTTCTCTTCCGGATTTATCTAAATCTTGCGGTGTGTGGGAATCATCCCCAATAATTTCAACATTTGAAGGTATCAATGTTATATACCAACTACTACGCCCATGCACATTTTTATCATCTTCATTGTAAAATTGAATCATACCTTTATTTTCACCGTCTGCTCTCACATAACCTTTGTAACCAATAGCAAATCCACTTGGGACAAATCCATATTTTATATGTTCATTCACATACTTTGATACAGATGTTGTTAATGTGCCATCCTCCATCACAATCTTCATAGGATATTGACCATCAAAATTCATAATTACTGCCACACCATTGTTTTCTTCCTCATTTAGCGAATCTAAAACGCCTTCTTTGTATTCTTCAAAATCCTCTTCATCCAAGTTTTCCTCTTCTTCAAACATTTCTTTAATCATTTCTTCCAATTCTTCTGCGGCATCGGCGGCTTCTTGGGCTTCGTCTGCGGCATCTTGCGCCTTTTCAGCCATCTCTTCGGCCTCTTCATCACCAACCTGTTCAGCAATTTCAGTAGCCTCATCTGCGGCCTCTTGGGATTTATCGGCGGCTTCTTGGGCTTCATCAGCATCGGCTCTTTTCGCCGCTTCCTTTGCTTCATCCTTAGCATCTTCGGCATCTTGAACGGCTTGCTCAAGAGGGTCTAAGCCTTCTTCGGATTGTGTATCTTGTCCATTTCCATCACCTTGTTCATCGGAATCTCCACCTCCTTGTCCTTGACCACCATCTCCACCTTCACCGGCTTCGGCAGGTGCGCCGCCTGTGGCTTTATCCATCAATTCTTGCATTTTACTTTTCTTATCTTCTGCCAATTGACTACCTTTATCCTTTCCTTGTTGATATGGGTCGCCATCTTCACCTTCACTTGGTTGTTCTCCTTCGCCCTCACCTTCACCTTCACCGGATTCTTCACTCGGTTCTCCACCTTCGCCCTCACCTTCACCATTTGGTTGTCCTTGTCCTTCTTGTGAACCTCCACCACGCCCACCGGGTAATGTTTCATCTTCTTCATTGTCTGCATTACCTGTGGTTGCTTGTGTGCCATTAGCATCGGCTTGTGTTTGATTATATGAGATAGTTAATATAGTTTGTTCACCCATAGATAAGTTAATGTATGGAAAATCAACTAATGTTTGTTCCCACCATTTATTATTATCGGGTGAACCATACGATTTTATTACTGTATCTTTAATTTCTAAATCAGTAATGGATATTTTATGTTGTGATGAATCAACAGTAATGAGTCTGTATAAGGCATCAAGTGTGGAATGTATGGTTTCACCATTTACATTAACCCCTACTACCTTTACAAATCCATTTGGCCGACTATTAGCCCCAATTACCACACCTGTTTCTGTATTTAACCAAAGAGGAAGTTTTACCATGAGTATCAATTCATGGCTCGGCTATATAAATGTATGTATTAAAAAACGCTATACTCATGTGCGTGGTTACTATAAGGGTATCTTACTTAGGTATCTAAGAGGGAATCTATGTGAAAAAGTGAAAGTTTATATAGGCGGTCAAACAAAGTAAGATTACCCCACAACAAACGGGCTGAAAAAAAAGAGATGATTGATATGAGCAATAAAAATAGTGAAATTGAATCCTTCCTTTCGGAAGTAGCAGAAAATACCCCAACCGGCAAGGCAACAGCGTTCCCAAGTCGTGACCGTCTTAAGGCAGACTTTGGAACCCTTTACGAAGGCTACATTGTTGAGTCCTACAAGGGCGGAATTACCGGAGAATATGGAGAATCAACCGTAGTTAATATGATTGATACTAACAACGATGGTCGCCGAGTCAGCCTATGGCTTGGTGGATATGAGCAAAGCCACTTCTCTCAATTTGTTGAGAATTGTGTAGCAAATGGTCAAAACCTACCGCTTCAAATTACTTTCCTTCGCCACAAGGTTGATTCAGCCAAGAGTGATAGACAATACAACAAAATCTCCCTGCGCCTTGATGGTCATGGTGATGATGTTCTTATCCCTGCTGTGCCGGAAGACCAATTGCCGGAATGAGGTTAAACCTTACACCTATCCGAATCCCTCTTTGCGGTTGCCTTGTGTTGCCACTAAGATTGATAAAACCCCCGTCTGCGGGTGGTTGGTGAAAGCCTTGATGGAAGTGAAGAACCGTCTTGTGCAGAAACCATTCACCCGTAGGCCACCGTTAGGGGATTCAGTAAATTACTGAACCAATGAGTCGTTAGATTATGTGGATAGGGTTATATTAAATTAGGATTCGGCAGGTGTTATATATGCTGTCGGAGAATGATTAAATATGCTTCCTAATACTATTATCAAATACATTCGGGATGCTGTCAAGAAAACTCCTTTGAAACAGGTTGAAGCAAGTGTTTTACCTATTATCAATACATTGGTTTCCGGAAAATATGCTTCGGGAACAGGTGTTTGCACTAAGCGTGAAATCAAAGGTGTTTCCACAAAGGATGCCGGAACAGATAAAACTTTAATCAATTTTGGTATTTCCGATGGCGAAAATGTCGTATCGTGTGTAGCCCATAATTGTAATTCGGATTATTTAGCCGGAAAACTCACTAATTCTAAATTAGAAGCAGTTGATGTTTTAGTTAGGGAATCAATTTCAAATGGTAATCCATTATTAATTTCCGGTTGTTATGCTAATTTTAATAGGTCAAGAGTCTTTATTGTTGATAAGGTTGAAAAGACCGAAGATACTCATAAATCACAATTGAGTAAAAAACAAGTGAATGATTTTGTTGCCCTTTGTAAAAAAGAAGGTATGAAACCAATTGATGTATTACTTGACGATGATACATTATGGGCCGAATTTTACGCTGATGAAGAATTAAAACTCGCAATCTTGTTGTTTTGTTTATCACCTTTTGATAAGGGTGATATGATTCATATTGGTATTATTACTAATCCGGGCGAAGGTAAGAATCACTTGGTTGATAGAGTAATTAATCCATTTGTCCGTTGTCGTATGGCGGGAACCGGCAAATTAACTACCTTTGCCGCTATGTTTGGGGCTATGTCCTCCGATGATTTATCCTCTATTGAATTAGGATTATTACCTAAGATGAATCACGATAGGATTGTATTTTCCGAATTCCAAACCCTTAATGAAGAAGTATATGGTGAATTATTAAATGTAATGTCGGATGGGCATTATTCAATTCAAAAGGGTAAATTAGATGTTACCCGCCATGCAAATCTAAACATGGCATTCTTTGGTAATCCACCTAAACACTATGATGAAAATGAACATAATAAGCGAGAAATGCTTCAAGCATTTGGAAAATATACTTATCAAATAATTAGTCGTTTAACATTGATTTTCGCCAAACCTTCATTAAATAATGATGTTGATGCACCCATTAAGATTAAGCGTAAAATCCGTCAAAGCATGGATAAAGAGTTTAGCACTAATGGAAATCAAGATGTATTAGACGATTGCCGATTATTCTTGAGAGAGTATATGAAGTATGTTTCTAAATTACTACCTAAAGTTGGTAAAATTGAAAATATACTTGAAGCCGCATTTTCCGCAATAGAATCTATGCCTCAATTCAAAGAGGCTTTCGCTATGAGAGGGCCTACTGATTATCGTAAATGGCAAGAGTTTATAAATCTCGTTAGAGGTTTCGCCCGCCTCAATGGTAGGGATTATGTTGAGGAAACAGATTTAATGGCCGCTATGGATTTATTTCAAAAATCATTAATAACAATGACTAAAACATTCCCAATAAAGGCACTAAACAAAGGTGTTGATTACAAACAAATGGAATTACATAAAAAGATACTTAAAAAGTTTGATGATGGAAATAGTCATGGTAGTGGCAATATAAATGAAATAAATAAATATGCAAAGTCATTAAAATTATCAACTCAATGGAATGAATTACAAAAAATTACCCTTGACGATGGTTCAAAATTAATTGAAACCATAGGAGATACATTATTCATTAAAAATGTTGAATGGGACACTTTCTTGGAGGGTGGCAAATGATTCAAGAGGAAAATACATGGGCGTTTTTGAGGGGGTATTACTATCCAAAATTTGTAATTATCCTTAAATCGTTAGCATGGGATGAAAGGTATTTTTGGTTAAGAAACATTTATAATGATGCGAACCCTAATTCTTTGTGGGAAGAACGAAGTGACGACCCGATTAAAGATATGATGGAATACCTTTCTCGCAAAGACTATTTTCACTTTTTTTGTATGGGTGTAACGGTAAATGAAAATGGTTCATATAAAATCCATCGTGTAGTATCAAATTGTGTTTATCGTTTCTTAAAGGACTAATTTATATATGTGTAAGGAGAATGAATAATTATGGCATGGAAACCTAATCCGATTATTGAGAATCGTGTGCTTCTTGCTATTGATTTAATGACTCGTAACGGGTGGGGTGTTGAGCGAGCCTCAATATACGCTAAAACTACCCGTAGGACTGTTCACCGATACGCTAAACATCTTGGAATTAAGTTAAAAGGAAAGGATGGGGTGGCGTTAAAGGTTATAAGACCACCAAAAACTAAGGTTACTGATTTTCTTATTCAAATGCACAAAGGAAAGTCTGCTACTGCGGCGGCTAAGAATCTTAAAACTACGGTTCGCACAATGGCTAAACAAGAATGGAACGGCACACCTATTATGACTAAAGTTGGTAATCGGTGGGTATTAAACTTAATCCCTGTTACAGATAAAGCAATTGTATATTATGGGAAACTAATCGGATTCAAAGATGCTGTTCAAGGAAGGGGTGTTTTAGCGGGGCCGGATGCAAACAAGCCTAAAAATAAGAATAAAAAGGATGAGGATTACGCCGACATTTGGTGGCAATTAGATTTTAATGCGTTTGCTTCAACCTTACCACTTGAACAAGTTGCTGAGTTTTGGAAGGATGAAGTAATGAAGCGGTTAAAAAGGCGACTTGAGGATTTACTACACCACGATATTACATTGGTTGCTAAGTTTAAGACGAATAGTGAAGTGGCCGCAGATATGGCTTCTAAAGGGAGAACCGGAAATAGGATAAGTGAATTAGAAAAACAAACAAAACGGTATAATTTAACATTAGATGAGGAAGTAACTCATGCAGTTGATGATAGATTTAATATCAATGCCGGATTAACATTTATTCCTAAAGCAGATTTTGTAAAAGGTAATAAAGCGACTAAAAGAACCGCTATTGGAAAGTTTCAAATGTTTTATATGACTAAAAACTCATTCGTGGTTTATCCTAAAGGTGGCCCTCTAAGATTGCCATTTGGATATGACTTGGCAGACGAATGATTTATAAAGGTGTAATTGTAGTCAATAATTATGGGTGAGAGAATCATTACAAAAGAGGAATGGGATAATGACCCATATTATTCAATTGTTGATGATGTTAAAAAGGTAGCCCAAATGTGGGGTTGCGAATTAATTGGCTTTAATCCCGGTTGGACATTTAGTATGGTCGGAAATTATTATTCGGTTCAAATCCCCCACCCAATCATGTTAAATATCCTCAATAGTCCCGCAATACAGGCTATGCTAATGTCTATTAATCAATAATTGGTTTTATATATCAAAACCTACAATGTCAATTTATGAATCTCCCTGCTATTATCCGGAATGCCGAAGGTTCTTTCTTTCAAAAGTTAGGTGTAATGGATGGAATAGTTGTATTCCTTGCCGCTACTTGTCTATTCCGAGCAAGTCAAGATTTCCAAGAAGTGTATTTTTATCCCGATGATAATAAAAAGAGTCTTGCCCTTTCAGCCGCAATTGGATTCGGATTATTGCTATGGCGTGGAAAAGATTTATTGACTATTGTTGAATGATTGGTTTTATATAGCAAAACCTATAAAAAATATATATGACTTCTGCACCACAGCGCATGGAACAAAGCGAATTGGAGAATATATTCAATTCTCTTAAGCCTAAGCAAACTATTTCTGTTTGGTTTGATTCAGCATTTAAGTCTGCTGATAGTTGGACTGAATTACAGGTTGGTCGCAGAAGCAAGAGTAAAAAATATAATCTTGAAAAGATTTCATTGATTCATCCTACAAACCCCAAAGGTCGCAAAGACTTTTTATACAATCGTCAAGGCCGAATCTCTTTTGCTATGGGCGATATGGGAACAAGTTTGATTGCTATTAAAACAACCGATTCAAAAAATGCAGAATACCAAGCCGAAATTTTTGAAGCCCGACAACGAGAATGCCGATTTTGTGAAAAAATGACGGGTATGTCACTTTTTAAGGGCGGATATGGCTATGATGCGGATTATACTTGTGAGGAATGCGGGGAAGAACAAAATGCAATTCTCAATAGTGCTTATGAAATCATAGGTTATAATGCAGAATCATTCGCCGCCGAAGATGGATGGGAAGTCCTCACTTGTCCGAGTTGTATAGTCCCTCTTGGTGCATCTTCTTACAATACGCATGAGAATACTAACATTCATTGTATGAAGTGTATGGAACAATTTGATGAATTGAAAAGCATTCCACTATACTACAAAGGGAAAAAAATGAGGGCAGAATCATACTCCGCCGA
>Ga0098052_1000744_pt1 | contig 20478 bp, 24 predicted proteins | sample 15_taG_FD_81591 | JGI IMG/M metagenome (GOLD analysis project Ga0098052, IMG submission 81591) | Marine viral communities from the Subarctic Pacific Ocean - 15_ETSP_OMZ_AT15312 metaG | ecosystem: Environmental > Aquatic > Marine > Oceanic | place: Pacific Ocean | collected 2015-01-18
CTAGCGGACTCAAGCACCTTGGCCCTCTGAGCAGAAACACCGTCGTACTCGTAGAGAGCGCCGCTACGGAAGAGGACCTGGAGCTTCTTGTTGTTCTTGTTGTACTTGACTGCGTCCAGGTGAGACGACCCGACGCTGGTCGCCTTACGTCTCCAAGCGTTGATCTTCTTGGACCCCCGGGGGGTCGGCTCGGTTTTCTTGTACGGCTGTACCTTGGCGATGAGCTTCGGGTGACCTCGAGTGACCTTGAAGCCTCCCAGCTGCCCCTCGATGGGCTTCATGCTGCCCTTGGCCACCTGCAGGGCATACACCTTCTGCCCAGGCTTCCGCACCTTCTTGACGCCTTGGGCAGTGAATACCGTCGGACTCTTCAAGGCCCTGCCGGCCTCCAGAGCCTTATCGTGGTTACCTACCGCGTACATGAGGGCAGCGGCTTTCGTCCTAAGCCCTCGCAACTCGGCCAAGTCAATGGTGAAGAGGCCCGCCTTCTTGATCCTCGGAGTCAACACTTCTGGCTTCACCTTCGACTTGAATCGGTCGGCGTGTGCAGCTAGGCGGTCATGGAACTCCCCAGCGCGTACCCGGACTCCCTCACCCTTACGCAGCTCCCCGGCGGCGTTGGTCCACCCACGTCGAACAAGGCGATCTACGATGACCTGCTTGGGCTGCTCCATCAGCACGACTCGATGTCCTCGAAGCTCGGCCGGCTTGAAGCCCATGATCTGAGTACCCTCGATCACATGAGGGGTATCGAGGTTCTTCGCGATGAACTTTCGAGCATCGCTGGTGTTCGCCCACTTGCGACTAGCCCTCGCTGCTACCCCGTCTAGGGAAACCAGCGGTAGCCCTAGATCCTTAGACAGCTCTTTAGCGTAGGTGGTCTTGCCTACTCCCGACACTCCGGTGACATAGACATGCCCAGTAGTCGGAGGTGCGGGCAGCCGAGTACCGGGCGGAGACATGCTGGGAGACAGCACGGTCTTCACGACGTGCTTGGGGTGCTTCTTACCTACGGGGCCCAGTACTGCATACGCCCCACCAGGCAGGCGAGAGTGGTACGTCTTCTCCATGTTCAGATCTTGAGAGTTGGCGAACTGCTCCAGCGCTGGAAGCAGGTCTGGAGACACTCCCGGAGCCCTCTCCTTGAGCCGATCCAGAGGGTGGTTCTTCTTGGCCACCTTCTGCATCTCGAGGGCGTGCCTGAGGAATGGGGAGGGCCGCATTAGTCTCGCCTCTTGGCATCCTTGTGCTTGCGTACGGCATGTTCCATCACTTTCCCCAACCAGGTAGTGCTCTGTTCTGCACCATCGCCTTGGACTTGTCGTAGGTGGGCTGAACTCGATTCACAAGAGGCGTGCTGACCAAGTGAGCTGGGAGTGCGATCGCTGCTCCCGTACCAGCACCCATGAGCCCCTGTGCCAGCCGCTGCTTCATGCCGAACTGCCCCTTCCAGGCAGGGTTCATCCAGGAGGCGTCGAAGCGACCTCTACCACTCAGCCCCCACGCAGCCCCGCCCAGCGCTCCAGCAGCGGCAAGGGTGTTCCCTATGTTCAACCGCCTACGACTGCTGACATCCTCGGCGAGCTTGGCAGTGACTCGGTCGATCTTCGCAAGACGTCCGAACATGGGGGCTAGGCGATCCTTGGCTCCGATCGTCTTGACCAGGTTCACCTTCTTGGAGTTCGTGAAGTCTGACGGCACTCCCATGAACCAGGACCTGCCGTCGTCCAGTAGATCGTGACCCTGCCGTGCGTACCCAGCAGTGATGATGTTGGCGCAGGTGAAGTTCCCGACCTCTTCAGGGCTCTTCTTAGTGTCCACCAGAGGTGCTATCGCCTTGCTCATCAGCCCCAAGCCTTGACGCAAGATGGTCATGTTACCTGGGTAAGGCTTTCCGATCTGCTTGGAGACATACTCCGCTGCTGCCAGACGATCCTTCTTCGGGGCCTTCACTCGAACAGCGACAGCTCCATCTCGACCTGCAAGGGACTCTGCCAGGGGGCGCCGCATTACCTGGTTGATCTTGCCTCCCTCAGCCTCGATGACGTCTCCACCTCCGGCATAGACAGCGGCGTGGGTGTAGCCACCCTGAAGATGCCTGGAGGGGTCACCGAGAATCTTGCGGAAGAAGGGGAGCTCCTTCCTGTTCCGATACGTAGCGGGTCCAGGCCTCTCTCGCTCGTCTTGGGCGTCGTACGTGGTGAGGAGGATGTCCCCAACCTGCAAACCGCTCAGATCCTTGGGCTTCAAGGACATGGACACCTTCTCCGAGTACATTGCCAAGGCAGCTTCGACGGCTCTGGGATTCACGATGGTCTCCTAGCAGGTCAGCCTACTCCTATAGCAGGGCTAAAGAAGTGTAGGCTGGCCACAGCCTCGCCAGAATACCTGGCGAGGCTGCATAGCTCATCCCGTTTAGGTCTTGTCGACTAGGCGACGGTGTAGAGGCAGTTCAGTGGGCCCGACCAAAGTGGCCTTCAAGTGCTTGCCCGCCTTGCGGACGACGCGTACTTGTAGCTCGAGGATCTCCGGCTCTTCAAGCAGGGACGCTCGAGCTAGGAGGTACTCCAAGTGCTGTCGGGTGAGCTCTACGCTCTCACCTCTCCAGCCACACGTAGAACAGCTCCGCTCCCGCCACACGAAGAACCGTGTAGACACGAGCGGAGCTATCTCCTGCACGACGTCAATAGAACGACCGGGCTTGTCGATCGTTCGAGAGTTGCCGACCTTGGTCTTAGCCCCGCAATCAGGGCAGATCATCAGCCCTGCACAGCCTTGATGTCATCCTCGAGCTCGGGGATGGCTGCAGCGATGACACCCGTCAGCATGAAGATCGCCCTCTTGGGATCTCCAGCTTCTACGGCATCCGCGATCACGTCCATGATCTGGATGCCTAGCAAGGCGATGTCCTGAGCGAGCTCCACATCCTCTTCGTCTGCTCCCAGGTCATCGACCATGGACTCGAGCATCGGCGACGGGTTGTCGTCGTCTCCCACCTGCGTGAGAGTGATGGCCTGGATGAACTTGAGGACCTGCTCCGGCTGAGGCTTCTTGGCCTCGGGAACACGAGCGATCTTGATGGGGCGGCGAACGAATCTGCGTCTCGGCATGTCTATCTCCTTGTCCAGCTCTTGCTTCGGCTGATCTCTTCTTGAATCGACGCCTCGGTGGTGAGACGACTGTAGGGGTGGTGAGTCTTCCACCTGGGGTGGTCAGCTCGGTCAAAGGTGAAGGTGAGCTCTGCGCCCACCAGCATGTCTCCTGCAAGACCTTGCAGGGCTGTCTCTCGAATGGTTCCCCAAGGGTAGAAGGTTTTGCCTACGAGAAGCCCCTTCTCGGAGCTACTCCACCTCTTCCCCTTGTACTCACCAGAGCGGTAAGAACAGCAGCAGGACAAGGTGCGGAGGGCGTCTTCTCTCTTGAACTGAATGAGCTTCAAGGCGATGTTGGCGTTCTTCAACGTGCCCAACACCTCCTTCAAAATGGGTGTGGCTATCCCCACAATTCGACATCTCCTGGAGCTAGAAGCACGTCAGCGTAACGTGCCTCCTCAAGTGCCTTATACCTCCCAGTAGGGGCACCATTTTCATCCAGAACAGCCTCCTCAGTGATGGCATATCGAAGCTTCACCTGGCTACGTAGGATCTCAACGATCTGTCCGACCACTGGTACGCCTCGTCCTGGGAAGAATCGAGCCATGTCCCCTTGACTGATCCTACGACCAGTTCGATCAGTGGGGGAGACGTAGGTGCTCATGTATAGTCTCGCTCTCTTTTGGAGGTTTCCATGCGACGCTTTGCACTGATCGGTCTCTTTCTATCCCTGCTCATCGCGAGCCCTGCTCTGGCCCAGAACGGCGACGACTCCGCCTCGATGGAATCTACCGTGGAGGCAGGGGGCGACGATAGCGCACCTGCTGTCGCCGAGGCTCCCGAGATCACTGACGAGCAGGCAGTAGCCGCCGTCGAGGACGCGGTCGAAGCTGTTCAGACCAAGAGCTGGGCCCTGGGACTGTCAGCCCTGCTCACCCTCATCGTCTTCGCCTTCCGTCGCTTCAACCTGCTCAAGCATGTGCCGCCGAAGGCAGTGCCCGCAGTAGCGGTAGCCCTGGGCATAGCCGGAGATGTAGTCTACAGCCTGAGCTCTGGCGGATCTCCATCTGCTGCTGGGACCACCATCGGACTGGCCAGCGTCGGGGTCTGGGAGGTGCTACTGAAGCACCTGCTGAAGTCGAGGGCGCCTGAAGTCGAAGACTCGGAGTAGACGATGCCCGAAGTACGCACATCCGCAGACATGGCCCTGCCGGCAGGGTGGGAAATCTGGCACCTCATGGGCCGGAACACCGCACTCAGCCCTACAGAGGAGTCCTTATGGGATGGGGCAGCGCTCTACCCCTGGGCCACCTGGGCTGCAGGGCCTCACCCGTGTGAGATTCTGGGTGTGGTGGCTGACACAAACGTCCCCGTTCGAGTCACGGGTATCGCCGCAGGAGCGATCGTCACGCAGACCGTGAACACCGACGGAGCTGCGGGCAACACACCTGTGCCTCTTCCCACATCCCTGGATCGCATCCTACAAGTCGAGGTCCTAGGTGCGACGACAGGACTGATCACGGTACGCCGAGTAGCGGGTGCCGTGACGGTCGCCACGGTTGCCACGGGACTAGGAACGTCGCGTCTAGGCGTCTTCTCCGTGCCCGACAACCACAGAGGGCTGCTCATGGCCAGCGATGGCTACCTCAGCGCCACAGCGGACGTGGAGATGCGGATCTACCGACGTCTGAGCGGAGAGAACTTCCGACTCCTGACTACGGCGCCCATGGCTGCTGGCGGAGCTCCTCAAGTATTCATCGGAGAGTCTCTCGGTCCTGTCGGCGGCCTGGTCCTACCTCCTGGGTCGGATCTGGACCTGAGAGCCATCGAGGTGACGGGAGTCGCAACGCCTCGAGGAAGAGCGACCTTCTCCATCGCCCTGATCCCGAACAGCTAGCCTTCACCGTCCCGTAGCTCTACCTTGAAGCAGGCGGAGCGTACGGTGAGCACTACATCTTCAGCTGAACGACCGGCTAGCCAACCGTACTCGGCCACCAGCTCTACTAGTAGTTGGAAGGCTTCCTCACGATCGTACTTGTTCAAGAGCTTTCTCAGCTCGGCGGATCTTTCGTTCATCGATCACCACGGAGTAGGAATACTCAGCCTCGTCGTCTCTGGCTCCGAAGGCAATCTCTAGGCCTGCCTCAGTACTCTCGAGAGTGGTCCAGGTGACCCGCTGGGTCAAACTCTGTACGAGCTTTCGAACGTCGTCGTCGTCCCACGATCCGGCCAGCATCAGCTCTTCCACTCCCTGCTTCAGCAGGGACAGTCGAGGATGACTGGCGGGGAACTTGAAGTAGTCCTCTGGCGTCATGGTGGTGACCGCCCAAGACCACTGCAGCGGATCTGGGCCCATGCCCAGAAGCTCGATCACGTCGCTCATGTACCGCTCCGCTTACGCAGCCGCTCACTGAACCCTGTAGGCAGTCGAGCGGCTGCAGGTGTTGCTGTGGGGAGAGTCCCCTCTCTGGCTCGTTGTGCTTGAGATCGGCGGTAGCTCGTATCGTCGTAGGCGCCGGACCTGCCATAGATGGAGACCACCGCATCTACGGGCTTCCCGCGAAATCCCTCATCCACGAGGGCCATGAGTAGTCGTCGATCCTCGCCACGACCGTACGGCCACCAGACCCCGCTCTCTTCGCCGACTACACCTGCCCGATGCATGAGGTCGTTGGGGATGATCGTGCCCTCTACCCAGTGCACCTTCGGTCCGCCCGGCTCCTTCACCAGGCGAGTAGTCACTCGGTGGTCCAGGGCGCGATGTCCGACGTTGTTGCGGATGAAGAAGGTCCGGCCCCAGCAGTAGTCCAGGTCCTCGTTTGCCTCCAGGAACTCCATCCGATCCTGCACCGAACGGTAGGTCATGACGTCGTCGTCATCCACGTAGCAGATGTACTTCCCCCTAGCCGCCTTGATCCCTTCGTTCCTCTGAAGTCCCCCGGACAGCCCTAGAGGAATCGGGAGATGCAGGACTCGAAGCCTCGAGTCCATCGCCTCCAAGATCGCCAGCACCTCTTTGGTCTGGTCCGTGGAGGCGTCGTTGATGACGATCACCTCAATGTTCGGGATGGACTGTGCCAGAGCGCTGTTTGCGGCCCTAGCGAGATCCACATCTCGGTTGTGGGTGGGGATGATGACGCTGGCAATGGGATCCACCATGCGAAAAACCTATCACGTGAGTACAAAAATCTCGCAGGGCTTTGGGCAATAAGTCAGATAGCGGTGAACAGCAATTAAACAAGATCCCGCAGAAAAGGAACAACATGCCAGACACTTACGACATCCGACGGATGCCGAGAGACTCCTTCTTCCACGATGAAGTTCCGTACGTCGACAGTACGGGGCTCCTCTCCTTCCTAAACGAGATGGCCTTCGTCGAGCCCGTGCTCCTCGTAGGCCCCACCGGTATGGCCAAGTCCACTGCCGTGTACGCCTGGGCCCAGATCGAGGGGTACCCGGTGATCGAGCTCTCCTGCTCCGAGGGTACTCGAGAGACTCACCTGGTGGGCAGCTTCGGCCTGGAGGGAGACACCACCTTCTTTACCCTGGGCAAGGTCACCACCGCCATCGACGTGGCGAACGAGATCGCCGAAGACCCTGACGAGAATGCCCAAGGAGCAGTTCTCCTGATCAACGAGGTCAACGCCCTGGACCCCCAGATCCAGAAGGCCTTGAACCCTCTGTTGGACTTCCAGCGGCGGATGGATGCTTCCTCGATCGGCAGGAGCTTTGGCCTGAAGCCGGGTGCGCGGCTCTGGGTGATCTGCACGATGAACCCGGCTGCTCATGGCGGAGTGCACTCCCTCAACACGGACTTCGTTCGTCGAGTGCAGCCCATCCACTTGGACTACCCCTCCAAGGAGCAGGAGCTGTCCGTCCTGAAGGGGCTTCGCAAGTCTAAGGGAGTCGACGAGTACTACTACATCGAGGACAGCGTGTTCTCGGAGCAGGTGATCGGAGGCAACAACTTCGTGACGCAGCTGATCGAGCTGGCTGGGGACACCAGGCAGGGAAACCTCGAGTACGCCCTGTCCACGGCCGACCTCCACCAGCTCTGCCGCAAGGTGCCTCGGTTCGGGATCGAGCGGACGTTGGTCCTGGCCTCCTACAAGTGGGAAGACGAGCAGGAGCGACTCATCTTCAACGCCAAGGTGCTGTCCACCATGGGAATCGACATCGGCAAGCTGTCGGTGTTGATCCCGCCCACCACAACGAGTACTGCCCCTAGAAGGAGGAGAGCCTGATGAGCTGTTACAACTGGGAGAGAGGGACGATCAAGCTTCCTACCAAGGAGTGGCCGAAGTTCCGAAAGTCGATGATCAAGCTGTGGAATGATCGGCAGTTGGACTCCCTTGCCGTAGCCAAAAAGGCGCACGAGAAGGCTACTTTGGCCGCCAAGGGTAAGCGGGGCAAGGGTCGTCAGCCCTTGATCCTCGCTGCGATCGCAGGTGTGTGCGGAGGTAGGATCGAACACGGCTACTTCCGAGCTGACAAGTCCAGCTACCACGGGGTTTTAGAGAGGAACGAATTCGCCCACGAGAGGTGGGACGTGGTCACCGATCTGATCCTAGTGGGCTCGATCCGAGAGGGTACGGCCACCAAGACCAAGAATCCGCAGAAGAAGGACTTGCGGATCTTCCCCGTCTCGAAGAGCTGCACCCTCTCCATCGGGGAAGGGTCAGTCTCCTTCGACAACGACACCAGATCCGTGGTCTGGGACGTGTACGAGAACAATCGCGCCGTTGAGCGAGCTCATAGGCACTGGCTCGCCCAGGCCCTCTTCAGGAAGCTGCAGGGGATGCTGTGGACTCGAGGTACGGGCGGTAAGATCGTCGGCAACGACGAGTACAACAGGGACTCGGAATACGAGGGCGGGGGAGGCAACTACGTCACTTCCTCCTTCGGTCCCCTAGGAAAGACGAGAGGCTTCTGGTGAGCGAACTACATCACGACTGGATCGATGGGATGTGTATCTACTGCAAGGTCAGAAAACCTCCCGAGAAGTACCAGGACATCATCAACCAGGAGTGCCCTGCACAACTCCGAGAGATGGTGGAGAACACGAGCGCGGTCTTCGACAAGATCCGAGAAGTGCAGGATGAGCTGAAGAAGAGACGGAGGCGGCTCCCTGATCGCAGGGAGGGCTACACCCAGAAGGCTACGGTCGCTGGGCATAAGCTCTTCATGCGAACTGGGGAGTACGCAGACGGCTCACTGGGGGAGATCTTCATCGACATGCACAAGGAGGGCGCTGCCTTCCGAGCGCTAATGAACAGCTTCTCCATCGCAGTGTCAGTAGGGCTGCAGTACGGCGTACCTCTCGAGAAGTACGTCGATCTGTTCATCTACAGCCGCTTCGAGCCCGCAGGGCTGGTGATAGGCAACGCCAGGATCAAGAACTGCACCTCGGTGATCGATTACATCTTCCGGGAGCTGGCCGTCAGCTACCTGAAGAGGGATGACATCGCACACCTGCCTCCTCCCCCAATTCACGGGGAGATCGGCAGCCCCGAGACAGATGACGTAGGGATGGACTTGAAGGGAGATGTGGACGCTGTCTACGAGCCTGGAAATGGAGTTCATCTAGAGATCCCGCACGGCGTCTCGAGTGCCGGACAGGCAAAGGGCATGGGGTACACCGGAGACGCGTGCTCCAAGTGTGGGTCTATGCGGATGAAGCGGTCCGGTACCTGCGGAGTCTGCGAAGACTGCGGCACTAGTGGCGGCTGTAGCTAATTCAACAACAACAAGCATCAGAAGGGGCGATCGGGGAGACTCGGTCGCCCCTTCTGCGTTAGGAGCTTAACAATGGCATTCATAGATCTTCCCACCACCCTCCAGGTGGAACCGTGGAAGATGAAGGACCTCTGCTACAAGCTGGCAGACACGTCCTCCAGATCCCTAAAGAAGCCGATCTGGTTGCGACCTGCCAGTGCGGGAGCGACCGACGGCCGCATCGTCTACGTGCCTCTTACAGACCCGGAGGGTTACCTCATCGCGGGTCACGAGATCGCACACATCGCCTTCGGCTCTCGCCCGGAAGTCGCTGCAGCCTTCTCCAAGCAGCTAGCCATCGACACTGTGCAGGACTACCTGTCCAGAGGCAGCACCATGCTCAGGGGGCAGGAAAGTCAACTCGAAGATCTGATCTACTCGGTAGGCAACATCTTGGATGACCATCGCGTCACTTGCTGGTGGGGGAGGGCATACCCCGGAGATCGGCACTACCTGGAAGCTCGGTGGCGTCGACTGATGAGCGATCCGAAGAGGCAGCAGATGGCGAGGGAGGACCTGCTGCAGTTCATGCTTTCGGTCATGATCGGCTCTTCTCCTCCTGATGCCGACCCCGACTTCCTGTACGTCCAGGACGTGATCGAGCAGGCCTACGTAGATGTGGGCTCGGTGGACTTCACGCAGTGCCTGGCGCTGACGAAGCAGCTGTTCGAGAAGCTAGTCAGGATCTTCGCTCAGAAGCTCAAGGCTCAGCAGCCCCCTCCCCCTCCTCAGCAGCCCCAGGCCGGCAACGGTCAGCAGGCTCCAGGAGACTCGGGGGCTCAGCAGCCTGGAGATGGTCAGGGCGACAACAAGGAGTCCCCGGAAGAGCGGAAGGAGAAGGCAGATCGTGGTGCGTTTCGACTGCTCTTGCTTGCCGGGCAAGCCGACAAGAGCAAGCTGCCTACGGACTTCGACGATCTGAAGATGAGCGACTGGTACAAGAAGATGGAGAAGCTGCTCAGCACGCCCAAGGAAGTGCAGCAGCAGGCGCAGAACGCTCTGAACAGCTCACTGTCTGATGAGGAGCTGGATGAGGCAGAGGCTGCCATGGACTTCGTCGTCAACACTCTTCGAGGGGAGACCCAGAAGGAGAGCAAGGACGAGTTCTTGAAGGCCAACGCCTACTCCAAGGTCACCTTCAACGATGTGCCGCAGGACCGGCTCCACCCCGTGGAGCTCTCGGACGGAGAGACTCGAGCAGTTCGTAGGACTCGAGCCAAGTTCGTTCAGATCCAGGGCAAGAAGCGCAGGAGTCTGGAAGAGGAGGGCACCCAGGTAGACATCGGGTCTGCCATCCAGAGGAGGTTCATAGGTGCTGGTCCGATCTTCAAGTCGAACATCAAGGCACCTGGATTCGAGTACCTGCTTCTAGGTGACGGCTCGGGTTCGGTGATCGGACCGATCTTCAGTGCCATTCGCCGATCAGCAACTGTTCTGAACAGGGCCCTGAACTTCCCCTCTGTGAAGGGGCAACTGTGGGTCTACCAGGGACAGGGAAAGGAGTGCGTCATCAGCCGTGTTCCTCGACCTGAGCTGGGATTGCCGATAGACAGTGATCGAGACGTGGTTGGGGGCTACACCCCCACGCACACAGCAGTTCGAGTAGCCGTGAAGGAGATGCAGCTAGCCAAGGGCATCCGAAGGATCTTCCTGATCACAGACGGGGAGCCCAACGGACATCCGAAGGCGCCCTTCCTAGTTCGCAAGAACATCCTGGAGGGTAGAAGGTACGGGATCCACACCTACACCCTGTACATCGGGGGTGGGGTAAGATCTCAGCTGGTTCGCATGGCGGGAGGGAAGAAGTTCCTGACTCAGTGCGAGCCCAACGAAGTAGAAACAGCCCTAACGCAGCTAGTGGAACTCCAGTTCCGACACTACCTGCAGGAGAGATCATGATGAGTGAAGCAGACGAAGAGCAGGGTCCGTCTCCCGAGACGGGTCTGACGAGAGCGCAGGAGGCTCTGACCGAGGCATCCAAGATCTTGGATGCCGCAGGGCTCTCCTTCTTCCTGGCGGTCACCACACCGGCGAAGATAGTCGTCCAGACTGGGGAGGAGCAGGTGGTACCTCTGGCACTGGGGAGCGTGAACTCCAAACCCACCCAGGGACTGAACCTCCTGGACGCTACCTGGATGGCGATGGGTCAGTACTTCGCAACGGCGTACGAAGGTGTGCTCAGTCCTGAGGTCCTGGTAGCTGCCATCGAGGCAGGCATCCCCAAGGTGGAGCTCTCTCGGGAGATCTACGGCCAGACCCAGGCCAGCGCTCACGAGGTCCTTCGCCAGATGATGCCCTCTGGTGGAGCGGTGAACTGATGCTGACTCCCAAGGAGTGGGTCGAAGCTGCCCTGGAGAAGTACCGAGGGGCCCTGGAGGATGCCGGCATCCATCCAGGGACTGATCCGGGCATGGGCGTGCTGCACTCCCTGCTCGCGGTACTAGAGGAGGATGAGGAGGCTGGGCGTCGTCAGGTAGCCTTGGACAAGCGAGAGCAGCTCTTCAAGGAGATGGATGAGCCCGACGACGAGTGGAACGATCTCCTGACCCAGATCGATGAGGACAGCAATGGCTAGGCAGATTCGGTTCACCCCCACCCTGGACAACGCCCGCTTCTTGGAGAAGATCCGAAGGCAGGCGGAGGAACTGAGAGGTAAGCGGGTGACCGAGACCCAGGTGGTGAACTGCCTCCTGGGGTACCTACGAACGAGATTGGAATTGGACGAGGCTTCTCCGACTGCTGAAGAGGTGCTCCAGGAAACTGGGTACTGATTTGGTGGTCGGGGGGCCTTGCTCCTCACTTAGCTATGACTGACCTACTGCAGCCCATGTACAAGCTTCTTCGGAAGCACAGGATCTACAAGTTCGCCCTGCCCGACTCATCTATCAAGCCGGGAGCGCTCGTCTCGAGGGCCGGAGAGGTCGTACAGCACCTCACAGACCTCAAGATGTACGCGAAGACCTTCTTCGACCCGCTAGGTGACGTGGAGCTGTCTGAGCCCGTCCCTTCGGACATCGTGCTGGACTCCTACACCCAGAAAATAGCTGTCGGGGTGGAGGCAGATGTAGGGATCGCCAACCTGGTGTCCGTACGTGCAGGGGTAGAACATGCGGACAGCGTGACCGTGCAGGTCGGAAAGCTGCACAAGGTCTTCATCTCGAACGGAGAGGACAGTGTGGGGAAGCTGGCACTGCTGGAGAGTGGCGACTACATCAGCCTGCTGAATCAGAACCTGGAATTCATCCCCCTGGCCATCCACCTACCTCTGCTCAAGAGACGGTTGCGAGGATGGCCAACTGCTCGGGCTCTGGACATCGCTGTAGCTCTAGTCTACGCCGACAGCATCAGCTTCAGCTTCGACACCGAGACGCACGCAGAACTGGAAGCCGAGCTCCAGACCGCGATCCCCGTAGATGTGAGTATGGGGGTGGGGGTATCCCACGAGGGATCCTCAACCGTGCAGTGGAACTGCGGCCTGACCATGCCGATCGGCTTTACGGCCGTTCGTTATGCCTGGTCAGGCCGGAAGTTCACTTCCGCGTTGTTCTAGGCTCCGAAGCCACCCGAGGGGAGCGTACCGGAGGGGACCGGCGAGCCCGGGATGAGCTCTTCGATGCCGCCCTTGATCAGAGCCACCGCTTCCACATCGATCGGAACCATCCGCTCGAACTGGACCTGGCAGGACTCCTGGATCACCGTACCTTGAGAGTCGGTGGCCAGGTTGTGACCAGGCACGAAGCACTCCTCGAGGTAGCCCGCAGCCATCGTGGCCAGGTTGCTATCCCGGAAGTACATGAGCATACCGACGGGCTGCGTGAACAGATCCGACGCCAGGTTCAAGAAGACGTTCTTGTAGCCCGGAGGGATGATGACGTCGTGCTTGTTCGCAACGCCTTCGATTCCGGGGTTGTCGAACAGTGGATCGATCTGCACGCTCGCCGGCAGCTGATCGCTGTAGTAGGCGTACATCGCTCGAAGCAACGACGGCCCGTGGTACATGATCCGAGACAGAGACATCTGCCCCATCGCACGACCACTGACGAAGTAGCTACGCTCCGAACCGATCTCCCAGAACCGACTGAACTGCCGGTTGTGCGAGAGGTTGAAGTTCTGCAAAACGCCGATCGGGAAAGCGAACTCTCCCGGAGCACCTGCAGAACTCCCACCAGTTGTGATCGCGGACAGACGCGGAGGCCCGGCAGCCAACAGCGTGAACGCTGCTGACATAAAGCGGCCGTCGATCATGCCGCCCTGTACGTGAGTATCGAACGGCTGCCACCCAGATAGCTGAGCCATGGTTAAGTTCCTCCCGTCCTTATCGGACGCTAGCCTGCCAGTGGATCTCGTCACCATCGGTCAGGGTAGCGGCATTGTCAGCCACTTCCAGAACCCACCGACCAGCGTTCGCCTGGATCCACTCGAAGGTCACCGTAGCAACCAGCGGAACAGGAGCCAGCAAGTTGCCCACGCCAGGGGTGTACGCCTGCACCTGGAGCCAGTCGGGACGAGTCGCCGAGTCGATGGCTGCGACCGGGACGCTGTCACCCGCTCCGAAGACAGCCGCAGCACCTGCCGGAAGGGCGGAGACGCCCCGACAGCCGGTGTACTCCTGAGGAGTGTCCGCAGCCAGGAGCGTGCCGCCAGCACTGACCACCGAAGCAGCCACTGTGGTGGTGCAGACTAGGGCAGCAGCGACGTCACCCACGTGGGTACGCGAGACGAAGCCAACCACATCGCCGTTGCTCATGATGACGGCATCGACTTCTCGGTCCGCGTCACCATTGACAGCTGCGAGCAAGGCAACAGCCGACTGAGTAGCAGTCGCGCCGCCCGAGACATCCACCCGGACGTTGCCAGCAGTGACCGCACCAGGAGCAGCGGCGGTGTCGAACTCGTAGACCCGCGACCCGAGAGTCACGAGCTCGGTGTCGAGCGTGCCACCCGTGAAGGCGAGCCAGCCCGCACCGGCGGGAGTACGATCCGCGAAGAGAGCGTCGATCAGAGGACCGAAGTAGTCGTCCTGGTATCGTCGGTGGATCCGGGGGTTCCCGAACAGGGGTAGAAGGTCAGTTCTCTCCGCTTCGCCAGCCATGTCATCTCTCCAGTTGTGTGATCGGGAGGAGTCAGCCCTCTCGGGACAGCCTCTATGGCTCGCCACATGCGAGACACCGTCCGATCACTCCTAGGCATCCTACACGACGAGGGTGACTCGGATGTAGTTTGCGGGGTACAGAACCTCGAGGGTCACGTCCACGAGGATCGTGTCCGGGTTGTCTTCGTCCTGGATCACGTTGTTCAGCGTGGCCGCTGCCACCACTCCCAGACCTTCGGTACCGAGGAAGGCCAGCTGGCCCTGGATGATCGTAGACAGCTGATCCAGGAAGGCGGGGGTGATGTTGAAGCTGCCGATGAAGTTCCGCAGAGCGTTCCGCAGGAACTTGGCAACGTAGTCGACTGCCTTCGTGATCGAGAGCTCTCTGCGCTCCACCGACGTGGTGTCAGTCGAGAGCTGGTGCCGACAGGTCACCGGGGCACCCGCCACCGTCTGATACAGGACGTACACACCGCCACCGGCGATGGTGTCCAGCTGGGACGGCTTGAAGGTGTCGTTGGATCCCTGGACCGAAGCCAGCCCGGTGATCGGGTAGTTGGTGAAGCCCTGGGACGGGTTCAGCTGACCGACCATGCCTGCCACTGCCGCTGCAGCGAAGTAGGCGGGGACGTTCGTGAGGCCCGCAGTCAGGCTGACCGACACCTCATCCGGGAAGACGTAGAAGACTCTCCGGTTCCGGTAGGCAGTCGCAGCCGCACCCACCGCCGTGGCAACTGCCGGGAGGTCGGTGAGGGTGGTACCCGTGATCAGCAGCAGATCTCCACGCAGACGCATGGTGTAGTCCACATCGATCAGAGTCGTGGACAGCGTCGTGGTCGAGTAGAAGCTGTCGTCGTTCTCTCCAGCCGCGAAGGTCGTTCGCAGGGTGAGCAGGCTACCGCTCACCGCCGACACGTTGTACCGACGAAGCTCGTTGGACACCGTGACCTCGACGTAGACGCCGTCGTCTGCCGTCAGGACTGCGGGGTTCAGGCCACCCGCCACGATCGCAGCCGAGGGGTTCTGATCCAGAGCGAGCTCGTTGGAGTTCGCGGTGGAGTTCGAGTCTCCCGAGGCCAGGACTGTGGCGTACGCCCGGTCCGGTACCGGGGGGTTGATGAAGACGATCCGCTCGCCTCTCTGAGTCGGCTGGGACATGGCCGTGACGTGCGTCGAGAAGAGCTGGTGCACCTGGGCGTTCGCACTCAGGGGGACCAGGCCGTAGACGTCCTTGGCCTCCAGCACATCCGCCGATCGGGCGTACGCCTCGAGCGTACCTTCCGGCAGAGCGGTGCTGACTGCATCGACCCCGATCCCCGTCACCGCAGTGGTGGGGGAGTTGAGCAGGGCCAGGAACATGCCGAGACCGAGGGGGTTCTCGTCATCCAGCGGAGACAGGGCAGCAGCCAACGCGATCGTGTCGTCGATGGTCAGCAGCTTCTCAGACGCTGTGGACAGAGCACTGACATCCAGCCGCAGCCCCTTGTACTGGAGGAACGCCTGAGCAGAGGCCGGGCAGAAGGGCTGACCGGTCAGAGCGTTCCTCAGGATCTGGGCACCGAAGGTCGCCGATCCTGCCAGGTCCAGGTAGAAGTCCGGGTTCGGACGACCGGAGCCGTTGACCGCCGTGGTCGCGAGGCCGAGCACCATGTCGGCTGTGCTGGCGCTGTCTACGCTCACGACGGAGGCGGTGCCGCCCATCGGAGAGGTGAGCACCAGAGCATCGCCAACAGTCTTGCTGGCTACGGTCATGCCGGTCAGCAAGTTGATGGCTGCGATCGCATCGTCGATGGAGTCCGACGTGAAGGTCAGGTCGTAAGCACAACCCGACCCATCCATCGACCAGAGCAGCTGGGTGGTGTCGAGGTCGTCGGTCCCTGCGCCAGCAGGGGCAGGGAAGTTCATGGCCCCTCCAGCCACACCGCCCACCGTCACGTTGACCGCGAGGCCAGACTCCTTGGAAGTAGCTACTAGCTCGCCTGCAGCCTCGGTCCAGTCCAGGACCTCGATGTCGCCGTTCCAGGCGATCTGGTTGGCCTGGTCGTTGAGCTCTACCAGCATGGCCGCAGCGTTGGCGTACGGAGCGCCCGTCAGCGTGTAGCTGAGGCTGTGCGTACCTCTGCTGTCTACTACCACTGCGGTCAAGACCGTGTTGCCAGGATCGGCCCACACCACGCTGGACCGAGTAGCCGAGTTAGCGAACTCAGCGTCCTTACCCGTGTGACTAGCATCGGCAGTGAAGCCGAGCGTAGCCGCAGCGGTGGAACCCGCCAGGATGAGCGAGACCTGCTGGTCCTGGCCCGTCTTGACCGTACGGAAGCGGAGCCACGACTGTGTGGCCGAGACGTCTCGGTAGGCCGAGACGACTAGATCACTGCTCAGGCCAGCGTCGATGTCCGCTGCCAGGGCAGCAGTGTCACCCGTGCCGTACGAGGACCCGCCTGGGAAGGTGAAGGTCTCGTTGGGCTGAGCTACCCCGTCCACCACCCGTCCGATGATGAGGGTAAGGCCGGTCAGATCCACGGGAGCCAGGGTGGCGTCCGGGATCGGCGTGTCCGACTGGATCTCTGCTGCCTGGGCAGAGGCCGCCGAGACAGAGCCCGTGAGGACAGCAGCCACCGGGGCAGGGCTGATGGAGCCCCACTGCAGACCCTGCGCCTGGAACCACACGTTCCGAGGGGCCAGAGGTATCGAGTGGATCATGACGTTGGATTCGGCCACGTCGTAGACGCGAGTGGTGGGGTCGCCGTCCGAGTCGAAGGTCGAGAGGGCCGTGTTCAGCGTACCCATGCGGAAGCGAGAGGCCTGGACTTCCAGAACCTCTCCAGTCGACAGCTGCACGCCGTCTACGTAGACCAGGTCACCTGCACGGGTGGCCGAAGATGCCTGGAGGGGAACAGTGGTTCCCGGACCCGAGAAGATCTGCGGAGTCGCAGCACCGGCAGTGTGTGCGGCTCCTGCGGCATCCCCTTCGAGGATTCGACCGGCGCCCGTGCCACCACCGGCGCCGGGCGTGGGGCCCCAGGCAACAGCGCCGCCTGCTCGGGTGTTCGCGCCCACGAAGAACTCGATCCAGGGGCTGGTGAGATCGCCGTCGAGATCGTCCTGGACCCTGTAGCCCGAGGCCTCGATGCGGCGCACGGCCACATCCCACATGAACTCGCCGAGAGCAGTGCCGCCACGAAGAGTGACACTCGCAGAGGCGCCCCAGTTGGTGGAGCTGATCTGCACGTAGGCCGCAACCGGGTCAGTAGGAGTGAAGATCGAGGCTACGGTCTTACCGAAGGCAGCGTTGATCGAGGCAATTACCTCGGCCGCCGTAGCGTTAGCTCCTGCAGCCGCGATCGTCACCGTGACGTCTTCGCTCTCATCCGCCGCTACAGGGTTGTCGATCGCAATGACCAACGTATCGCCGTTGGCGATGCTCCAGGGAACCGCAGCAAGGGCGTCGCCTCGTTCCGACACAAAGGACGGGCGCGAGGCGAGGTTGCTCTCCGCTAGGAAGGCAGAGCCCGTGGGGCCGCCGTCCCCTCGCGGGAGCTCAGTGAGGATGTTGTTCTCGAGCAAGAAGCCTCGAACAGACGCCTCATCGACGTTGAGCTCGTCAGCGTTCCCACGTGGGGCGGGGTACGACGACTGCAGAATCGACAGAGCTGCCTGCGAGTACACCTCGGTGGCTGCGTCAGCGTTCAGCAGACCATCGCTGTCCAGGACGTCGACGACCTCGTACGCCGGACCGATGATGCACGCAGGAAGAGTAGCGGTAGCCACCGTCGGAGATACCGTACGGAGCTCCTGGATGACGGTAGTGCCGGGCTGCTGGATGGAGGCCATGTTCTTTCTCCGCCTAGTCTATTGGCGTGACGCCAGGTCTCAAACTCGAGATCTGGAGGCTGGTGTCGTTGGGCTTCAGGTCAGCCTCTATATCTCTCATTCGAGCAATCTCAGGTCTCTCGAAGTCTCGTGCGTTTCCGGTAGTGAAGTAGTCCAGGGTGGTCTGCTGCTCTGGGGCAACGGGACGGGCGTACCAGCCCCACTGCAAGTGCCAAGGAACTAGGACGGTGACCATCCGAGATTCCTCATCAGCGCTTCCCTGTACCACCTGCCCCGGAGCAGATGGAGGAGACACTGACAGTTGCTGACCGATCTGGTGGAAACCTCCTACCTTCTGTAGAATCCTGCGGTGGTACCGGATCTGCCGGAAAATCCACCCTCCTAGTCGTCTCGCTTCCGTCTCCACCTTGGCGATTACGTACACCGAGGTGGACCCGGGAACTAGATCTACGTGAAGCCGTTCGCCTGTCCACAGACTGGCTGCACGCATCTGGTCCATGGCGATGTTAGCGGCCTGGTACTGCCCTACGTCAACAGCAATCAGGGGCCTGGAGCCCACCTTGTCGTAGTCGATGGGCGTCCCCGCCACGATTGAGATATTCGAGTCGGCGTCCGAGTCCGTCCAGAAGAACGGGTCATCTCGAGGCAGCTTGTTGAAGAGCCCTTGGAGAAAGCAAAGCAGCAGGTGTCGTGCCCAGAGGTCGTGATCCTCCGGGGTGTACGGACTCGAGCTGCGGTTAGGCCTTACCCGCGAGTCGCTCATTCTTCCTCTTCCTGGATCGGGCGTACCGAACACCGGTAACGCCAGCAGTGGCTCCTAGACCTAGGACCGTGCCCCCTACCCGAAACGCCTTGGCCTGCTGTGCAGGAGGCAGTGCACGGAATCTCTTGAGTGCTCCGCTGTGGATCAACGCCTTGTGGGCCGCCCCACCCGCCACGTAGCCAGAACCCACTCCGGCGGCAGCTACGCCGGCTTCTAGAAGAGCTCGAGGAACGGGCCGTCGGAAGAAGGGCTTCTCTTCCTTCTTCTTGGCCGCTGAGATCTTCATCAACTCCTTTGCGAAGCTGGAGAACTGTGCCTGCTTCACCGAGGGGCCGTGCTCTCGCCACGCTCCTATGGGAGCACCTATTCCGTACCCGGCAATACCTCCCAGACCCGCTCCGGCAATACCGCCTAGAGCCGCCCAAGGAGCCCCGCCCCGTGCCAGCATGGCTGCCCCCGCGATACCTCCCGGCACCATACCCAGGGCAGATCCAGCCATTCCCCCCTGAATAGCTCCTCCGGCAGCCGCATTGGCTCTGTCCTTGTCCGCGCCCAGGTGTGCCCCTAGCGCCCCCGTGGCCACAGGAGCTAGTCCTAGATCTCGGCCTCCGAGGGCAGCACTTATGGGCACACCTGCGGCTGTGCCCAGCCCTGCCCCGATGGCTGCCCCTAGCTGACCGGCGTACTTGTTCGAGGACATCAGGAAACTCCAAGAGAGCTGAACAGGCCGTCCAGTCCTGCCCCCACCTTACTGGGTGTAGTGGGGTTAGAAAACTGCCGAACTGCTGTCGGGTCAAGGTTCAATACGTCAAGGTCTAAAGGCAGCGAGTACTCCACGTCTGGGCGAGGGATACGGTGTAGCTGCATCTCCTGCTTGACGGGGGATCTCACTCTCTCCGTGTACGTCCTGACCTGCACCTTCCACCGGATGTTCTCAGCCTCGACAATGACGTCACGAGGATCTACGGGAGGAAAGAAGATCGTACGAGCCGTGGTGTTCATCTGCTGCTGTTCGCCGATGGCTCCAACAAGCTGGGGAGCGCTAGCTGTCGGATCGATCTGGATGTAGAACTCGATGGGGTTGTGGTATCCGCCAGCGAAGCCGGTGTCGAAGCAAGACAGGCAACGACTCTTTGTCTTCTGGCTTGCCCTCGAGTCCCAGCATTCAGGGCATCGGAACCCTTGCGTCCGCCGCTTGAAGAGCCAGCACTTCCGCCCGGTGAACTCTTTGAGGAGCACGAGCTCTTGTCGAGCCATCTCCAAAGCATCTAGTGGGGGCTCGGCCTGCAAGCGGGCAGCGACGTTCGGGTAGTACGCCGTCTCCTGAGTCGCTCTGCGTACTACACGTACTCGGTAGTACCTGTGTGCCCAGGTGTGCAGCAGGCCCGGCTCGATATCGACGAAGACATACGTGTCTACGAGCGGGCGAGCAGTAACGGTGTCCCAGGGACCACTAGGAGATCCGGACCTCTCTACCCAGAAGTCGTAGTCCAGGGGATCCTCGTTCGAGTCCGTCTCCCAGGAGAGATAGATCCGATCCAGGTCCAGTGAGTTGACTCGTACGTTGGCTAGATTGAGCACCGGCGGAGTACCTCACCAGCAGCCTCTTCCCCCTCGAACAGTGCCTGCGCCCGCTTTTCTCGATCGGGAGCGGAGGCCATCTGAGTGAAGAGGCGGCGGCGTAGTACTTCAGCGGTCTTGGGCTGGCCGAAGAGCTTCCTGCCTAGAGCGTACCCACCCGCACCCAGAGCAGCGCCGCCTGCCGCCATGGCCCCAAACCGGCCGGCTGCCCCTAGTCGAGAAACACCCTTGGTCGCCGCACCGCCTGCAGCTGGGGCTGCCTTCGTGGCTGTTGTCGTAGCCTTTGCGGCAGCGGGAGCCGCCTTCGTAGCAGCGGGAGCCGCCTTCGTAGCAGCGGGAGC
>Ga0098052_1000747_pt1 | contig 20452 bp, 19 predicted proteins | sample 15_taG_FD_81591 | JGI IMG/M metagenome (GOLD analysis project Ga0098052, IMG submission 81591) | Marine viral communities from the Subarctic Pacific Ocean - 15_ETSP_OMZ_AT15312 metaG | ecosystem: Environmental > Aquatic > Marine > Oceanic | place: Pacific Ocean | collected 2015-01-18
AAGACGCTGTGTTCAAGGCTCTGGTCTGGGGCGTTGGGTACAGCAGAGGCGTCGGACATAAAGGTCACCTTACGATTAAAAATGCCCGCCCCCAGGCGGATACCACGGGGGGCGGGCGTTGACATCGTGCTTAGCAGCTTAGAACCACACTAAGCCCACGGAAATGATAATACCGGTAATGAACAGCTGGATCAGGCAGAAGCCCATGATGTCCTTAGCTTTCAAGCCGGCAATCGCCAGCACTGGCAGTGCCCAGAACGGCTGCAGCAGGTTAGTCCAGGCATCGCCCCAGGCCACCGCCATGGCCACGCGGGCAATATCAGCACCCAGCGCTTCTGCGGCAGGCAGCATGACCGGTGCCTGTACCGCCCACTGGCCACCACCGGAAGGCACAAACAGGTTCACGATACCGGCGCTGATGAACGACCAGAACGGCAGCGAGCTAGCGGTTGCAAACGAGACCAGCCACTCCGACATGCTCTGGGCCAGGCCCGACTGCACCATGATCGCCATAATGCCCGCATAAAAGGGGAACTGGATGACGATGCCCGCGCCGCCCTTGATGGCTTCGTTCAGGCTGGTAAGCAGGTTGCGCGGTGTGCGGTGCAGCACGATCGCCAGGAACAGGAACATGAAATTCACCACGTTCAGGTTCAGGCTGCCGCCGCGCAGCAGGAAGTGGTCCAGCAAGAACAGCAGGCCAGGTACACCTACCAGCAGGGCCAGCGGCATGCTGTTTTCGAGCTTTTCGGCAGGTCGCGTGATGCGGCCTACGGGCTCTGGCTCGTCGTCTAGCAGTTTGGGATCGACGTACACGCTGTCTTTTTCATCGGGCAGCATCATACGGTTGACCAGCGGTACGGCGATAAAGAGACACACCACAATGGCCAAGTTGAAGAAGGCGAAAATGGTCGAACCCGTGCCAATGACGCCGATCTGGTCGGCAGAGAAGTGGCCTTCGGTGGCAATCGTCAGCGGCACCGAACCGGCCAAGCCGCCGTGCCACACCACGAAGCCCGAGTAGGCGCTGGCCACCAACAGGCGGTAATCGACCTTGATCAGCCGGGCCAGCTCTTTGGCGAACAGAGCACCGACCACCAGGCCAAAGCCCCAGTTGATCCAGCTAGCGGCTAAAGAGACCAGCGTGACGAGAATAATTGCGCCGCCGGGCGACTTCGCCGTACCGGCAATTTTCTGCAGAATGCGTTTCACGGGCGGCGAGCTTGCCAGCATAAAGCCGGTGACCAGCACGAGCAGCATCTGCATCGAGAAGGTGAGTAGCCCCCAGAAACCGTCGCCCCACATACGCAGCACGGCCAAGGGTGTTTGGCGCTCCACGGCAATGGCGGCCACAGCGGCAATCAGGGTCAACAATAAAACGAAGATATACGGGTCTGGTAAATAACGCTCGACCAGCTTAACTGCTGGTTTTGATATGAGTTTTAGCATGGAGTGTTCACTTTATTCGTTATTAGGAAGTGCGCGGCTAATATACGGCGGTGCGGCACAATTTTCACCCCTCAACGGCCAATGCGTCGGGTGCTTAACATTGTTACATCACCTTACGTTAGCGCAGTTTGCTCGCCTTGCCCGTTGTGGCGTTCAACGCTGCTGATCAAAGGTGAGAAACGCTGGAAGACGCACGCCAGCGGGTAAGCCGGTAGCGGCGGTAGTAGCCAATCAGCACGGCCGAGCGGGTAAGGGTGAAGAGCGTAAACGCCAGCCAGAGGCCGTGATTGCCCAGCCCCTGGCAGAACCACCAAGTAGGCAGGTAGACCGCGAGGCCCGCAAAAATGCTGTTGCGCATTTCCCGCACCGCCGTGGTGCCGATAAACACGCCGTCAAGCAGGTAGCTCCAGACGGCAATCAGCGGCATGACCACCATCCACGGCAAATAGCTGGCGGCGGTGGCGCGCACGTCGCTCAGTCCAGTCAGTAGGGCGATCAGTTGATTACCACCCAGGGCAAAAAGCAGCGCCGCCGCAGCGGATGTCCAGAAAGAGAACTGTGCCGTGGCCCGCACCGTGGCGGCAAACTCTCGCCAATCGCGACGCCCGTAAGCGCGCCCTACTAGCGACTCAGCCGCGTGGGCAAAGCCATCCAGCGCGTAGCTGGTCAGCATAATAAATTGCAGCAGCACGGCATTGGCGGCGAGCACGGTATCGCCCTGACGGGCGCCTTGCGCGGTAAAAAACGCCATGGCAAACAGTAGTCCAAGCGTTCGCACAAACAGGTTCGCATTAACACTAAATAGCGCCGAATAGGCCTGCAGTGCCAATAGGCGCTGGCGTTGAAAGTGGCCTTCAAGATGCCCCAGCTGGCGCAGCACCAAGTAGCCACCGAACAGCAGCGCGCTGTAGTCAGCGAGCACGCTAGCCAGCGCTACGCCGTTACTGGTCATCCCCAGGCCCACCACAAACCATAGGTCAAGCACGATATTGACGCTGTTGGTCAGTACTAGAATCATCAGCGTGACGCGGGAGTTCTGCTGCCCTAAAAACCACCCCAAAATGGCGTAGTTGGCCAGTACGGCAGGGGCAGACCAGAGGCGAATCTCGGCATACTCGCGGGCCAGCGGCGTGGCCTGTACGCTGCCATCTAGTAGCCATAGGCCAAGCGAGATGAGCGGTGTGCCAAACACGATTAATAGTGTGCCGATGACACCTGCCATGATCAGCGACTGGCCTAGCAAGTTGCGCACGTCACTAGGCGACTCGCGCCCTATGGCCTGGGCGACCAGTCCGGTGGTGCCCATGCGTAAAAAGCCAAAGCCCCAGTAGAGAAAGCTAAATAGCGTTGCGCCAAGGGTCACGCCGGCCAGGTAGCGAGAGTCGGGTAAGTGCCCGACCACGGCGGTATCCACCAAACCGAGTAGCGGTACGGTGATATTGGAGAGAATGATGGGCCAAGCGAGGGTCCAAATACGCATTCAGAGTGACCTTCGCTCGCAAACGTTCAGGCACATCTTAAGTGGGCGAGTTAAGCGGCAGTAATGATGCGATACTTCTCCATCAACTGCTCTTGGGTCTCGGGGCGCTCTGGGTCGAGGGGAATACAGTCCACCGGACACACCTGCTGGCACTGAGGCTCGTCGAAGTGGCCGACGCACTCGGTGCACAGGTTGGGGTTGATCACGTAAATCTCCTCACCGGGAGAAATCGCGTCGTTGGGGCATTCCGGTTCGCAGACGTCGCAGTTAATGCATTCGTCGGTGATCATCAGGGCCATGGGCATACCTCACGAATGGCGTGTCACTCGGGTTTTAGATACCCGAGTGTTTTGCTCAACAATATCGATAGCTAGGTAGTGTAGTGCTTACGCAGCGCCTCTGCGACCTGCGGGTGCACCAGCGGGGAAATATCGCCACCCAGCTTGGCAATTTCCCGCACGATGGTCGAGGAGATATAAGAGTTTTCCACTGCCGGGGTAAGAAACACGCTCTCAAGCTCAGGATTTTGAGCGCGGTTCATATTGGCCAACTGCAGCTCGTACTCAAAATCGGAGACCGCGCGCAGGCCGCGCAGAATAATCGTCGCGCCCTGTTCGTGCATCATGCTAGTGAGCAGCGTCGAGAAGCCAATCACGCTGACATTCGGCAGCGATGCGCACACCGACTGGGCCAGCGCAATTCGAGTATCCAAATCCAGGCTTGGGTGTTTGCCGGGGCTGGCTGCCACGGCAATCACCACTTTGTCGAACATCCGCGCGCCGCGCTCAATCAGGTCGAAGTGGCCGTTGGTGATCGGGTCGAACGTGCCAGGATAGACAGCGATCTTTTCGCGATGCGCGCTCATGACGGCGTCCCCTCATCCAGTGAACCAAACGGATTATCGGCGACCAGCGAAACCGCGTGGTCATAGCCGGGAATGTGGATACGGTCTGCGTGAATCTCAAGCTCTGGGCCTTCCAGCACCGCTTCGCCAAACTGGTAGCGGGGGGCGTAGCGCCCGCGATCGGCCTCGGCGAGATAGGCAGCGGCGTTAGCGCGTACCGCTTCGCGGCGACCTTTCCACGCTTCTATCGCGGCGCTGCCGTGGCGCTTGGTGAGTAGACGCTCGGTCACCTCTGGCGAGAGCACCACGCCGGTGGCGTTATTACCGCCAAAGCCTTTGGCGTTGATAAAGGCAGCATCGGCGGTAAATGCTTGAGGCGTCGTGAAAAAGCGCAGCCGCTCGGCGTAGACGTCATCGGCCACCGCATCCAGCGTCGGGATACCCGGCAGCAAACCGTGGGCGAAGCTGCCCAGGGCGCTGGCTAGCTGATCACCTGCCGCTGACCCTTGGGAGTGGCCGATGAACGCTTTAATGGCCACCACCGGCCACTGCTTGATGCCGTTAGCGCGGGCGATTTCATCGAATACGTGGGATTCGGTGGTGCGGTTTTTCGGCGTGCTGGTGCCGTGAGCGTGGAGGAAAGTACGCTCTTTCAGCGCGGTTTCTCCCAGTATGTCTTTAACCAGCGCGGCGGCTTTACCCAGGGTGATGTAGTTGCCGATGCCCGGCGCGGAGATAGAGCGCTTATAGCCGTCGGCATTGACAAACACATCGGGCACCGCGCCGAGAATATCGGCCCCTAGCTCTAGGGCAAGGCTGTCGTCCATCAGCAGCACAAACTGGCTCGCTTCTGCCATAGTGAACCCGCAGTTGCGGGCAAACGGACGGCAGGCGCGCTGGTAATCAGTGTCGGTCAGCAGCTCCAGGGCATCCAGCGCTTTTAGGCTGGCGTCATCGGCCAGCGCGCCCATGGCACGGAAGCCTTCGATAATTTCCGGGGTAATCGGCGCATCGGCGGTGCCTACCATCACCACCCGGCGACGGCCTGCGCGGATATCGTCAATGCCCAGGCGCAGGTTGTAGAGGAAGCTGGCGCAGGCGCCTAGCGCTGCGCCGGTGCCGCCTACGCTGCCGAGTACATAGGCATTGAGGAAGTCAGCGGGCATCTGTCCATAGCCCAGCGGCATCTGCTTGGAGGTGGCGCGCTGGCCGGTCACCAAGCTTTTCAATAAGCCGCCCCAGCCCTGGTCATCGAGCTGGCCAATCGAGTTGCCCGCGTACACAGCGATATGGTCGGGGTTGAGCTGCTGGCGCAGGGTTTCCCAAGAGAGGCCGCTGGCGCCCAAGCAGTCGCTGGCGCCAAACACCGCCATGGAGAGCCCGCGAGGATGGTGCACGCTGCGGTAAAGGCTGGCTGGGTCAAAGCCGCTCGGCAGTTGCGCGGCAGCCCGCACTTTAGGCTCTTGGGCGTCCGGTAGCAGCACGTCGAAGATGCCCGCAGGAATAGTCACCTCGACTTCACGGGTATCGATTTCGCGCACCTGCCACCCATCGGGCAACTGGTCGGGTAGCTGGCGGCGGCGCAGTGTCACGCGCAGCGGCTCTGCCAGCGCCAAATCGGCTCGTCGGTTTGCCGGCAGGCCAGGGGCGAGAAAGCGCGGGTCTTCATTGCGGCGAATCAGCGTGTGGTTAAGCACCTGATCGCGCAGCATCTGGGCAGGGGCGTCAATGGGCTGCCCTGCGCTGTCGTGCCATCCGTTGTCGGAGTGCTCGGCAAGGCGCATAAGCGCTGCCAAGCTTTCCACGGTTTGGCGCTGCTGGTCAGCAGGAAGAGCATCAAGCACGGTGCGGCGGAAGGCCTGATGGCCCGAGGTTCTGCCGGCGGGATTGATGCCGCCCATGCCGACAATCACCGGTAAGTGTGACAAGCCGGGTTCCTCGTGGTGCGGTGGTTTTTAATAACGGTTATTGTCAGACCGTGTCGAAAACCTTAACCGATCTGAGCTTAATAGTGAGCTTACAAAAAGGCTCGGGCGTGATCATAGCACCGGGCGTGCAACGGCGTCATGCCGAGTGCGCGGGAGACTGATAGAATCACGCTTTTTTTAACCCAGGGGATGGCATGCAGCACACCTCACGGCCAGTGATTTCCAATCAGCCAGGTCCGCATCACGATGTGGCGCGCCGAGTAGCGCGCGCGTTAGCGCATCCGCTGCGCAAACCCATTGCTGACCACACGCGCCGAGCGTTTGAGCAGGCCGATGCGTGGCGCCAGCAGCACTCTGCCCCGTTGATTCTCGACGCAGGTTGCGGGGTAGGGCTATCGACCCGGCGGATAGCCATACAGTTCCCCCACCACAGCGTGATTGGCGTTGACCGCAGTGAGGACCGTCTGGGCCGGGAGCACGGTGAGCTGCCGGAAAACGCCCTGCTGGTGCGTGCCGATCTGGTCGATTTCTGGCGACTGGCCCTGGAAGCAGGCTGGACGCCCGAGCGCCACTACCTGCTGTATCCCAACCCTTATCCTAAATCAGCACACTTGAAAATGCGCTGGCATGGCCATCCGGTTTTCCCCACACTGTTAGCCCTGCGCGGGCGGCTCGAGCTGCGTTCGAACTGGCAGCTCTATGTGGAGGAGTTTGCCCAGGCCGTGGAGGTCGTCACCGGCCAAAAGGCAAGCGTTGCCCCGTTGCACCCTAATGGTGACTATCTCACCCCGTTTGAAGCCAAATATGACCAAAGTGGCCAAACACTTTGGCGTTTGTGCATCGACCTGGAGCGCCCATGACGTTTGTTTATTTGATTCTCGCGATTGTGGCAGAGGTGATTGCCACCAGTGCGTTAAAAGCCTCTGTGGGTTTTACTCGGCCACTGCCGAGCCTGCTGGTCGTTGGAGGCTACGGGGTTGCGTTCTATTTATTAAGCTTGGTGTTGCGCACCCTGCCGGTGGGTATTACTTACGCCATCTGGGCGGGGTTGGGCATCGTTCTGGTGACTCTGGTCGGAATAATGGTGTTTGGCGAGAAGCCTGATCTGCCCGCCGTACTGGGGATCAGCCTGATTGTGGCCGGGGTGGTGACGCTACAGGTCTTTTCCAAAATGAATGTGCATTGAGGTAGCTCAAAGTGACGTGTTTTCGCAACTTCTCCACGCGCTGGCTGCGCAACGGTATCGTCGCGGGGGTAACGACCGCTGCGCTGTGCGCCAGCTCGGTGCTCTGGGCCGACTTCACCCGGCTGAGTCAGTTAGAAGCAAAAGGGTTTTCGGTCAGCGCTGAAGCGCGCCTGTTAGATGCCGATAGCGGTAGTAACCCACTGCTGGGCAGACTTAATCCAGAGCGTCAGCTCTCACCCGCCTCGGTGACAAAAGCCTATATGTCGGCCGCGCTGCTTAATCGTTTCGGCCCCCAGCATCGCTTCACTAGCCAGTTAGTGAGTACCGGCCAAGTGGATAACGGCGTGCTACGCGGTGATTTGGTCTTTGAAGGCGGCGGTGACCCAGGTTTGACGACGGAAGACCTGTGGCGGCTCGTCCAGCGCCTGCAGCTTGCCGGGGTAACGCACGTCGACGGTGCGCTGGTGGTCAGTCAGTGGCGCTTTGGCCCAGTGGAGTGCATCACCACTGATCGCTGCAACGCGCGTACCCGAGTCACCAACGCCTATAGTGCGCCGCTAACCTCGGCAGGCGTCAATTTTGGTACGTGGTGTGTCAATGTGGCGCCTGCGGCAACCCCCGGCGAGCCTGCGCGGGTAGGGCTATGTGATAGCCAGGCGCCGCTGGTGGCCATTGATAATCAGGTGGTAACGCGCCCGGCGAACAGTGGCACGGAGATTAGCGCCGAGCGCATCACCGATGAGCGTGGCGATGTGATGCGTTTGACGGGGCAAATTTCTACTAATGCAGCCGCGCGGGATGTTTACCGTGGTGCCGGAGATGCGGCTGAAAAAACCGCCCAGGTACTGTTAAGCATGCTCAATCAGGCGGGCGTTAGCGTGCGTGACCCGTGGCGGGTAAGCTCAACCCAGCCGCCAAGCAGCGCCCAGCGCCTTGCCGCAGTGGATAGCCAGCCGCTCCAGGAGCTGTTACTGCGCACCATGAACTACTCCAATAACTATATGGCCGATGTGCTGGCGCTGAACTTGGTGGAAACACCCCAAGCGCAGCTGCGTCAGGCAGGGCAGGCCATTGAAACCTATGTGCAGAGCTTGCCTGGGCACGGCCCGGTCACACTGCACAGCGGCAGCGGTTTAACCACCGGTAACCGCACCTCGGCGCATGGTGTCAACGTCATGCTGGAGGACATGTTCCGCCAAAGCGCGCTGTTCCCAAGCTTCGTGGCCTCTTTCCAGTCGCCCGCCAATGGCGTGATGCGCTTTATCCGTCGTGGCTCACCTACCTTTCAAAATAACGTCATGCTGAAAACCGGCACGCTCAACCAGCCGTTTGCCGTACGTGCCGTGGCAGGCTATTTTCGCACGGCCCAAGGGCGCTGGGGGGTGTTTAGTGTGTTAGTGAACGGTAGCGGCAGTACCCCCTATCTCAGCTGGCCCGAGGTGCTTGACCCACTGTCGTTAGATTTAGATGCAATGATTTTAGCTAATTAATTAAACGCTTAGGTGAGGCAACGGGCATGAAGCCACGTCACACGGGGTTAACCCATTTACTGCACTCCACGCGCTACTCCTGGAAAGGCCTGAAGGCGGCGTTTCGTAATGAGTCTGCCTTTCGTCAGGAGTTGGCGATTACTGCCGTGCTGCTGCCATTTGCCTGGTGGATTGGCGAAGGCCCATTAAGCTGGCTGCTGCTGGTCGGCAGTCTGTTTCTCGTGCTGATTGTCGAGCTGCTCAACAGCGCCATCGAAAACGTGGTCGACCGTATCGGCACCGAACACCATGAGCTGTCAGGGCGTGCCAAGGACATCGGCTCGGCCGCGGTGATGCTGTCGCTGATGATGGCGGGGCTGACCTGGGGGCTGTTAGGCTGGGAAAAATGGATGGGCTAGTTGGCCTAGAATGGCGTTGAGAATCATAACAATCGCTTGGCAAAGAGGTGCTTATGCAGACCAATGATGCGTTATTCCCCACGACAACGCTTCCCAAAGCGCTTGCACCTGCTGCCGAACAGGCACAGCAGCGCCTCAGCGAGGCCCTAAGCCAGGCGGATAATATCGCCTCAATGACCAAGCAGCCGCTGCCCTCCAGTAGTTGGGAGGCGCTCGCTCCTGCCCGCCGGGAAGCGCTGGCTCGAGTGGTCACTATCTCCACCTTCGCCCTTGATACGTTGGCGCGCTTTCCCCACTGGCTGGCCGAGCTGGATGCGGCAGGGGAGTTGGATAGCGCGCCCAGCAAAGAAGCGCTGACTCAGTGGTTGGATGATGCTCTGGAGAGCGCCGAGGACGAAGATGCCCTGCACCGGGCGCTGCGCCGTTTTCGTCGAGCGCGCATGCTGGGCATTGTTTGGCGCGATCTAAATCGCCTCGACGGTGCCACCATGTGGGATACCGCCCGATCGGTCTCTTGGCTGGCGGAAGTATGCACCGAAGCGGCGCTTGGCTGGCTGGAGCGTTTTTATGCATCCCGCTGGGGGACACCTGCCGCTCGCAGTGATGGTGAGCCTCAGCGGCTGGTGGTACTGGGAATGGGTAAGTTGGGCGCGGGGGAGCTCAACCTATCGTCGGATATCGATCTGATTTTTGCCTTCCCTGAAAAGGGCGAGACTGAAGGTGGTCGCAAACCGCTAGAGCATCAAGAGTACTTTACCAAGCTTGGCCAGCGCCTGATCGCCGCCCTGGATGCCATGACGGCGGATGGTTTTGTGTTCCGTGTAGATATGCGCTTGCGCCCGCTGGGCGATGGCGGCCCGCTGGTAGGCAGCTTTTCGATGCTCTCCAGCTACTATCAAGACCAAGGCCGTGAGTGGGAGCGCTACGCCATGCTGAAGGCGCGGCCTGTGGCGGGGGATATCGACGCGGGCCAAGAGCTGCTGGCAAGCCTACGGCCGTTTGTGTATCGCCGCTATCTGGATTTTGGGGCCATTGAGTCGCTGCGCGAGCTGAAGGCAATGATCAATCGCGAAGTGAAACGCAAAGGCATGCAGAGCAACATCAAGCTGGGGCCGGGGGGCATCCGCGAGGTGGAGTTCGTGGTGCAGGCGTTTCAGCTGATTCGCGGCGGGCGTGATACTGAACTGCAGGTCACCTCGCTGCAAACAGCGCTCAAGCGCTTGCCCGAGCTTGGGCTGCTGCCTCAAGCCGTGGTGGACGAGCTACTGCCGGATTACGCCTTCCTGCGCGATGTGGAGCACGCCCTTCAAGCGCTGGAAGATCGCCAAACCCAAATGCTGCCCACCGATGATGAGGACCGCGAGCGCGTCGCTTTCGCCATGGGGCACGAGGATTGGCCCGGGCTTATCGCCCAGCTAGATGAGGTCCGCGAGCGGGTGCGCCAGCACTTCGACGCGGTGATCGCCGACCCTGAAGAAGAGGCCGATGAAGAGCAAAGCGACGCCAGCCTCTCCCAGTGGCGGCTATTGTGGCGCGGTGAACTTGAAGAGGATGAGGCTCAGGCCCTTCTCAGCGAAGCGGGCTTTAACGAATCGGAAAAAGCACTCCAACGATTAAAAAGCCTTTATCACTCGCGCGCCGTGCAGAGCATGCAGCGTATTGGTTTTGAGCGCTTGGATGCATTGATGCCGCTGCTACTGGCTGCCGTGGCGCAGAGCGATACGCCGGACACGGCCCTGGCTCGGGTGCAGCCGTTGATCGAGGCGGTGCTACGACGCACCGCCTATCTGGCGCTGCTGCGCGAAAATCCGCATGCCCTTGAGCATTTGATGCGGCTATGTTCGGCGAGCCCTTGGATTGCTGAACAGTTAGCACGCTACCCCATCCTGCTGGATGAGTTGTTAACCCCCGATACGCTCTACACGCCCGCCGATAAATCGCGGCTTGCCGACGAATTGCGTCAAACGCTCAACCGTTTACCCGAGGATGATGAAGAAGCGCAGCTAGAAGCACTGCGGGTGTTCAAGCATGCGCAGATGCTGCACGTGGCCGCCTCGGATGTGGCGGGTACGCGTCATCTGATGAAAGTAAGCGATTACTTAACCTATATCGCAGAAGTTATTTTAGACGCGGTGCTGGCGATGGCGTGGAAGCATGTCACCCGCAAGCACGGTGCGCCTGCGGGGTGTAACAACCGCGAACCTGCCTTTTTGATTATTGGTTACGGCAAGCTGGGCGGCATTGAGCTGGGCTACGGCTCTGACCTGGATCTGGTGTTCCTGCACGATAGCGACGGTAAAGGCAGTACCGACGGCCCTCGGCCTTTGGATACGCCGGTGTTTTTCACTCGCCTGGGCCAGCGCATCATTCATCTGCTGACTGCGGTAACTCCGGCGGGCAGTCTTTATGAAGTGGACATGCGCCTTCGGCCGTCAGGGAATGCGGGGCTGCTCGTCACGTCGCTGGACGCGTTTGCCGAGTATCAGCATCAAAATGCCTGGACCTGGGAGCATCAGGCGCTGGTGCGGGCCAGAGTGGTGGCGGGCAGTGAGGTGCTGGCCGATAAGTTTGACGAGCTGCGTGGCTCGATTTTACGCCGCGAGCGCGACCCGCAGGCGCTGCGTGATGATGTGGTGAGCATGCGCCATAAAATGCGTGATCACTTGGGCACGAAAGGCGAGGGCGCCAAATCTGAGCGGGGCGATGGCGAAAATGCCAGCACAGATGCCACGTTTAGCTTGAAGCACGATGCAGGCGGCATGGTGGATATCGAGTTTCTCTGCCAGTACGCCGTGCTCGCGCTCTCCCATCAAACGCCCGCGCTGATCACCTATAGCGATAATATTCGCATTTTGGAAACTCTGGCCGAGAGCGGGCACATCACCCAAGTGGAGGCTGAGCAGCTACGCGAGGCTTACCTGGCCTACCGCAGTCGTACTCACCGCGCGGCGTTGACCGGTGAAAAGGCGTTAGGGCAGGTTAAAGAGTTTGCGGAGCACCGTCAGATAGTGACCGCACTGTGGCAGCGTTTTCTGGAACCTTGATTGGCGGGCAGGGCGTTTTTCAGTAGCATCAGTAAAAAGCTAGCCTGATAACGACTGGCCTAAAAAACGGCTGCTCCCATATCAATCGTTTTAATCACAGCAGTTCCCATAACAGCAGTTCCAATAAAAACAAGGACGACACAATGCGCACTCCTTTTCCTGTGCGGCCTCGCAGCGAGGTGGCTGGTCAATGATCGGTCAAATTTTAGCCACGCTGCTGCCGGTGTTTTTGATTGCCGGTAGCGGTGCCGCCTACGGACGATTCCGCACTCCCGATATTCGCAGTTTAAACACCCTCAATATGGAGCTGTTTGTTCCACTGCTGGTGTTTGCCGTGCTAGCCGACCGCCAAGCGCCCCTGGCGGAGTACGCCTGGCTCGCCAGCGCTGCTGCGCTGGTGGTGTTGGGGTCAGGGTTAGTGCTGTGGCCGGTGGTGAAGTGGCTTGGGTTGGACAGTAAGGTCTTCCTGCCGCCAATGATGTTCAATAACTCCGGCAATATGGGGGTGCCGCTGCTGGTGCTGGCTTTTGGGCCGGAAGCGCTGCCAGCGGCGGTGGTGGTGTTTATCGTGGAGATGCTGCTGCACTTTTCGGTGGGACTTTACATGCTGGACCCGCGCACTTCGCTGTGGCGGATGCTTAGAATGCCCATCGTGGCAGCCAGTTTGGCAGGGCTGCTGGTTAATGTAGGGGGTGTGCCGCTGCCGGGCTGGCTGCTGGAAGCCATGCATATGCTGGGTGGTGTGTGCATTCCGCTAATGCTATTTGCGCTGGGCGTGCGCCTGCTGGAAATCGACTTTAGCGACTGGCGGACGGGGCTGCTGGGGGCGGTGCTTTGCCCGCTCTCTGGGCTGGTGATTGCGCTGCCGCTCATGTGGCTGCTGCCGCTGAATCCGTTGCAAACAGCCACCTTGTTAGTATTTGCCGCGTTGCCGCCAGCGGTATTGAATTACTTGGTCGCAGAGCAGTACAAGCTCGCCCCTCATAAGGTGGCGTCGTTGGTGTTGATCGGTAACTTGGGAAGTTTGATCGTCATGCCGCTAACGCTGGCGGCGGCCTTCGCCTGGATCCAGCCGCCGCCCTAACGGCGAGGCTCGTCTTTTACTTCGTAGCTACCTTCCAGAGCATCGTGCTGCCTGGAAGGCTGCTCGCCAGCGTAGCCGCCGCCAATGTCTTGAGCGTGATCGGCACGCATCTGCTCCATACGCTTTTTCATCTTATGGCGCACAAACGGCATCATCGCCCAGCCAATCAGCAGGAAAAATAGCCCCAGCACAACGCCAACAATCATCAGTGCGCCAAACGCTAGCCACGTCAACAGCAGTTTCAAGCTGCCCATTAGCCCATTTGGCTGCGTTTGTGCAGCACGGGCGCGCCACTGGTTAGCAGCTTGCCAAGCGGCATTGCGTTGGTCGCGATTCATCTGTGGCATGAAAGCCTCCATCGTTCGTTTGCCACTATTGGAACATAGCGGAGCGAGCAAGTTCACTGCTTCTTTTTGAGAGTTGAAACTAATATATCAGTTGGTGCTAATTTTTCTGTATTAAGCGCTTAACATGCGATTGCTAGCCTCGGATGTTAGGATTTAATTGAGCGCACTAAAATGAAGAGCCGTGTTTTTATAAATCCACGCATTTATTAACCAGTATTTTCATTAACCAGGGTGGTGCTATGACAAATCATGGAGGGAAGTCGGTGTTTATCGCATCGGCAGTGATTATTTTCGGCTTAGTGATTGTGGGGGCCGCGTTTCCTGTCGCGTTTGGTAATGCTGCTGAGGCCGCCCTCACATCGATTACCGAGCTATTTGGCTGGTTCTATCTCTTCTCTGTATTTGGCTTTGTGGTGTTCCTGATTGGCCTGGCGCTCAGTAAATACGGCAAAGTACGTCTGGGACCCCAGGACAGTACGCCCAGCTACAGCTTTTTCTCATGGATCAGCATGCTATTGGCCGCAGGCTTTGGGGTAGGGCTGGTGTTTTACGGCATGGCAGAGCCCATGACGCACTACATTAACCCGCCTTACGGCGATGTCCCGGCAGAGAGCGAAGCGGCTGCACGCTACGCCATCCAGTACAGCTATTTTAATTGGGGAATTCACCAGTGGGCGGCATTCTCCGTGGTGGGTTTGATTATTGCTTACTTTCAGTTCCGTAAGGGGCAGGCGGGTTTGGTGTCTTCAGTGCTCTCGTCGGTCACGGCCAAGCACCCCCATGTGCGCCCCTACGCTTCCTGGTTAGATGTTTTTGCGGTGGTGGCTACCGTGATGGGGGTGGCGACATCACTAGGGCTTGGCGTATTACAAATGAATGGCGGTCTTAACGCGGTATTTGGCTTGCCGGAGAATGGGTTTTGGCAATTTGTCATTCTATTTGTGATGTTCTGCGCCTACATGGCATCTACTTGGTCTGGTTTGGATAAAGGCATTAAGCGCCTGTCTAACTTAAATATGGCGCTGTGTATCGGTTTGGTGCTCTACGTGCTGTTCACCGGCCCGACCATTGCTATTTTGGAAACGATTACGCTAGGCATTGGCGACTATCTGCAGAATTTTATTGGCATGAGCCTGCGCATTTCACCCTATAGCGACAACCAGTGGGCTAGTAGCTGGACCATCTTCTACTGGGCTTGGGTGATTGCCTGGTCGCCCTTTGTGGGCACCTTTGTGGCACGTGTGTCTCGCGGGCGCACTATTAAAGAGTACGTATTTGGGGTGCTCTTTGTGCCGCCGCTTTTGGCGTGCTTGTGGATCGGCGTATTTGGTGGTGCAGCGCTTAACCTGGAGCTGAACGGCACCGATGTAGGCCTGGCTGCGGCCACCGAAGCAAACATCACCGTCGCCCTGTTTGAGATGTTTGATTTGATGCCGTTCTCGGGCGTGCTCTCCGTGTTGGCCATGCTGCTAATTTTTATTTTCCTGGTGACCTCAGCAGACTCCGCTTCGTATATTGTGGCGCAGATGACGGATAATGGTTCTATCAATCCACCACTCTATAAACGCGTGGTATGGGGCGTGCTGATCGCGGCGATTTGCCTTACGCTTATCGTGGCGGGTGGCCTTTCTGGCCTGCAGTCAGCGGCCGTGCTGTCAGCGCTGCCGTTTACCTTTATTCTGTATATGATGGTGATTGTGCTGGTACGCGAGCTGCGTGCGGATCGTAAAGCGATGCTGACCCAGCTCTACCGTCGCCACGGTGAGACCCCCGTGGGTGCTGATGCCTTTGAGGCGGAGCAGTTAGGGGAAGAGGAGCGTCTGCGCCGTGCGCCCAGCGTGGTCAATCGGCGTATTAATAGCTAAACAACGGCTTCGATAGAGGAAGCACCTATGGAAACTGCGTGCTAATGGCTCGACAGGGACGTCACGGGGCAACGCGAAGGCAGCCAAAAGGGGCTGCCTTCGACCGTTGGTTAGATCGGGTGGTCACCGTTGCGGTAGTCACTGCGATGGTGGTCGGCTTGTCAGCGGTCATTGCCCACTGGTTGCTGTGACGCTGTGACGTAGAGCCGATGGATGCCTACAACGCCCGATTACGCCGGGCGTTCGTGTATCTCGATGCGGTTCCTGCCGCGTCGTTTGGCATGGTAGAGCTGTTGATCTGCTTTGTTGAGCAGGTCATCAGGGCTAAGCGGCTGCTCAGGTGTTGTGGTGGCAATGCCCATGCTAGCCGTTAGGTGCGAATGAGTGCTGGAGTAGGCATGGGGAATAGCCAGTGACAGAATGGCTTGGCGCAGGCAGTTGGCAATATTCATCGCCTCATTGGCATCTTTGCCAGGCAGTACACAGATAAAGCGGTGCGTAATAAAAGGTGAATAAGTGCTCAATGGCGAGCTCCAGCTCCTTGGCAAGATACTCCCCTGTGGCCCTCCCCGTCACAATCACATCAAGTAAGCCTGCGGATAAACGTGCCATGTTTTCCCGCTCAGTGGGGCGCTCGCAACACGTGAATGCCTTTGCTCGCAACGTAATCTCCCACGGCATCCTCGCGGAAACCACCGACTTTCCATTCGTGTAACTCGCTAAGCTGCGTCAGCTCAAGCTGCCGTTCGGCGAGGCCAAAAGCAGACCATTCGTTAATTACAAGTGGCCCTACCCAGTGAAACTGCCGTTCTCTTTCAGCCGTACGGGTAGTGGAGTAGACGCAGTGATAGTCACGTAGCCTTGCTTCGGTGTAGGAACGTGCCCAGGGAAGTATCCGAAAGTTAGGTTTTGTACGAAAAGCCTTATCTGCTAATTTTACCTAGCAAAGTTGGAGTAACTTTGTATTTCTGTCACCTCTATTCTGTTAACGCTGTCTATAGCCGTGCGATGCGGCTAACTGATAGTCTTAGAACTCTTTTTAAGCGAGTGCTGATATGCCGTCTGCAACTGCTACGCCTGCCTCGTCCCCCTACGCTACGCGGCGCGAAATTTTCGGCTGGGCAATGTTTGATTTTGCCAATCAAGCCTACACGCTCCTCATTATTACCGTGGTATTTGGTGAGCTATTTACCACGGTGATTGTCGGTGAGCGGAACGATGGCTACCGCTTAGCGAACTTTTTATGGAGCTTAGCTTTAGCGATCAGCTATTTAATGGTCGTGGTCAGTGCGCCATTATGTGGTGCCATCATGGATTACCGTGCTGAAAAAAAGCGCTTTCTTCTGTTTAGCTACATGGCGACGGTGGCAACCACGGCCATGCTCTATTTTGTTGAACCTGGTTATGTAGTGCTAGGCCTCGTGTTGATCGTACTTTCCAACTACGCCTACTCCATGGGGGAGTCGTTTATTGCCGCTTTTCTGCCAGAGTTAGGGCCGCCGGGTGCGCTGGGTAAAATTTCCGGCTTTGGTTGGGCATTGGGCTATATTGGCGGCCTATTGGCCGCAGGATTTACGCTGATAGTGCTAGGAGAGGCAACGGCTGACAATTTTGAGCGTATTCGCTGGGTAGGACCTTTTGCAGCAGGGTTCTTTTTAGTGGCCGCCATTCCCACTTTTTTATGGCTGAAAGAGCGCGGCGTACCTAAACCCCATGGCGTTTCTTATCGGCAAATTGCCCAGCAGAGGATTTTGGGTACTTTTCATGAGCTGCGCTACTTCAAAGACTTAAGCGTTTTCTTAGTGTCACTTCTATTTTCGATGGCAGGCGTTTACATCATTATCGCTTTTGCTTTTATCTACGGGGCCCAGGTGATTGGCTGGGATGAGAGCGTGCGCAATATCATGTTTATTATTGTGCAGGTCACCGCTGCTGCGGGAGCCATCGGATTTGGGTTTTTACAAGATAAACTGGGCGCTAAACACACTTATCAAATGACACTTGCTCTCTGGGTTGCGGCTATTGTCGCGATCTGGGCAACGCCGGCGTTAACCGAGTGGCTCAATCAGCAGTTTGGGTGGCAGTGGCAGGCACAGCACTTGTTTTTAGTGGTCGGCTGCTTAGCCGGGTTGAGTTTAGGCTCTAGCCAGTCGGCTAGCCGCGCGCTGGTGGGTGTCTTTTCACCGCTGGAAAAATCAGCGGAGTTTTTTGGCTTCTGGGGCTTGGCAAACAAACTGGCGGGGGTGCTGGGCATCGTCATGTTAGGGGTGTTGCAAACGCTGATTGGCCTTCAAGCGTCTATTCTTTTATGTGTTGGGCTATTTATTGCAGCGATGCTAATTTGCGTAGGCGTCAATGAGCGCCGTGGCCGTGAGGCGGCAGTGGCCTGGAAAAGTTCTTGATGCCGTGAGGTGAATAATGGCAAGACACAGGCCACAGCAGGGCGGCATTGTGATGATGCTGCTATTTTGGGTGCTGTTAATGGCGGTAGGAACGTGGTGGATTCAGGGCGGTCTTGAGGACATGCTGCACCCTAACGTGAACATCATGAATACCTCCCCAGGCAATGGCCCGGTAACACTAAAGCGTAACCGAGCAGGCCATTTTGAAGCACCGGGTCAGATCAACGGTGAGCCTGTGACGTTTTTGTTGGATACAGGCGCCACTTATGTAGCGGTGCCTAGTGAGCTAGCTAAAAGGCTAAGCTTAGCGCCAGGGCGTCGTGCTTGGTTTAACACCGCCAATGGCCGTGTCGAGGGTAATCTGACTCAGCTAGATGAAGTAGTGCTGGGCGGTATTCAGATGAACAACGTGCAGGGCTCTATCAGCCCCGGCATGGAGCGCGATACGGTGCTGCTTGGGATGAGCTTTTTAAACCAGCTAGCGATTGAGATTCGCGGCGGGGAGATGGTGCTGCGCTTGCCAGAGCCTTAGGGCGACTTGTGCGCACTGCAGTCATGTGCTTAGCTGAAGACTCATGGATGCCAACACGCTAAGGAGTTGCTATGGGTATTGAAGTCGGTGGTTTGCTCGGTCTTATTTGGCTCATCATTGTGGTATGGGCCATCGTTAAAGTGGCAAAAAGCTCGGCTAGCGGGCTTGCCAAATTGCTATGGATTATCGCGCTACTGGTGTTTCCCCTGGTGGGGTTGATTGCTTGGTTCCTGTTCGGCCCCAAGGGATAGCCATCTTAACCATGAAGGCGTATTAAAAAGGCAGGCCTCGACAGGCCTGCCTTTTCTTTATATGCGCATCGTTAATCGAGCGAATCGTTGCTTTCGCTGGGCGGCGCTTTGTAGTGCCCGGGAATTTTTAACTTCTCTCCGTTGGGCAGGTCGCGCACTTGCGTTGGTACATAGACACGCTTAATGACACTTTTGGCTTTGCCATCTCCCATGGCGATCTCCTCCTGTCCGATTGTCGACAGTTCGCCACCTCACATTAGCGCTTGGTGGTGGAAGAATCAAGTTGCTCAAGACGCCCTCTAACTAGGATGCATACGCAACGCTAATCAAGGGGCAGGCGTTTGCAAGGTTTTAAGGTATCCTGGAAGCTATCCACAACCTGCTTTTGCACAGGGTGAGCGGGTGATAATACAAACTGCCTAAGCGGAGTGAAGAAAAAGGATGGTAGATCATTTGGAACAGCAGTTTCAAGCACTTGGGGCGCAGGAATCGGTAACTCCCGACTACCCTGACCAGGATCATGTGCTGATTATTGAAGATGATCAGCGCTTGGCCGAGCTCACCCGCGATTATCTGGAAGCAAACGGCTTTCAAGTGACGCTAGAAGCGGATGGTGCCAAAGGCGTAGATCGTATTTTAACGCTGCAGCCGGATCTAGTGATTTTGGATCTGATGCTACCCGGTGAAGATGGTTTGGCCATTTGCCGCCGCGTGCGGCCCAACTTTGCTGGCCCCATCATGATGCTGACTGCCCGCACTGATGACCTTGATCAAGTGCTCGGGCTAGAAATGGGCGCGGATGACTATGTGCCCAAACCGGTGCAGCCCCGCGTGCTGCTAGCCCGTATGCGTGCGCTTCTGCGTCGCGCGGATGCGCCAGCCCCCGATGGTGAAATGCGCCTTAAGTTTGAGAACCTGGAGATTGATAACGCCACGCGGGAAGCCTGGCTCTCCGGTGAGCGTATCGACCTGACCAGCGCAGAATTCGACCTGCTGTGGCTGCTAGCGCGTAATGCTGGCCGTGTGCTGACCCGCGAAGAGATTTTCAGCGACTTGCGAGGCATTAAATACGACGGCCAAGACCGCTCTATTGATGTGCGCGTATCGCGTATTCGCCCAAAAATTGGCGACGACCCTAACCAGCCGCACCGTATTAAAACCGTGCGCAGTAAAGGCTATCTGTTTGTTAAAGACAGTTAAACAAGAGAGGTCGCCTAATGCGGCGAGTGCTTAGCCACGGCTCGTTTTTACGCTTCTACCTACTGCTGGGCCTAGCGCTGTGCGTGGTGTTTTTTATTGCGCTAGGGGGGCGTTCTTTTATAGAGCAGGTGCGCCGGGAAGATTATCGCGAACAGCTCGCCGCGCTGCCTATGTCATTAATGACACAGCAGCTTGCCAGCGTGCCCATAGATGAGCGTGAAACACTGTTAGGCGATTTTTCCGAGCAGCTAGGCATGCAGCTGGTGCTGCGCGACATGAACGACGCCCAGTTAGGCTATTTCGAGCGGTCGCGAATTGAGCGGGGCGCGGTGTTAGTGGCAGAAGAGCCTTGGCAACTGCGCCAGCGGCTGCCCACGGCTAACACCAGCGGGGAGCTATGGGTGCTGGAAGCCACGTTTGACGCTTGGAGCGAACGCCAGTGGCAGGGCAGCATGGTTTTACTGGGGGAGTGGCTCTCTGCGATGCCCAGTGAAGAGAGGCTTGATGCTCTCGCTCAGCTTCGCCCCGGCAGTTGGCCGCTAAGCCTGTTGAATGCACTACCCGATGACTTAACCACCGAACAGCAGTTTCAGCTAGCGCTCGGGGGTGTGATAACCCGGCTAGTGACAGACAAGCTATCGATTACGCTACTTTATCAATTGCCTAATGCCTCGGGAGAGGCCGACCAGTGGCTTCAGGCTGGGCCTATCTCCCGAGGCGATACGCTGCCGCGCAATTTGCACTTGCCGCTGCTCGTGGCGCTGATGGTCGTGCTAAGCCTGATCATTTATCTAATTATGCGCAGCATCGAGTCGCGCATGGCGCGGCTAGAGCTGGCGGCAACCCGTATTGCCAGTGGCCGGTTGGAAACCCGCGTCAAAGTGGAAAGCGGCGACTTTCTGGGGCGCTTGGGGATGGCCTTTAATGGCATGGCGAACCAAGTGCAGAGCCT
>Ga0098052_1000748_pt1 | contig 20403 bp, 21 predicted proteins | sample 15_taG_FD_81591 | JGI IMG/M metagenome (GOLD analysis project Ga0098052, IMG submission 81591) | Marine viral communities from the Subarctic Pacific Ocean - 15_ETSP_OMZ_AT15312 metaG | ecosystem: Environmental > Aquatic > Marine > Oceanic | place: Pacific Ocean | collected 2015-01-18
ATAATTTTCAATAATCGACTAAAATTTAAAGCATCTCTGGCAATCTTCAAAACATTCTTCATCGAAATATTTTTTTCATGACTATCAGATGACTCAGCGATGGCTTCGATCTCTTCTAGTGATCTTAAGATCTTATAATTGGGTGTGACATCCCAAGCAAGGCCTGCGGCGCCCGAAACGTTTCCTTCCTCGTCTCTTCGAGGAGCAACTGACATGTAAAACATCTTTTCGCCACAATCAACAAGATCTTGGATCGGGATACCACTTAGGGCACTTTTATGCGCATCCAAACAAAAAGCCCTTTGGCTTTTGTCTGTAAAGAGTGTCTCTATGCAGGAAGCGTCCTCACAAATGATACCATTTCCTCGTTGTGACATTATGGCTCCTTCTTTTGAAATTGACCAAATTGTTACAGGAATTGGAAAATTGGAAAAAAATTCTTCAAATAATCGCATGTCGCGCTTAGATTTCAAATCCCTATCAGAAAGATTCTCAATCAATAAACGAATTGCAGCTAATCGCTCTTTAGACTTTCTTCTATTCATCGCATTACTTAAATATCTTTGAAAAAAAGTAATCTTAATTTTACAAAAAAAAAGGAGCCCTCAAAGAGGGCTCCTCGAACTAAACATCTGAACCGTTTGGTTAGATTACGTTCATATCAAGACATGTAACAGTACCATAGAAGTCACTTCGGACCATCTTCTTACCGTAGCGAGTCATGACACCCTTTCTCGGGGTGAAGTCCTCAGGAGCAAAGATCGTCGGGGTGACAATCAGCGGCACGTACGGAGCATAAACGTAGCCAGTCTCAAGATAGCTTCCGCCCTTGTAGCCGACGAGGACCTTGTTCCGTGGGAAGTAAGGATCCTTGTAGACCGTGAAGCGATTACTCAGAGTACCGACCTTGTCAGCGCCGAGAACCATGCCGCTCACCTGTCCGTCTCCGTCCAGGCTGTAGCTTGGCTTGTACATCACAGAAGCCTCGAGGATTGTGGCAACATCGGGTCCTACAACCACGAAGTTAGCTGAACCGCGAAGTGTGAGTCTGTGAATCTGGTTGGCAACATCGATGACTGTCTCAGTCAATGTCTCGTACCACTCACGGACCGTACCTCTGAAGCTTGGTCCCGGTGCAGTTCCTGAAGATGCCAGAACCTCAGCGCCGGTCTCCTTGTTAACAAACTTGCCTGGAGCGCGTGACCAGTAGTAGTTGGCCGCACCTGCCTGTGTGAGAAGATCGTTAAGAATCTCACGATCGATCTCAAGGGCAATTTGCTCTGACAGAATCTGAGTTAACTCCACCTCAGCGTCGAGGCTGTGGTATGCGTTAAGATCCTGCGCGAGTTCTGGTGACCAACGAGCTCTCAGCTTGCGGGTGTTAGCCACAACTGGGATTGACTCGACCTTGATGTCGATCTCAGGAATCACTGGGCTCGGATCAGTGGCAAAGTCAGACTCAAAGGCTGGGATCACTGTTGAAGATCCATTGTCATTTGATTGCTGTGCCTCGATCGGATACGACATTGTATTGCTGGCAATGACCGAACGTTCTGAAGCGCCTGATACGATGAGCTTGACAACAGCATTGGAGTCGTCGATCTGGACAAACGGATTTGATGTGAACGTTGTTCCATCCCAAGTACCCAGTTCATTCAGTCGTCGGACGTTACTGGCCAGGCCTTCCTGAATCGAAGAGTCGACCGCATGACAGCCGTTGGTGCCGCCGATGCCGTTGTTTCTGGACCCATCCAGGGACCACTCCTTAACGAGCGATAGATCAGCCTCTGTGAAACCGCTAGAATTCAGCGTAATGAACGCGACGTGATACGTGGCTGTACCCTCAGCAGCGCCATTGGCCTCAATCAGGGATGTGAGCTGCGGATCAAAGTTGATCAGCTTACCATCCGTTCCTGTTGCATGTAGCCAGGCATCAGTCGTGACGCCGGTCTGGAGTGCGCTGGTTCCTCCGAAAGAACCTGAAGCTGCGACTGTGAGCGCGCCACCCACCTCGTGCTTACGCGAGAATCCCGCACCAGCCAGATCATACATGCCACCGACACCCAGCGAACCGGATTGAACACCCTTACCAGTTGGGTTGTTGTAAATTGAAGAGCCTGTTCCGTACGTATCATGCGATGACGGATGACCAGTTCCTCTCGTGTAATCAAGGTAGAAGAGAAGCCCTGAAGGCAGACTCATCGGCTGAATGCTCACTAGATCGTTAGCAATCAGGCCCCCGAAAACTCGTCGAACGATTGGGAAAGCAATATTCGTGAATCCCTTGAGATCGCCGGAAGAAGTTGTGGCTCCGCCGCCCGTTGAAAGCGATGAAGACTCTCTAAGAACTTGAGAAGCCTGGTTCTCAAGAAGACGGGACATATTCTCTCTAGTAATACCATCCAGTCCGCGAAGCAAGCCTGTGCGGCTCCACTTCTCAATGAGCTGACGATTTTGGGATCCCAAGTGTCTCTTTCGGATACCCTCAGTCAACTGTTCTAATGAAAATGATTTAGACATGTTATATCTCCTATTGATAATGGTCTAATGGTTAGTCTTGCCGGGAATACCGGCGAGGACTGCCCATCGATCCACCTCAACACCACTCTTGGTGGCCGAAGCCGACCGGGTTGATCTGGAAGACGATCCGAGCGTCCGTAATGATCCCTCAGTTAATTTCTTAGAAGACTTGCGGTTGAGGGAACCCGTCAAGCTCTTAAATAGAAGCTTAGCTTCGCGAAGGGTCTTGGCATTATCTAGGGCCTCGACAATTGCCTTCTGCTGCTTCATAGTAAGGTTCTTATTCTGCATCAACTTGTTGGCGTAAAGAAGTTTCGCGTTGAAGAGATTCATCTCAACAAGTTGTGACTTCAAGCCATGAACTGCACGTCGATACCGAGCATTCTCTTTCTTAGTCTCAGAAAGCTTTCTGGCAGACATCGATGATCTCTGCTGGCTTCTTCGTCTAGATCTAGAATTTCTTGCTCGGCGTCGTCGACTTTCGGCGGCGACCATCGGCGGTGTTGAAGGAATATCAGTATCGCCGATCTCATCTGCAAGTGCATTGATGAGATCGTCTTCGTTGACGTCAAGAATCACATCGCCGACCTCTTCGCCATCGTGGGCAAGATAAGGATCTGAATCTACTGCATCCTCAGTCATCATGCGCTTGAGCTCCCGACGGAGCATCGACTCATCAATCTCGTATATTTCATCCATTTCAGGAAGCGGCTCTTCTTCACCCAAGGGATCTTCAAGACCAAGATCTTCATCGCCTTCTTCTCCGCCCAGGTCTTCTTCACCTTCAAGCGGCTCAGCGGCGGCCATGGTTACTTCTAAATCTCCCAAGATGGTATCAAGAGTACTTTCGACAGACTCTACATCTTCGGCAGTAGCTAGATCTTCCTGCTCCTCATCTGTTAATTCAAGAGAAAGCTCCGCTTCTTCGAGCCCCTCCAGGGTTTTCTTCTCATCTTCGGCCTCGAAGAGGAAATCGAAGATATTACGACGATTCGACTTTGACATGTTTTTCATCTCCTTAATGGTTTTTGCCAGTCTACGCTCAAGCTTCTCTTGAGTCTTTCCTGTTGCACCTTCAGTAATTATAACCTCAGAACGCAATTTAAATGCTTCTCTTACACAATGTAAAAAACTTAAGTTCAATCTCTTTCTCTGAAAAGCATTTAGATCATCAGTATTTATACTGTTAATGACACCCGAAAGCTTCTTAACTCTTTCTTCCAGGTTAATCATTTTTCTCTCCAGGACCTTGTGCCCAGCAAAGCTATACTTCCCTTTAATTAATTTTCTCAATGCCTCTGACATCTGGTCGTTTAAAACCAAATCATCTTCCGGAGAGTCGACCTCTTCAGAATTTCCCAGATTAATATTGACATCTCCCTCAGCTTCGATTTCTAAATGTGTTGTTGGAGAAGGGTCATCTTCTTCTTGCACATCTAGCTCGACGTCTAGATCAGGAAGATCTACATAGTCATCTTGAGGCATCATCTCATCGTCCAATCCTTCCGGGCCTTCGCCTAAAATTCTCTTATTGACAAGATAGCGAATTTGAGGCATGACAGCATCAATAACGCTATTTTTAGCAGTCTCTTCAGCTAACTCTTTTAGTTTTTGTGCGTCAGCAACTGCTTCTTCATAAAGGGTTTTATTCATATTAACACCTTGATCTATGGATTAAATATGCCTCTTCTGGGCGAAAATATTCCTTTTCTCTTCGCTTGTTTTGAAGAAAGATCATTAAGACTCATAATGGGCTCATCTTCTTCCTCTTCATTAGGTATGTCTTCTATGTCTATTTTATACTTTGGAGGTACAGAAGAATACCCCTTTTTTGTTCCTGTTCGTCTATAGGATCCAACGCCGGCCGGAAAAGATGCTCCGGCTGCTCGGCCGGTCGAGGTAGATGTCTTACCCTTGTAAAGACTTGGAACAGGCGACATAGAATCTCCCATGGCGTGAATTTCTTTTAAAACATCGTCAGGACGCTCAAAACAATCAGACAATTTTGTGTTTCCTCCCACAAAATAAAACTTGTCTGTCCCTTTGCTGGCGAAAGGATCTGTCTTGAAAATTAGCGGCGTCTTAGATTTTATGGCTGCCTCTGTATCATCATCGTCGTACTCATCCAGGTCAGGAAGCTCGATGTATGGATACAGGGATCCGGCAGATCGAGACTTATGAAATTTTGCTTTTGTCCTTCCGTATCCTAAATCAGTTCTTCCATCTTGTGGTACATGTGCAAACATTTACTTACGCGTCGCCCAAAGATTCACCTAGAATTCCAGACTCAGAAGGCGTGCCCCCGTGAATTCCACCTGCACTAATTTTTGCTGAAGTATCTTGGGAGTTCTTGCTCGATCCTGCTCCATTGGGAACTTGTGAGGAAGGCTCTGTTGTAGGATTGCCCGGGGCCTCCATCGTCGGTTTTTGGGTAATATCTAGAGTTGTAACAGTCGGTCCAAGCATTGTCAATGAAATTGTATTATCGAGATACATCCATGTCGGCGCGCCGTCTGGCGGTTGATAAGATAACTGTGTTCCCTCATTCGTTCCGTAGTCTAGATCAACATTGGAAAAATCTGATCCCGGATAACTCTTAATTCCCGACATGACCTTTGTCTCATAAAAATTCTTAAGACCTTCTCTTGTGACTTTCATTTGGACACTCATTCCGACGTCAGTCTGGTACGTACCGATCTTTGCATCTCCATGATGGGCTGACTGTGGAAATGCCTTTGCAAGCGTCTTCTTGGACGCGTCACCGAATCCCCCTTTGGCCCCTTCTTCGGCTGTCCTGTCATCGAACATATTTTGTTGCACAGTAGGCATTTTTAGTAACCCCCTGATGTGGCATCACCGAGACCACCCGGAGGCAAACTAGTCTCCTCTGCTATCTTGGTAGATGTCTCACTTGGGCTTCGTGAACCATCAGCAGTATGATACGGATCTAACACGACAGTGCTGCCAGGCATTGAGGCATCGATCACGATTCTCTCTGCTATAGAACCTATGGGATGTATATTGACATTGGGGCCTAATCCCGATGCTACAATTGTCGAACCCGCTTCTCCAGGAGCAGACTCACCCTCTGGAGTTACATCTCCTAATACTGGTGGCCTCTCCAGATCGAAGTCATCTATATTATAAGATAAAGAAACACCCGAGCTCCATGGGCTTATTGACTTCGGGCCGCTTTTTACGTACAGCTCATAAGCTTCTCGAATATTCGCTCTCTCTAAGCTTGCTATCGTTTTTGTGTTGTCAGCCACACCTGTCGGAATATCCCACGAAGACTCGTCGGGCTTAACGATAGAGTCTGGATGATCACCATAAGCGGACTTTAGCTTTGCAGTATCGCTATGGCCCTTGCCACCATTGGTTGTGGGCACTGTGTCCATCATTGTCAGCTGTCTTATACTTGGCATCTATCAGTCCCCCTATTCAACCGGGCTCTGTCCGGTGTGGTTTTTGGATATCCCCCCCTCAGTAGCTCGACTGTCTCCCTTCGGCATTGACAGCGGAACAGCAAAAAGGGGAGAGCCCATTACGAGAGACGAATCATCTGGACTGATTACGAAGGAATTGAGCCCTGAGTTTGGTTTTACATCTGCCATGGGCCTATCCAGTATGCTGTCAATTGGGTGCACGTTAATATTGGGGCCGCGGCCAGATGCTGCAATCGTTGATCCCTCCGAGCCCTGGGCTGCCTCAACGTCACCGTTGGCGCCGACCTCTGGATTGGTTAAATCAGTAAGCTTCGGAGGTGATGGACTGTCATCATTGGTGGTACCATAACTCATGTCTATACTTTTGTCAAACTGCTGAGGAGACTTAGACATTCCCTTCATACATGCATTATAATAGAGCGTTCGATACTGGATCGGTGTGGCTTCTGCTACTAACTCACCGTCGATGTTCAGCGATGGCGGTGTGCTGGTGTACTGCGGACCGCCCGGATAGCACGTGGAAAGTCTTGCAGAATCTGAAGTTGACAGACTGGTCTGAGCACCTTCGACAGCTTCTCCAAGAGAACCGTTAGTGATTTTTACCTGGAACATGCCTTGATTAGCTGCCATTATTCATCACCAGATACTTCAACAGAGCTCTCACCTGGAACGTGTGTTCCGTGAATTGACGTCGTCATGACTATCTTTTCAGATGTCACACTTGGACTTTTAGATCCATTACCACTGAAAGGCGGGGCGCCAGTCGGAGACGCGTCCACCATCACCTGCTCGCCCTGATCAAAACCTGTCACATTAACGTTGGGCCCCAGACCCGAGGGTGCAATTGTTGACCCTTTCTCGCCTGGTAGAGGCTCTCCTTCGGGAGCTGTTAGACCTAAAGTGGGCGAGCCTCCGTAAGTCATTCCAAGGGTACTTGGAAAGCCTGACATGCCGTGAGAAGTCACGTCTTTCATCATGCTCCTGTAATAACTTCTATAGCCCGGTCTTGACAATATTGCACTGGTCCCATCAATTATTGTTTCCGCCGGAGCGCTATTGAAGTTAAACTGTGGTCCGTTCGGATTATTGGTATCTTCGGAGGGTCCGCTGTAATAGGCACTTTTAAGTCTAGCAGAGTCAGACGTCGATAAACCTCCCACTGGGCCCAAAGCTCCATCAGTTATCTTAATATTATCCAGCATTCCCTGATTCTCAGTTGGCATCGATTTATCTCCTAGGTCGAAGCCGGGCTATCGCCCTTAATTCCGCCGCCATGGGTATCACCGTTAGAAATAAGAGTTGAAGTGTCATCGGGCGAAGCTGAGCCGTTTCCCGAAAATGGAGGGCTGGAAGCAGGAGAAGCATCGACAACTGCTCCACCCTTCGTGCTAACATTCGGCCCTAAGCCTGATGCGACAACGGATGTACCTGCAGTTCCTGCTGATGCGAGAGTACCCTCAGCGCCCTCGGGAACATTGAGAGGGGATTCCGAATCTCCTATAGTTGGAGGTGAGTTTAAATAATAGTCCCTGCTGATTGGGTGTGATGAAAAGCCTTCGCCGGCAAGAGAGTTATCACCTCCTAGGACTGACATTTTATAAAAATTGCTATACCCCGCATCAGATAAAAGGACAGGCTTCGACGTCGACCATGCACCTACAGTGAGTTGCTGGGTTACCTTCGAGACGGGAGCCGCATTACCTGTATATTGCGGACCATTAGGAAATGCTACTTTTAATCTAGCAGAATCTGATGTCGAGAGAGATGTCTCACTATCAGACGAGGAAGGGCCACCCTTTGAGGCCCCCGTTACCTTCACTTTAAAAATTGTGTAGGACATCTAATCCCCTTTTTACTTGGAGTTCTTACCTAACCCGTAATCACCAAGTGTATGTGCTGAGGTCTTTTCTGAAGAGTTCTTCGGTGATAGCTGTGATCCAACCCCAGCAAACGGTGTGGCAGAAGGAGATGTGCCGAAGTCGTCAGGAGCTTTGGGCTGTGAGGATGGGTCAACTGAACCTTCTCCTGGAGAGGACGGATTTGGAACATGGGCGCTGGCGGGAAGACCGCCTCCGCCTGTCTCCACATCCTCATAATCAGGAGCATCAACATAGTCTTTGTTAAGCTCTCCGAATGTGTGGCCGCCATCATTTGTGATGCCGTCCAAGACTTCAGCTTGAAACTGTTCTCGAATGGAGTCAGAGGTCAGTTCACCCTTGTGCATCGGGCTGGTTGCGAACATTGTCTTAAGATCATTGGTGGCGGCGCGCCCCATGTCTCTTGTCGTAATTGCTGATCCTACGGATCCTTGCTTGTGTGTAGGCATGTGTGTCTCCTGATTGGTTTGTTAGTTATTTTGCAAAAATTAGATGCTTCTAGTTACCCTCTTTCTAAGCATGTTTCTTGCTCCACGAAGTTTCTTTAACCTTCTTACTAGTCTAGTTTCGTGAATTTTTAGGGCCTTGAGATAATCAATATCCTTCTCTAGGGCCCCGGCCTGTTCGTCAGCGTCTGTCTCTTCAGCGCTAACCTTCTCGATATCTTCAATACCTGCAACAATGGGATCAGAGGATTCCTTCTGAATTTTTCGGGCCTCTTGCTTGATCATTCTTTTTAGTGTGCTGGGTGTTAACTTACGAACTCTTCTCGACATTTTGTATCTCCTTGTGTCAACTAAGTGCCTCTTTAATTATTTATCTAGTAGCTCAAGTTATTTTCTTATCAGAAAACGCTAATTCTGTCCAAACTTGTGACGATTCGCTAAAAATATTGTCTATATTAATTCCCGGACCCGATGGCCCGGAGCCACCCTCGTGACTTAATTGTTCTTGCAGCGTAGTTCTTGCAGTATCAGCAAGAATATCTTGCATGACTGAATTGCTTGTTAAGGACGTCACGGTATTTTCAATATTGCTGTCTAAGTGTCTTCTATGTTCCTCTAGTCGGCGATTTTCCGAGCCTATCGAAGCCTTCTTTCTCTCTCGTCGCGACGTTGTATTTTCCCGAAGTTGTGTGACACCTGGATCTCCCATACCTTCAGATAAAATTTCAACTAGGCATTCTTTTACAATTCCCTTCAATTTACTTCTTGTCATTTTCATTCTTAACCTACACCTTCAAACCCTTCCGAGCCTGTCAAATTAAGAAATCTATTCTCAGGAATGTTAGTGTAGCCTGCAACAACTGAGCATGTAGATGCGTTGTCGTGGCCGGCGACCCAAATCGAAATACACTTGACTTCTAGACGTGCTGAAGCGGCCCCTGCAGGAACTACAAAATAATTATCTGTTCCGTTTAGTGTACTGTTACCTTCAACTCCGTTCTCGGTAAACCCTACACGAACGCCTTTGGAGGCATGATTATTAAAAACCTGGACCCATCTAGTAACATATGGAAATTTTATTTGTTGAGCTGTATTGCTTGCAACAGAAATCGACCCAGTACAAAATGGAAGCGAAGAGCCCATGTACTCGTCTGCGTGGTTGTGATTACTTGATACCCAATGTGCCATTATTCTTCTCCCCAATCGATGATATCATTTACTATTCTATCAATCCGGTCAGACTTTGTGAAATGCTTATTGAGCTCTTCTCTAGAAAAGTCTTTTCCTTCTCTTAGCATAAAAGCATTTGGGGTTGACGGCTCTGATACGAAGTCCCAACAAATTAGTTGGAAATCATCCTGAACAACGTCAGTATCTCCGTCACTTCTAGTTGACCCCACGCCGCGGCTAGAAATTCCCAAAGTGACACCTGACTCTACTAAACTCTGGAGTATCTTGCCACTGGGCGTATCAAGTAATTCTACTGTCCCGTAACAAATATCGTCATCCATATATGCCTCTCTAATAATATGAGACGCATTTTTAAGCTCCACGACAGAAGAGTCTGGATGATCGCACTCACCTAGCGCTCTATTTTCCTTAATAAATTTTTGATAATTTCTCACTTCACGATCGAGGATCTCCAGTGGGTATATCCTTCCGTTCTGATTGAGTGTATCTGCTTTTTGCAAAATCCCCTTCATTACAATTTTTCCGCCACTTTGTTCTCTAGCCTCTTTTATCATCTCTGGAGAATAGTCAAAAGCCAACCACTCTGTTAAAAGTTTTCTATTAGACATCTTTTTCACCTAATTCTTGAATGAGATTTGAAAGTTGGAGCGCCTTTGAAACAGCATCATCTGATGATCCCGGTACATAGTCGTCAATTCTTTCTTCTAAGAATTCTTGTTTAGACTTGAGCACGTCATTCTCGCACTTGTCATAAAAATCCTTCACGACTTTCATTGCTTCTAACTTAAGCAACCTTGTTTTTGCCTCGACTGTGTCGTCATCACCCTTAAGCTTTGCTTGGAGAAGATTTGCTTGATGTTCATTTAAATTCTTGCCATATTTTTTATTGAATTTTTCTATCATAATGTTCAATACCAACGGATTGGCATTCTCTTTTTTATCCAAAGAAGAAAATTCAGCGTCACGTGTAAGATATCGTTCTAAAAATAATTCATATTTTACGACTTCTTCAGGTCTTAAAAAATTCTTTCCTCTCCACTCGTTTAGAAGCGCCTGAATTGTTGAAAATATCTTATAATTTTCAATTCTTTGATTGTAAAAATCATCTCTGTCAATTCTATGATTGATTTCTTTTATAAGCCTAGACTTTTCTCTATTGAGCTTAACAGGATCATGATTAGCGCAGGCGCGCCTACTTTCTTCTATAATTCTTCGAGCAATTTCTTTGTCTCTTACACGTGGGTGTGCAAGTGCGCTAAAAAGTCTAAATTCCTTTAATAGCTCTGAATCTTTGTTGAAAAATTCAACTAATATTTTTATTACTTGCTCTGACTTGTCGGTCTTGCCCTCTACAGTCATCTCACTTGCATGTCGGACTAATTGCTCATGCAAAAGACCGACGTTACGTTTTTTATTGTGTTTCGCCATTAGGGTCCTCTTCTTTCTCGGCATTCTCTGATAAAATTTCGCGCCTATCTATACCTATCTTGTTCGTCATGTGTCCTAACGTCTTTACTAAATCATAAGTCAATCTTGGCGGGGACGGAGATGACATTGCTTCTGAAAACGGATCTGCTATGAAATCATCATCGTAGGGCTTATTTAACGAGTCTTGTTTTCTTCCGGCGTGGCCTGTACTTGTCATCTTTAAGAAATCGGGCATATGTGTAGCCTCAGGCCCAGATGTTACTCTTCTACGCTTGTTTATGGCTGATCCAAACACATTGTTTATCTGTTTTTCGGCCTTTATTGGAGCATCGAGGTCTTCTATAGACAACGTTATGATTTCATCGTCGTCGTCCTCTTTAATTTCATCTTCTTCTTCTGCAGGTTGTGCAACTAATAAGCCACCCTCCTTACTATCTGCAGCGAAGAGACTCTCTTCTTCGCCGGCATCTTCTTCACCTCCGCCCATTTCTTCATCTCCGCCGCCTTCGGCGGCTTCTTCTCCTGGAGGTTGTTGTGCTTCAACAGTCAAATCTTCAAGCTTGTCATCTATTCTACCCTGCTTGACTAACTCTATCTCGTCGTCTGTAAGACCAAGAACATTTTTTTGTATCCACGCTCTATTAACTGATCCTTCGGGAGCCGTTCCTGCTATCTCAAATCTTGCCCTAATTAATTCTAATTTTTGTTGCTGGGCAACCGATGATGGGTTGGAAAGCCTCAGGCTAAAGTCTGCTAAATCTTCTCCATCGTACCCGTGACAATATAGATGGACCATTGCCAGCTTATTCAGCTCAGAAATAATTGTTTTCTGTATTCTTTGAATTGTTCTACTGAATCTGATATCTTCTTGGGCAAGAGTTGCTTTTGCCCCGATCTCTTCATCATATCCCAAATAAGCTTTTGGTACCTTGAGTGCAGCAAAAAGCTTTTTTTGAATGTACTGAACATCTTCGACGGCAGCTGTGTTGGCTCCGCCGGCAAGTGTCTCAATTCTCGTCCCAGATTCTCCTCCTCTCACCGGGAGGAAGTAATCCTCATCTACTGAGAGTGGGTTGTATCGTAAATCTACTTTGCCGTTATCTTTATCGACGACCTGATTTCTCTTAAGGCTGGTTTGTGCCTGCTCTATGTAATTTGTGACGTCTTCTGGTGGGACGTTTCCTACATCGATATAAAATACTCGACGTTCGGGAGCTCGGATGACCCTATACACTAGCATCGCATCTTCTATCAGGATCAATTGTCTCCAAATTCTTCTTGCAGATTCCAAAACCGATGAACCATACGGTAAAAACGTGTCATTTCCCAGCAATCTAAAATGAGAAACCTGCCAATTTTCTAAAACTTGATTTCCTTGCGTCACCCATCGAAATCTTACAGCCATGGGATCGTCTGGATCGAACCCTTCTTCTCGCTCCATTTCACTTATTGAAATAGGGTATGTGTTTATTACACCGTAATTAGGGTGAATGTCATTAAATAAAAAGAAGTCTCCATACTTGCAAAGATTTCTTGTCCACATTACAAGATTAAATTCTACATTTAGTGTCTCATAAAAAAGAGCCTCTAGTAACTCCTGGATCTTTCTATTTTCAGAATAAATGTGTAAAACATTGCCTTGCTCATCTGACGCGACTGTTTCTTCGGCATAAATGTCTAGTGCTGAAGCTATCTCGGGAGTGCCTTCCATCTCAGAAAAATCTGAGTATCTCGACATTCTATCGAACGATCCGTACGCGCTTAATGTGCTATTGTAGACGTCGCTATGTGCTCTTTTAAATACCTCAAGCGCAGTGGATGCCCTTGTAGAAGTAACATTTCTGATACTTCTCTTGATGATCGGCCCTGATCTAAAGAGTCGAGTCAGTCGTGTAAATAAACTAGCTTGGTTGTTTGCCATCTATGTTTCCTCGCATCACATAACTATTTTAATCAGTAAAATTGATTCCTAAACTACAAAAGCCAACTCAAGTCGTCGTCATCTTCTGTTGCTTTCGATGACACGTCGCCCTTGTCATAAGGCCGGTATGGGTCTGACCATCCGAATTTTCCCCAGGGAGATTTGGGTTTGTTAAATTGACGTTTATTGACACCAAATCCATCAAGCATTGCCTTGTTCAAATCTACTGTCTGTTTGTTCATCTTAGGATCAGAGTCAAAAAGCCAAGTCGCAATTGCTGATGCCATCACGAGATCATCATTCTTTCCTTTTTGAGCTTGAGCCTTTTGACCCTTCCAGACGAATGTCTTAAGTTCGTCTAAGAGCCTGGAAGAATAGAAGGTTACTGAATTATTTCTAAGGACTTGCTCAAATTTTGTTAATATCTGGCCTCTCGTCTGTGCAGTTGTTGTGAATCCTATTTTAGAAATATTTGTATTCCCGTACATCGAATTGAATTTGTCTTTTTCATTCTTAAAATACAAATTACTATACCCTAGCTCAACAAGCTTCATCACGACTGCATACCCATATGTGTTATTCTCAGGGCATATTAATGCATTTTCATATCGTTTTCCGGCTTCGACCAAAAGAATCGCAAATTGGTCCGGAGGAAGCTTACCTTTATACTCAGCGACTTGCTCTGAATTTACGATATCTAGAACTTGAAATGCGGAATAGTCAGCAGCGTCTCCTCTGGAAACATCGGCTGCGATGACATATTTGTGTTCAGAAAGAGAATACTTCCAGACCCAGACTCCCATGTCAGGGCCCCATCTTTCAAGTGGAGTCTTAATTCTCAGGGCCATGTTTTCCAAATCGGGCGCGCCCAGAAATGTGTCTCCGGAAGCAGCAAAATCACACATAAGCTCTTGAGCTATCTGTTTCTTGCTCATATTTTTAGTTTCAGTCTCGAACCACTCATCATCCCTTTCTGGGTGTACGTCCCATAAGAGCTTTATGAAGTTGAACTCATTTTTACTTTCCTGCGCGTTTACACATAATTCATGGTACTTATCTCCGACGCCGTTAGGAGTAGATAAAACGATAGTTCGACCGCCAGTCGATAAGGTCGAATAGAGACCCATCCAGAGCTCGTCAAAATTTCTAATAAATGCTGCCTCATCAATTATCAGAAGAGAGAGTGCCTCTGATCTTCCCGCGTCATCAGAGGTTGGAATTGCCTTAATTTGAGAGCCATTACCAAACTCCACGCCCTGCTTATTCGACCCGATCACCTCAGTCAATGACATCCACGGGGGAAGACTTCTTATAGCAGTCTTTACCTTCTTGATAAAATTTTGTGCTACTGCTAACTTTGTGGCAATGACAAGAATATTTTTGTCTTTATAAAAATACGCCAGCCAGACAGCATAACAAGCTGAAAGTGTTGATATTCCCAGCTGCCGTGATTTTAAAATGATGTTAAATCTATGGTCTACAAAATCAGAAAGACACTCGTCCTGAAAGTCGTATGTACTAAATTTAATAAGGCCCCTGGTCGGATGCTGGATCTTTACATACTTTTTTATAAAATACGAGGGGTCTTTACCACACTTTATTAATTCTTTGACCTGTCTACTTTTACTAGAAGCACTCATTAAACGCTAAAGTCTAGCGTCTGACTATACCTGTAGTACGCCACCTTTCTGAGTGAGTTTGACGTAGATTGAATTAACTCGATGTTGTCTTGCTCTCCTGCGTCGTCATACTTCAAAGACTCTTCGGCTACGTCTTTATAATCTTTCTTAAGCCTGGCCACTTTTTCCTTTATGAGCTGTCTGGCCTGGTCTTTTGCCACTTCTACTTGCGGCCGGAGCGCATGCTCAGAAGCAAAGTGTACAATTGTAGAGTAGTTTAAAACCAATCTATTACCATGCATTGAGTGCTTCAATGAATATGTACCTGACTTTGAAACGGGGCTGTAGGTATCATCTAAAATTTTATGTATTATCTCTAGTGGTTGCATTTACTTAACCTCTTCTATAAGTATGTTCATTCTGTTGCGAGCGTCCTCTCGCGTTGGTCTTTGTCCATGTTCCCAAGCATCTTTCATACAATGCTTAAAGTTAATTAGACACTCTGTGCAAACTCCTTCTCTTTTTATGCTAATCAAATCTTCTTTATCTCTTGCGAGAAATTCACAACTTTCGCATGTAATTTTAACAGGAGGCGCCGTCAGTATAACTTCTAAATTATTTCTGGACAATTTGTGAATCTTTTCCATTTCTTCTTATATCCAAGATATTATCGACTGCATCCTTGACTGCGTCAACATGCGATATCACCAATATACATCGAAACCATTTTTTCATAGACTCCAAGAGTCGAGAACAAGCTTCAACATTTCCAGCGTCGAGGGCTCCAAAACCCTCATCGATCATTAGAATATCAGGCTTTGAAAGCTCAGAAACATTTGTCAAAGCAACTCTTATAGCCATGGCGGACATCATTTTTTCCATGCCGCTGCAACACTCTATAATTCGTTTAGAATCACCGTAGTTGATGTAAATATTCATGTCGTTTGAGCCCTCATCAGATTCTAACTCTATGGTAAATCCGGTGACACCCTGCAAAATGCTGGCAATTTCTAAATTGATCTCAGGTAGTCTGGATCTTATGATCTCAAGTGGGACTCCGTTTTTTGATGTTGCTTGCATGAAAAGTTCAAAAACTCGCCACTGTTCTAGCAAATCATCAAATTTTTCCTTCTCTTCAATCAATCTATTAATTTCAGACTGAAGAAGACCTACAGCCTCTCCTGACTTTTGACATTTTTCTTCATAGAGAGCTGATTCGTTCTTTAGATCTCTTAGTTTTAAACGAAGCGATCTTAGCTGCTCGGCGGCGTCAGATGATGTGACATTCATCTTCATTTCATGTAAGACTTCCTCGAGCGCACTTAGATCAGCGGACGTTTTTTCATAATGTGACTTTTCTTTAACTAGACTGATTTGTTCCTTGCTTTTTTCAACATTAAGCGCGCCAAGATTCTCAATTACACTATTGTATTTTTCTAATTTCTCTTCTAAATTTTTTGTCACCAAAGATCTTAGCGCTTTTTTAGTAGCATTTAAGTCCCCAGATATCTCCTCTATTTTGCTAGATCTCTTCTTCAAGTTTGTTTTAGCCTTATGGGCATTCAATATGAATTTACAGGATGGGAATTTGTCAGCGCAGGGAACCTCATCTAAAACAAAGACCTCTCTTTCGAGGATCTTAAGCTTTTGCTTTTCTTTATCAATTTTATGTTTGAGATCCGTTGTGATTCGCTCTAGATCTCTTTTTTCTCCTATAGAACGTTTTAGATCATCAAGGGGAAAATTATTTTTAAATTCTTGAATTTTTTCTGTCTTTGACGTAATTTCTCTCACATCATCTTCTAGACGAGCTATCTTGTTCTTTTGATCTTTGGTAAACTTAGAAATCTGTTCGACTCTTCTAGACTGTTCATCTACATCTTGAGTTGTTACTAGATCTCTATCTGGACTTGCAGCAATAGTAATTTCCAAGCTCTTGGCCCTGTCTCGTAAACTTTCAAGTGTCTTAAAAAGTTCATCGCGGGCTCGTATTTTAGTCTCCAGTTTATTTTTTGCATCAACAATAGCGACGTCGTAATCTCTTTCTGGCGCATTCCTTATGAGATGTTTTACACCAGCACACTCTTCTCGTGCTGCTTCAAATAATTTTTCAAACACATCAAGCTCTAAAAACTTAGACAATATCGACTTTCTAGATGATGCTTTCTGCTTTATGAAAGAATTCATCTCTCCCTGGGAGGCAAAAGCTGTGAGAAGAAAATCATCCGGCATGCCGATGATGTCTCTTATGACTTTTTCTGTCTCCCTTCGTTGATCACCACACAGATCTTTTACCACATCTCCATTTTGATCAATTTCAAGAAAGTTTAAGTGGGTAGATGCGCTCAGCTTTCCAGACCTTGATTCTTTCTTTATTGTTTGTCTTTCAATCTTGTAATTTTTTCCTCTTTTAGAAATTACGGCTGTGGCCTTGCAGTGACCCTTCCTGGAATTGATCACATGCAAATTAGAAATTGCTCCCCTGTCTGTCGTGTTAAAAAGTGTATACATTAAAGTCCCACAAATAGAAGACTTTCCTATTCTATTTTTCCCAAATATTCCCGTAATTCCATCTAGCGCGTTGAAGTCAATTATATTATTTTTTCCGTACCCAAATGTATTGTCAAACTCAAGATATTTGATGGACCACCTTCCGCCTGCAGTGGGGTCTTCCTTAAGGGTTGACTTCCAAAATTTTAAAACCATCTCGTTAAGTCTTCGGCGCATCCTGTCGCTTAAATTTGCCTTCGAATAGTAATTGTCAATAAGTTCTGACACAGCGGTCGGATCTTTGAGATTTAGTCGTTGAGTTCGTAAATGCTCTTCCAAGACAAGCGCATTTTTGTCTACGTCATGCTTCATGACAATTTCAGAGGCATTTTTAAATTCCTTCAAAGAAGAGTAGAGATGTTTGATCTCACCCTGGCTTATCGGAATCGTTGTCTTAATTCTAAACCTAGAAAAATCCGGATGTTCTTCAGCTGCATCTAAAGTAGAAGAAACATTTCCCTTCCACTCTACAGTAACATAAGGTCGGTCATGCTGAATGATTACATGCTTAGAATCATACTTGTCTTTGCTTTCTATCTCCCACAGCATAAATCCCTTTCCAGGGGACTCTCCAAAATTTTGCTGAATTGATGACCCACAATACGCGATCCTCTTCTCTTCGTCTATGTACTGATGCTTGTGGATGTCTCCCAAAAACACAAAATCGCATTTTTCAAAAAAAGATTCATCTACTTCACCCTCCATAGCCCAATCAATGTCAGTGAGGCTTCCCTTGACTGCCCCATGAAATAATCCGATATTAATTTTTGAATCATCAAAAGTTAAATCTTTCCATCCTGCTTCATCAAAGCAGCTATAGTTGCAAATTCTGACATTGTCGTCTATGCTGAATGTCTCTGTATTTTTTATCAAATGAAGATTTTCTAAATTTAGTGCTCTTATTATCGGGCTTATTGCATCTTCTCGGTCTTTGTTCATAATGAGGCCATCATGATTGCCCAATGACACATATGTAGGTGCTATTGAACACAGGCCTCTAAACCACCAACACAAGTTGTCAATAAGCTCCGGGGAAATTCCCTGGGTTTTTGAGTGAACAATATCACCTACAATGAATATTCCGTCGACATTTTCCAATTTCAATTTAGAAAACGCATCTCTAAAAGATCGCTTATACTCTTTATGACGTGTGAGGCCCCGCCAATGTACATCAGCGAAATGTGCAAATTTATAAGACATTAGAATAATGACCCGCTCTTAATCGTTCCAATCTTTTGACTAATTCTTAGAAACGGTGTATACTCAACACCTGCTTTCAAAACTTTAAGTACCTCCCTTGAAGTTAGGTCTCCCAAATCCCTTCCAAAAGGTGCCAGAGTCACATAAGTTTTGCAACCTGCAAACGACAACATAGCGGCCAGGTCATAAGACTTCTCAGGCATGTCAGGATCTAATGATATTATGACGTCTGATTGATTTTTAGCTAACTCATTATAGATCAGGGAGTGCTTTGGTGTTGATGATCCTAATATTGGGACTGTATTTTCTGGGCAATTTATTGCATCAAACACACCCTCAACAATATAAACTGTCTTATTCCAAGACATGTCTATTTCATTGAAAATAACTTCTGATTTTTTTGCGTTTGCATTTTTGTATTTAAATTTAGAATCATCTATTGCTCTTCCCACATAATAATTCAATTCTCCAGAAGCATCAAATGATGGTATTATGACATGACGTCTGTATTTTCCGGTGGCTGTTGCCAACATTCTCCATCTTGCCATTTTCTCTAAAGACACACCTCTTTCAATGAGATACTTTTTTACAGCCTTGATGTCAGGATCGGAAGACTTTTGATAGACAGGGACTACATTAGGCGGCAAATCAAGTGATTTTGATTCTTCTTCTTTGGCTTCTTGAGAATCAAAAATTTTTCCTTTAAAGTACTTGTCTACTTCTACAGAAGGAGCAAATTTTCTAATAAGATAAAGAACATTTTTCCCCTTAAGATCACAGACCCAACAATGATATCTTAAGTCATCAACTTTGATATGTAGTTTCTTCTTTTTATAATTCTTACATACCGGACATGATACTTGATAATTTTTTTTGTCACGTGTGTAATAGCCCTGGCCAAATGCCAGATCAAGAAGACGATTTAAATTATTGATTATCACAATAAAAAAATTGTATAAAAGAAAGTATCTTTGTTCAAGAAGATGTACTAATGTGTTTGGTGCCGTACAAAGACATCACCGAAGCATCAGCAATATCGTAACAAGACTTATCCTTTACGATTTGACCTTTTCGTGGGCCTGACTTCATTTTCTTAGTAGGCCAAATAATTTTTTTAAATTCAGGTTGTAATGTCACCCAGGTCATAACTTGATCTTTTACAGAGGCTTCAATTTTTCTATTTATTTTCAAACCCAAGAAAGATCTAGCATGAATGACATTTATTAATTTAATATCAGTTCTAAAAATGTCCTCAGCCAGATAACAAATAATCCCATTGAATCTCGATAGTGTAGACAAAGTTCTCGCCGAAGAAAGACCCCTTCTAAAAGATTGAAGTGCTTCTTCAACAAAAACTTTATCGATTTTATATCGCGTAGATAAGCTAATGAATGCTGACCTTATGACTTCTGCTTTATCATAGAGTGACTTTTCCTTTGACAGGTGTATACCATCAAATTCTATAACACAATCATTCTGGGGCAGCTCTGTGTTTATCAGAGAGTATCCTGTTACTGACGTTGATATATCTAGACCCAACACTAACAAACTAAAAATCCATTCTAAGCTTTATGACAACTTTATCATTTTCTCTTTTAACAAAAGGTTGAGCGAGATGAGCTCGACCTATTACATTTAAGTTGTCATCATGCAAATGTACACCTGACACGTAAACAAAGTCTTCAGCAGACTCATTCGAATGATTAGTGGGCCTCAAGGCCTTGTACTGGGGATTTGATGAAGAATTGTGTAGATTCTCTACCAAGGGAATAGACGCCTCCAAAACGTAGACTTTTCTATCTCCCTCAAATGTTATTCTAAACTTTTCCTTTCCAAGAAATCCAAAGTGGGGTGTCTTGATAATGATTAATCCCTCTTCATACAGAACATTTCCAACAGAGGACCATTTTGCAGGATTTTTAGTTGAAATGTCATCCCTGTATAAATTACCAAATTTGTTATCCCTTATTTTAAATGTAAATGACTCTCCTGAGCCCGTGGGATTTAAATCTTCTATCAGCAGAGATCCGGGCCGAATCTGGTCCCCATAGAGCATATTTGATGAGTCAAAAAAAACTACTTCATTAGAACTTGGATCTCCGGTTCTCTGCAAGACTGTTAAAATATTGCCGGGAGAAACACTGGGATCTTCGGGGGACGCACCCGTCAGGTCGAAAAGAAAAGAAGCTGGATTGTGCTGAATAA
>Ga0098052_1000753_pt1 | contig 20350 bp, 19 predicted proteins | sample 15_taG_FD_81591 | JGI IMG/M metagenome (GOLD analysis project Ga0098052, IMG submission 81591) | Marine viral communities from the Subarctic Pacific Ocean - 15_ETSP_OMZ_AT15312 metaG | ecosystem: Environmental > Aquatic > Marine > Oceanic | place: Pacific Ocean | collected 2015-01-18
TGATACCCGAGGAATTAAATACGAGTTTGGATTGTCCAAAGGTCTTAGTGATGCTCAATATGTTGCAGGTACAGAGCAGCTCCCTAGAGTTGGTAGAGGTATTAGGCAATTTTTAAAGGTATCAAAATCATTAACGGATAATTATGACACGACAGAATCATTAACTTGGTTTGACACATTATCCAGACTTTCATTCGTAGAATTATACGATTTACTAATGAGCAACAATAGAAACATATTTTACTCTTTTGCCAATACAGGTATTGATGGCGTAAAATATTCAGTAAGTAGAAGAGATTTCCAAACAGGTCTTAGAGAACTTACTGGAATAGATGAGTACGAGGTTATTACCCAACCTTATACTTTATAGAAATAACAGAAATAATTTTTGTTTTACTACCTTAACTGGTAAATATAGTTAGAGTTATCTCAACCAAGGAGATTTTTTATGAAAAACATTGAAGTACCCGACGAACTAGTTGCTGGCATTCTTAAGAATTCAGGCTACAGCGTCGAAAATAAAGAAACAGTTAACGAGTCCACCGAGACTGAAGATGTCGAAACTGAAGAGGAGTCCGAGGAAGAGACTCTTACCGAAGAGCAGATTGCAGAGCATGTATGTCCTCTATGTGAATCTTACGTAGAAGATGGTATTAGCGATGAAATGCTATCAGAACACATCGAAAACCTTCTAGAAGTATTAGAAGAGTCCGTTAACGATGAAGAGGAAATTTCAGTAGATACTAAGGCCGAACTATTAGACGCCTTGCTACAAGAAATTGCCGACAATAAGGACGAAGAGTAATGTCTAGATCAATTTCTTCAATTGCTGAGGAAATCCTAGCCACGACTGATGCTGTAGAACGTGCGGTAATCGTTGAAGATCCAGTTACAGGGCAAAGGTCTCCTCAACTAGATATTAGTAAGGTAAACGTTTCAGATGATGACGTTGCTTTATTCCTAGGAGGAGATCCCGCTCCAATTTCTAAACCAGTTGTTGAAGCTGTAAAGCCTGTTGAGGAAGTTACTAATAAGACTGACAATTCAAGGCTATTAGAATCTTTAGAAACTTTAGTTAAACAGCTTACTACTCTTATTGGTGAAATGACCACTTGTGGGACCATCGGAGTAAATCAAGGAGCTAAAACTTCTGATCCCTTCAAAGATGAAGATAAAAAGAAGAAACGCAAGAAACGTAAATTAACAGCAGATGAAATACTCAAGAGACGAATTAGATAAAGAAAGAATTGATGAGCTTTTAGGGGCTTTAGCTAAACTTGCTAGCAGAGGAATGGGTTCTGTAGCTAAGACTGGTGCTAAAGCTTCTTCATCTTTAGGTAAATTTGGTGCAAAGCAAGATGCTAAAAAGAAAGCCAAATTAGATAAGAAACAAAACTTAAGGCGTAGATCCGCTTTAGCCAAGCAAGCTAAAAAGAAGGAAGATAAGGGAGATTTAGATGTTGATACCGCTGTAGGTATTAAAGCTAAAAGAAAGAAGCTTGCTAGAGAAAGATTGGCTGCTAAAGGTATTGAACTAAAATCAAACAAAAAGAACCCTAAGAGAGTAAAGAAGGGCGATCTTGGTGGAGCTAAAAGAGAGTTCGATACTGAAACCATGACTACTAAAACTACACCCGCTACTACTGCTGGGGATAAGTTTAGAGTAGCTATGCGACAAAGAAAAGCTAAAAAACGCTTAACCATGTCAACTGAGGTTGACGGAGATCAAATCTCAGAAGCTAAAAAAAAAGTTGAAGATATGAAGCCTTCTTATGGTGATTACATTCCTAACCCTGAACTAAGTGATGAGGAAAAGGCTAGATTTGATAGATTAAGAGGTAAAACCCCCTCAAACACTCCTACACCTGAACAATCTAAAAGAATAAAAGAGCTTAGGGCTAAAGTAGCTCAAAAGAGAGCTTTAGCAAAGGCAAAAGCAGGAAAAACCACTAGAGAAGCCGACTTAAAAAACCTTAGAAAAAGTGCTGATTTTGCTAAAATGTATAGGGATTTAGGAATCGATCCTAGCGATGCTGATATAGAGAAAAGAGCGCAAAAAGCTTTGCCAGATATTGAAGCTAACTATAGAGCTAATAGTGATAGATATTTTGGTAGTCAAGACCATAAAGATGCTGCTGATAGAGGAAAACACTTTAGAGATACTATAGACCAAGAGAAGAAAATTATGAAATTGGATCCTAATAGTGTTGTTCCATCTGAAATTTTACCTACTCCTCCATCTTCTCCTAATGCTGATTATAGTGTAAACACTAAAAAAGGTGATGAATCCGGTAGACGAGAAATAGGTACTGGAAGAGTTAAGAGGGAGTCTGGAGTATCTAGAGCTAATGTATTTAGAGGTATAAGGGCTGTAAATAGAAACGCTAAAGCCGCAATAGCCCAAAGAGATATGGGGCCTAAACACCCTGATATTCCTGTTGCTGATAGAGGAGAAGAGTCCCCTGAAACTGCTTTAGGAGGTAGGCTTGCTAGAATTTCTAGACAAAGGGCGGCTAGAAGAGCAGCTTTCGGAAGACTTAATCCTAAAATCGCGAAACAAGAGAGAGCAAAAGCAGTAGCCCAAATTAAACAAAATAATTTAGATAATTTCTACAGAAATAAGAAAGGCAAATTAGCTCCAATGAAAGGTGATGGAGATCTTGGGCCTACAGGTGATGAGCCTCGTACCCCACAACAAATTGCTCAGGAGAGAGGGAAAAGGGATAGAATGTTTGATTTTAAGAAAGGACTAGCTGCTTCAAGTGGTAATGATGTAAGGCATAGATTAGCTCATAGAAGAGCTATAAGAAGAAGACAAGAAGAATACTAATGACTAATAGAATTACAGATACGTTTGTTATCCAAAACCTTCAAGTACTATCAGAATCTAAAGCTGATGGTATGATGAAGATTAAAGGTATTTTCCAAAAAGCCGAAGAAGAGAATAACAATAAAAGAATTTATCCTAAGGCTATTCTTGAGCGTGAGGTAACTAAAGTTCAAGAATCCATCAATGAGAACAGATTCCTTGGGGAGCTAGACCACCCAGAGTATAATGCTGTAAAGTTAATGAATGTTTCACATAAAATCACATCCCTTGAAATGAAAGGTAATGATGTAATTGGTGAAGCTGTCCTTCTTAACACCCCAGCAGGTAAGGTCGCTCAGGATCTAATCAAAGGAGGAGTATCATTAGGTATTTCTTCTAGAGGTTTAGGAACCTTAACTCCTATTGACGAAGGTAAGTCACAAGTAAACGAAGATTATAAACTAGTTTGTTTTGATCTCGTAGCTGACCCTTCAACTAAAGGAGCCTTCCCAGGGCTAACCGAATCTACCGAAATTACTGCTATTGTACAAACCTCTATTGCCCAGGTAAAAGAGGAGCAATTGCTAATTCATCTATTAAAGGAAAAATTAACTCCCGGTGAGGAAGATGTATCTTTTGATGTAGATGCTTATAATAAGTCTATTGATAAAGGTAAATCTATTACTGAATGTATTCAAGAAGGTTTAGGAAAACAAATGAGTATTAAAGAACAATTAAAAGAACTACTTGAAACTAAATTAGTAGTTTATGAAGGAAGGCAGTCTAGATCATCAGCTAAGTATTCAGAACCTTCTGGAAAAAGTTTTAAAAAAGATTTTCCAAAAGATTCAACAAGTGAACCAGACACTACCTTACATTCTAGAAAATTTAGGTCAAGTGAAACACAACATGTTCTTACTCCCTCTGATTATGAAGCTTTTGACGGAGAAGTAGATCAGTTTAAAAGTAAAAGGACTGTCGATTCTCCTAGCAAAAGAAAGAAAAGACAAAAGGCTTTGCTTAATAGACTAAGAGCAAAACATAAAAGAAAAAAATAAAAATTTTCTATAATTCCTTTATGGGGTTATACATATAAAATGAGAACACATTGCTATGAAAAAAATTGCAGAACTACTACCTGAAGGGTTGACTGAAGAAACGCTAGATCAAATAGCGGGTCTTGTTCAGGATACTATCCAAGAACAGGTAGATAAAGAAGTAACATCATTAAATGCTAAAGTATCTGCGTTCCTTAGAATGAAGATGGATGCTATTAAAGAGCAAGCCATGAAGGAACTAGAAGCTGAAAATGAGACTTTTTACAATGCTAGACTTTTTGAAGAAGTACGTTCTATTCTTGCCATAGATATTTCTGAACAAGATGCTGACTCTAAAGTAAGTACTGTTATGACTACAAATACAGAACTAACGGAAGAAGTTGAGCTATTAAGTGAAGAATTAGCTAAGGCGCTAGAAACGAACAGTAAGCTATATGATACTGCTACTTCATTAGCCAAAAGAGTTAAAGTTGTTGAAAGTACTCTAGAAGATATTAACGAAGAAAAAAGTCTTTTAGAGGAATCATTACAAGAAGCTCAAAATGATGTTGAACCATTCCACTCTTCAGAACAAGCTTTGGTACTAACCGAAGATTCTGATAGAGAACCTGAAGAAGCTCCTCACGAATTAAATGAGCTTCTAACACCTGAGGTTATGCGACTAATGCCTCACAATTCGTAGTTACTAAAATATAATTAAAATGGACTATGCCAATAACGAAGCCCTACTAACTAAATGGGGCGCAGTACTCGAAGGAATTGAGGACGATTGGACTAAGACGGTAACTGCTCAACTAATGGAAAACCAAGCGGCTGCTTTCAAAGCTACTAGAGTAGATGAAGACGCTGCGACGACCGTTGGTAAGCTAGGCACCTTCCAAAAATTCGCTTTCCCTATTGTTCGAAGAGTATATCCCGAACTTCTTGCAAACAAAATCTGTGGTGTTCAGCCAATGAACGGACCTGTCTCCCAGATTTTCTACATCGGCCATGATAGAGTTTCTGGCACAGATGCACAAACCGTATACAGTAAGTATAACCTTACCTATCGTAATTTAACTGCTAGTGCTATCGGTGATGCTGCTGGTGATAACATTGAGTTAGATTCAGACGCTCCGTTTGATACTTCTGATGTACTAACTGATGAAGGTACTGGATCAGCGTCCGGTACTATGGGCGGTCAAATTGCTGCTTGGCCTGACAGTACATCTATTTTAGGTGTTAATGTTAGTGCTGGTGAAGCGATGTCTGGAACTGGTATTCCGGAAATCAACTTCCACATTGAGAACCAAGCTGTAGAAGCAAGGACCCGTAAGATGAGAGCCCTATGGACCATCGAAGCGGCTCAAGACCTAAAAGCCTATCATGACTTAAGCCTAGAAAGTGAACTAACCGATCTACTTTCAAAAGAACTAAGCTTAGAAATTGACCGTGAACTTATTGAAGACCTTCGTGGTATTGCTTATGATATAAGTGGTACTGTTGGTGGTTGGAATAGAGATTACCTAGACCAAGATAGTGCAAACAACTTTGGTGATGATGGTACTGGATTCGTTCCTGCTCAATACCTATATGACTTTGCCAATGCTGGTACTACAAACCCTGCTGGAACCGACACTAACATTTATGTTATTGACTTCTCCAGTTCAGCTCTGCCTAGTGCCCCACAGCACCAAGGTCATGTCTATGCTAACCTTTTAGCCTTGATTAACCAAGCTTCACAAGATATCTACCGTACTACTATGCGTGGTCCTGGTACTTGGTTGCTTACGTCACCGCTAATTGGTTCCATGCTAGAGTCTGCTGCTAAGTTAGAGGGTGGTATTGCTGCTCCTGACAAGCCGACTAACATGGGTAACACTTCTATTGAATACAAAGGTAAGTTTGCTGGTAAGTACGATCTATATATTGATCCGATGTACCCGCTAGACGAAATCCTTGTAGGATATAAAGGCTCAACGCCGATGGATGCTGGATACGTATACGCTCCGTATATTCCTCTCCAAGAGCTACCGTTGATTCATGACCCGGCTACTTTCCAACCAAGAAAAGGTATCCTTACCCGTTACGGTAAGGCGGAAATTACTCCTGCGTCTAGATTCTACCGTGTAATTAGAGTTGTAGGTCCTACCGCTACGTTCCTTAGTGATCCGTTCGGTAAGAACGCTACCAACAACGAACTAGGCTAAACCAATAGCTTAGAGTGATCTAGGAGGATGGTGGGAATAACCACCATCCTCCTTTTTTATTTTATAGAAATTCTACAAGATGAGTAAATATTTATACAAATGCACTTCTAAGTTCCCAATGTTATTATTTATCGACGGGATAATTGTAGAAGTTCGCCCTAATCAAATAGTGGAGACTGATGAGGTTCTAAATTATAAGTATTTAAACAAGATTTCTCCAAAACCAGGAAGACCTAAGAAAAATGCCAAGCAAACCGAATCTAAGTAATTATGGCGATTCCTTTACGGAATATAAAGGTAGAGTAGCCGGTGACGCAGAACTTAATGGTCAGATTACCTCTTCTCTAGGTGAGACTACTTTAGCAGACAATATATCCTTTAATAAGTTTGAAGAGACTGTTAGAGCGTATGTATTATCTATGTTAGGTTACCCTACAGTAAGAGTAGAGCTAACCGACTTTCAATTAAAAACAGCGATGGATGAGGCTGTAACTACTTTCTCATATCACGCCCCGTTATGGACCCAGCAAATGATGGTTTTTGATGCCTCTGCTGGTGAGAACTTATATGAACTACCTAGATATGTTCTAGATAATCTAGAGTATGTAGTTTATAAAAAGAGTTTATTAACTATTCAAGCACAATCTAATACACTAGAGTTTGACTTCTTCATTAAGTATTTCCAAGATAATTTCTTGTTTTCTGATTTTAGTGTCGGTGAGTTCTATATGTTACAATCACATATTGAGCAGATCCGAAAGATTCTAAGTCAGGAAGGAACTTTTGATGTAATAGATAATAAATATTTACAATTAGCTCCGTTTCCCTCACAAACCCCTGACCCTGTAGTTTGTATATATAGAGGGTTAAACTCCGACACTATCCACCCAGCCTATCGAAACTGGATCCAAAGGTATGCTTTAGCTACGTCTAAGCTTATTCTAGGAGCTGTTCGAAGCAAGTATGACGTTCTACCCGGTCCTGGTGGTGGGGCGAAACTAGACGGTCAATTGCTTAGGGAAGAGGGTAGGGCCGAGATTGATAGCCTAAAACGAGAGCTACTAGATGAGTTCGAGGAATTACCTTTTTTTTCAACTTTTTAGGGTTTATCCTTATTATAAAACACAAAACCTATTTTTCATGAAAACCTGTACTATATGAGTAAAAAGAACTTCCACGTAAACCATAGGATTGTTCCTCTGCCAGAAGAGGTAGAGGAAAGTTCTCTTAATTTATTCGATATAGATAATGCTGATATTCAGCTGTTCAATGAGATTGATGCTGAAAACATTAGACTGTCTGGATCGAAGATGTATTTATACAAGTATTATCAAAGTGAAAACTATGATGAAGTTTATATGGAAGATCGAGAGAAAGTAATATCAAAAGAGCCTATAATAGTAGTAGGTCACTATACTCCTACTGTTTTAGAGGAGCATTTAAATGAGTTTGGTATTGAGCTTACTAACGAACAAATCTTTACTTTCAACAAATCATATATCGAAGGGTTCCTTGGAAGACCTTTGATTGTAGGTGATATTTTAAAACCTTTCTTCCAAGAACAAAAATATGAAATCTTTGAGGTTCAAGAAGACTCCTTCGAGGCTTATGGCATTTATCATTTAATCGCCCATGCCAAACTACTTAGAGATTCAGACAAGATTGTGGATACTAATCTACAAAAAACCTCCGACCCACTATTAGATTACGATGGACGCATTTGATAAAGTTATTTTAAAAGCTATAAACAAACTAAGAAATAGGCTTGTTGAACAAGAAACTAGAAGACCTGGATATAGAACTAAGACTGGAGGTAGAAAAGGCCCAGCACAAGGATTAAGCGATGAAGAAAGTCGTAAAGATACAGAGCTACAAAGAAATCCTGGTGCTAGAGGACATTTGACCCCAACAGAAAAAAGTTCTTTAATTAAGCCTAAAGACGAAACTAATGCCCTCAGACGATTAAATAGAAAATCAAAAAATGAAACTGGACAATCAGTAAACCCTGCTACTGGGGTGCCCAACCCGCCGAAGGAACCAAAGCCTGAAGGCACACCTAAAAAGAAAGTAGTAAAAAAGAAAGTAGTAAGAAAGAAAGCTAAAAAGAAGGCTACGAAGAAGGCGAAGAGGAAGTAATGACAGACTATAATGATATCAATTCAGGAGAAGTTTATCTTTCTAGCTTAGGTGATTTAGGTAGGGATAGTAAGACTATTCTAATTAACTATATCTTAGAAGCCTCTAAAAAAGCTAATCATGTAAGTAAGGTATATAGGAAAGTCTTAGAGGCTATGATTCTAAGATTCCAGACCCTTTCATACATTGATTCCGAAAATGAAGAGGTATCATTACAATGTTTTCATGCTAACCCAGAAAGGGCTATAGCCAAACTTAACCAGGAAAACAATATTGTTCTACCTGCATTAACTTTAAGTCAGGATTACTCGGAAGGGGATAATAATAGGGTAAGAACAAAAAATATCCTAGTTACCAAAACTATAAAAAACGAGAATCTAAATAAAGTAGAGAGGGTTGTTACTTTAGCCCCAAGACCTGTAAACATTATTTATTCTTTCAATGTGTGGTCTAAGTATATGTCTGACTTGGATCAGATTACTGAGCAAGTAAGGGGAGAGTTCAACCCACATATTGATATTCATACCGATCTAGGTATTAGTAAAGTATTCCTAGTTACGGAGAATAATAACTCTGAAGTAGTACTTGGTGATGGTAGCGATAGAGTTTTAAGGAAATCCTTTAGGTTTGAGATTGAAGCTTATATCCCGTATCCTGAATTCTTACTTACTTCTAATGGGAGAATTACTGACTTTAATATTGATACTTACCAAATTATTGATCCTCCTATCAATAGACCTACTGATTTTACTAGACCACAAGATCCTGTTGATCCTGGAACCTTTCCCGGAAGTACAGGTACTAGTGGAATAACTTCTGATCCAGAGGATTTAGAAGTTTATTATATGATTCCTGAATTTGGGCCTTGGTATTTAAATAGAACATTTAATATTGAAGGTGCAGGTTTTCAAGTTGATACCTTAGTAATTGTAGGCGATGTTCCTGCTAGTACTACTGTTTTATTAGATGAGTACAATTATCTAGTAAATGTGCCTCCTTTTGACTCTTCTGATGCGGGGACATTTAAAACACTAACCGTAAAAGATCCCGATACAGAACAGACTATACGAGTAACTGATCTTTTTGAAATCTCTCCTGTGCCACAAGTTAGTACGTTAACATCTTCTATTGTAGTAGGTGATGTGTTTACATCTTCCTCTTTAGAGATTATGTTATCTGGTACTGCATTTGATTCTTACTTGGACCCATACTATGTAGGGGATTCATTAAAAACTAAAATATATATTGATGATTATGAACTTGACACTACTATAATTAGTGATTTAGTAGTTTCTGGTACAATATTAATTACGGAAGATATTGCTGGTAGGACTGTTGATGTTACTGTTAGTAATTATAATGGTTCCTCTACTGGAACAGATTTAATCGTCGTCCCAGAGCTAAGTGTATATGATCCAGGAGAGACTTTAGAATTATGTAGTGTTACGCCTACTTTTGGTCCTTGGGCATCCTCTATAGAATTACAACTTTCTGGGGGAGGATTCTTAGAGGCTAGTAAGATTTCTGTTACAATGAAGGGCCAAAACGCTACAGTAGTAGATTCTCCTACTCTTAGTGGTCTTACTATATTAACCCCTGAATTTGCTGCTAGTGATATAGGAACAACTGCTGATATTACAGTTACAGTAAGTGGATCTTTAGTACAAACATCATCCTTAGCAGGAGGTTGGGAAATATCCCCGGCCCCATTTATTAACACAAATACATCTACTGTTTATGGATATAATGGTTTAGTTCCTTCATCAATAGATTTTACAGTAGAAGGTACTGATTTAAGTGGTTATATTGATCCTTATTATAGTAGTGATGATAATAGATCAAAATTATCAATTTCTAGTGTAGATTACGGAGGAAGTCCTGTTACTTTTTCTACTGTAATTGTCTCTGATACTATAGTGTCGGCTAATATCCCGGTAAATCCAAGTATGTATAATTTGGATTTCGACGTTACAGTATCTAATATTAATGGGTCTAGTAATAGAGAAGAATTGTTAAGTGTAATTACAGGCCCAGTAAGTAGTTCTCCATTATTATATCTTGAGCCAAATACTATTTCTAACCCATTAGTACAAGCTGTTGTACCGATTACTCCTGTAACCATAACTAATATTCCAACATTGTATATTGATGGTAGTGCTTGTGATACGTTCCCCGTATCATATACAGCTGATGATAAAGTAGATGTAGTACAAGTTGTTGGTCCCGCTAGTGGAGGAGGTACATCTTATTTAACTAATACTGGTGGCACTTCTTTACCTGGATCGGATGAATTTGCTACATTATCCTTAAGCGGTGTTGAATTTTCTATGGATGTGGTTGGTGTAGTTGATCCTATGATGGCCTATCCTTTCTTAACGGAGCAAGAAACTATCAGAGATGGAAAAAGAATTGATGAAACACGTTTCCACTCGTTAATTTACAATGATAGTTTAGTTAGTACTAATGAATTATATTCCTGTGGTAATGTTCAATCTTTCGTAACTAGAAGAAGTGACACCTCGGGAATAGATATCTGGTTACTAATAGCTAATGATAATTATGATTTAACAAATGATCCTAGGGTTGGGGGTGACACACATCCTGAAATCTCCGGAGAGGTTTGGTTTAAATCTATACAATTAACCAATCTACCTTCTGGTTACAGATTATATTCAGAATTTGACGATCCTAGTATGGATACGTCTGCCGGGTATATTATTCAACCTGTAGATAATGGTTCAGGCGATTATTATGAACAGCTATTCCCAGCTAGACAAAGAATTATTAGACATTATGTAATTGGTCCCGATACTGTAGGAGGTGCCGCCGAAGCCTTAGAACTTCTAGAAATGAAAGATTATTGTGAAGTAAGGGCTGGGGATTACTCTTATTATAACCTTTCAGGATTTGGTGCTCAAAGAGATTATTTACCTCAAATTACTGAAGATTATCAACATTTACATGGACCATTTTTCGATGGCTCTGGTTGGGATGTAATGGATTATAGGTGTTCTACAACTTTTGATGCACTTAAAACAGCTGCCGACACAGGTGATGTAGATGATAAATTTTTCTTTACTAGAAATTGGGGAGGTTATACTGAAAATATAGGTACAACCACTTCCAACATGGTTTCTGGTTATTATCATCCATACGGCCATTCTTGGTCTAGAAAAGCTGGGGGCTTTCTGGTTCACCTTAGAAATGGCTGGCAAAATAATAGGTGGTTATGGAGAGCTTCGCAGGTACAATTAACCTATCAGATTCAAAGACATGATAGCTCTATTACAGATGTTACAGGAGATATAGTTACTGCGTCAGCTATGGCAGCATCTAACCCTGATAGTAATGGAGATAGCCTTTACATTCCGTGGTCATTAGGTTTCGGCCTAGACCAGCCGCAATATTGGTGGCCTTGGTATTCTTATGATTCAACTACAACCTCTCAAGAAGATAGAGCTTTAGCCCCTACTAGATTATGGAGTACTCCGTCTATTTGGAGTAATACATTATATTATGATGTTGATGCTGATGTGTCAGCCGCTTCTTATAATGTAGTTAGAAACTTTAAATACCCTAATCCAACATCTCAATTTGGGCCGTATGAAGGAGATCACTCCTCAAGATTTAACCAAACTTTACAACCTCTTATTTGGTCGTGTAATTTAGGTATTGCTAAATGGGTTGCTAAACAAGAAGCCTGCCACGCAGTTTCAATTTTATGCCCATATGAAGTAAGAAATAGTTTATATACTGGACAAGCTAACGGCCCTAACGATTATCAATCTAATAACTTTAACTTAGATAAATTATTAGAAAATATTAATGATAATGATATTCAATGGGGTAGACGAATTCCTAATATTTATCCTAACTTCCAAAGAGGTTGGGGCATTTATTGTAATATAATTGCGGAAGGGATGAGAATTGAGCACCCTTCAACTAATTTAAGAACCGAGTATAGGGTTTGGTCTAATCAATATGCTTTATTGTATCATTTATATGCGTCTAATACAGGTACAGTAGGCGGCAGGGATAATCCATTAACTTCAGACCAATCTCATATTTATGGAACATATGATGGGGTAAATGCTTCTGGAGCACCTCCTGTAGAGTTCGATGGACAACAACTTTACATGGTTGCATTATTTAGTAATGGGTTATTGAGCATATTACAGGCGTTCTTTGGTTTAGATAGTGTAGTAGCGGATAGTTTTAGAAGAACTCTTGAAGTGCTTCCTTATTATCTTTGGGATTATGCAGACCAAATAGGAAACGAATACTCACAAAATTTTGTATTACATAGTAATACATTAAATTCAACTGATGATCCTCCTCCAACAGAAGTTGTTGGATGGGATTTTAAATCAGGTTATGTTGGAGGAGGTTATACTCCTGTAGCTGAAATGAGATGTGGTAGTATGTTATATACTGGATTCCTTCTTACAAATAATATTAAATTTGCAGAGTGGTTATATATCTTAATGACACAATATTTCTTAGAAGACGGTGGACAAAAACAAAATTCTAACGTAGTAGGTATTTCTATTCCTATGACTGATACTTGGGAAAGACCTACTGATGCTGAAAGTGCCATCAAACTATTTAATCAAACAGCAGGACAAGAGGCCGCATATTTTGGCTCTGGCGGTTGGGAAACGGAACGAGTTTGGTCTTCTTTTATTGCCCCTTTTATTGGATTATTATCTCACAAAACAGGAGAAATAATGGATGCTCCGAATATCCCAACCTCACTTTATGATTCAAACACCTAAAAATATTGATAATTTACTAAATCTTTATAGTAAATATAAGTAGAAAAATGAAAACTATAAGAAATGATAGTATACAGGGGTTTGAGCTTTATCTAAACACCCCTAAAGGAAAAGAAATAAAATTCTTGAAGCCGAAACAAACCGTAATAGTTCCGGAAGGATATATTTCTACACAAATCAAGACTCTCCATAAGAGGAGACATTTAACTATTAAGAATTGCTAACATGGCTAAATTCCTTTCTCCTGGCGTTGAGGTAGTTGAAACTAATAATTCAAACTATGTCCCGTCATTAAATTCGTCTATTGTAGGTATTGTAGGTTTCGCCTCAAAAGGGCCTGTAAACGTAGCTACTTTAATTACTAGCCCAGAAAACCTAATAACTACTTTTGGTGCCCCTAATGAGGATATTGAAGGCCAAGCTTTAGAAGCTGCCTTAGAACTATTAGAGGTAACCAACCAAATTTATTTTATTCGCTGTACTGGAACTACTGATGCGGTAGATGCTTCTGCTGCTATTAAAATTGGTGGATGCCCTGCCCTTGATGTTTCTGCTAATGGATTTGGCGTAACTGAAGGTATTTGGTTAAAGGCCCAAGTATATGATAATAATGGTGTAGCTCAATTCCCCGCCGCTAAAGAGTTTGCTGTTCCTTCTGGTACTGTAGGTGCTACTGGAACCCAAGCTGAAGCCCTTAGAAAGATTATTGGTGGTGGTTTAGATACTGATAAAATTGGTGTACATTATACTAGTGAAACTAATACTAAAGGCGCTATTGTTGGTACTTATGCTGGTTCTGGTGCGTATGTAGAAGTATCTGCTTTTAGTAACGCTACATTCACTACTGGTCTTGCTGTACTACAAGAATTAGATATTGCTGGTACTGCTGCTGCTGATACAAGTACTGTAACAGTTTATGGTACGGAAGTAAACTCTGGAGTAGCGAATGGTGTAGCCTATTTAGTAGAGTCAATTTACCCTGGTGAAGGTTATAATGAAGGTACTGAATCAGACGGGTCAACTAGTGGTAACTCTGTAAGAATTGAAGCCTTAGGTGGTGAGCATAACTTACTACAGGTTTATGAAGCAGGTTCGGTAAAAGAATCATTTAAAGTTTCTCTTGTTGATACTGCTGCTTTTGTAGAGTCAGTACTTAATACTGGTGAAACTAACTTAGTATCATATGTTATAAAAGGTAACCTAGTTGATGATCTAGTTGATATTAATGCTACCGCTCTTGTAGACTTTACTGCTGATCTAAGTGCTATAGGCTTTACAGGCGCTTCAGGTCTTCAAGGTGGAGGTATTGCTGTAGCTTCTGGTGCTGCTACCTTACCGTTTACTAAGTTTATCCAAGGTACTTATGCTTTAACTGCCGGTACTAATGGAATTCCTGCGACTGATGCTGCCCGTGCTGTAGCTCTAATTGGTGACGCTACTACAGAACCAAAAGAAGGTATGCATTCTCTAGACGATCCCGTTCTTAATATTTCTTTAGCTGCTGTGCCTGGAATTACTAACGAAGATGTACAAAATGCTCTAGTTACTTTGGCCGAAACTACTCAAGATTTCCTAGCTGTTGTATCACCTCCTTACGGAATTGGTACAGCCCAGGACGCTATTGATTGGAGTAATGGACAGAAGCTAGAAAGAACGTCTGCAATAAACAGTACCTATGCTGCTATTATGTGGCCTTGGGTAAAAGTTTTCAGTACATTTGATGGTGCTGATAGATGGTATGATCCTGTTATTTACGGATTACGCCAAATGGTTTACACAGACTTTACTAACTATCCTTGGTTTGCTCCTGCTGGTTTCCGTAGAGGTAGACTAACTAAGCCTACCGATGTAGAAGTAAAACTAAACAAAGGTGATAGAGATAGTATGTATAGTGGTGGAAACGTAATTAACCCTATAGTAAACTTCCCGCAAAAAGGAATTACTATTTTCGGTCAACGTACTTCCACTAGAACCGCGTCAGCCCTAGATAGAATCAATGTCCGCAGACTTATGATTCAGCTAAGAAAGCTTATCTTAGCTTCAACTCAACAGTTTATCTTTGAGCCTAATGACGCTCTACTATGGGAAACTATTGAAGATACTCTTAATCCTCTACTACAAGATATTAAAACTAAGAGAGGTATTAATGAATTCAGAGTAGTTTGTAATGAAACTACTAACACTCCTGCAAGACAGGAGAGAAATGAACTATGGTGTAGAATCGAAATTAAGCCTACTAAAACTGCTGAAGTATTAGTATTCGATGTAAACCTAGTAGCTCAAACTGCTGATTTAGGAGCATAATTTATGTCTGATTTTTATAAAGACCAATACCAAAGAAATACCAATAAAGATGGTCAGTTACCTTTAGTATCTAATCTGGTAGACTCTACCAGGGCTTATGAATGGGAAGTTAAAATTTCCATTCCTGGGGTTGACGGAGATACTAATTTTATTCTAGGTGCAAAAAGAGTAGCTGGAGGTGGCATGGCATCTGAAAAGATTCAAGTTGATCGTGTAAACGATAAAGTATTTTATCCTGGTAAAGTAACTCCTGATGAGCTTACTATCACATTTGATAACCTTAGGGATGGTAATCTACTAAGTAAACTTTATGAATTATTCCAGAAGGTTTATGATCCTACAACTGGATGTTTCTACTCTGATGGTGATGTAGTTCCTAAAGGGTATATTAAGGTTTATCAATTAGATAACTGTAGAAGTCCTATATCAGCCTCTACTTATATTGGTACGTTCATTAGAACCTGGAATCCTATGGATTGGGATTATTCCAGAAATGAGTTCCATGAGATTGAGTGCGTCTTTAGTTATGATTTCATTGTACAAGATAGCGAATAATCCTAACTAACTAAAAGCAACTTTTAGCCCAGCCCGATGATTAGTTGGGCTGGGCTTTTCTATAATATACCATGCAATACTATTACGATTTATTAAATAGCTACGGCCAGCTTAAAAAGAGAAGGTTAGTACTTCTGGAAGATATGGAAGTTACTAACCCTGAAATGTATACTAAGCTACAGGCAGCGGAAGGAACAGCTAAAACATTAGTAACAAACGCTACTGATGATTGGAAACCTGTACCTCAAATGCCTGGATTAGAGATGAAAAAATCTGCTTCCCAATCTACTATTAATAAAGGTGTTGTAATTAAGGGTTTAGGCCATGGTTGGGCTCACGGTATTAAAGTAATAGATGATAATGGTATGCCTATCGGGTCCATTCAAGATCTAAGGTCTCCTTGGGGTAGATTTGTGGCTAAGCTACTTCCACCTGAAGATCAAGAGGGGATGGGGGATGAGGATGTTGTTTCTGGTGCGTCCGATGAAGAGGGGGAAATTGGACCTGATGGGGAAATGCTTCAACCCCCAGTTGATCCAGATATTGAATCTTTATCAAGAATTAAAGACGTAATTTGTCAAACAGTAGAGCCTTTAGAGAGTTTCCTTCACAGACTTAAAAACAAATACGATAATTTTAAAAACTTTACTTGGGCAGCTAAAGATGATGTAGGAACTAGGGATGAGAAGTTTGCATACTCTATGAAGTATGTATCCAAGCAAGTTTGTGATTTAACCGAAGAGGCTCTTTCAACTAGATTTAGGGCTTTGAAAGGTTTTGTATCTAAAGGTAAGATTAAAAGGTTAGTAGAGGATTATGTGATCCCTACAGAAGAAGCTGAATTCTATGCTAATAATTACTACGGTTTAATAGAGTCAATTAAAACTTCTAAATACTTAGAGGATGAAAATACTTTATTTGATATATCAGATAAGTTTAGTCTTGTTATAGGTGATTCACCACAGACATCATTTGTAATATTCCATAGTGATGATGGTATTAATGGAGCTGCTATATCACAAGAGGCTAGCCCAATATTGTTCGATATTTTAAAGTTAGTTCAAACTGAAATTAAAGATAAGTACGAAGGGTCAACGAAAGCCCCATCAATACAAGAGATATCAGAAGATAAGATAAAGTACACCTTTAAACATTTAGGATTAGAATCAGAAAAGTTCTCCAGGTTAATCGCATTAGTTTCTAATAGTTTTGTTAATGAGACTATGGTGTAACATGTTAGAGATACCTTATTAGAGATTATGAATAGGGCTGGAGGTGAATTAATCGTAGGACTAAATAACGTAGCTAGATATTCTCTTACTGATATTGACACTTTAGAAAATGTTTACCTAACTGACACACTTAAAAAATCCTTTGGTTATATTGATGGTATGACGGACGACGATGTGAAGGATTTCCTATTACAAGCCGATAAAGCTGCCGCAATCGACTGGACAGCAGAGCAAGCAAGGGATTGGATCAAGAACCTGCTCATAGGTATCGTAAAAATAAATTCTAAGGGCATAACGGCACGTAGGCCAAGGTGTGTGTCGGAAGTAGGTACGGACATCTTCCTGGGCTCAAAAACGGACGTTATTGAGTACTATCCTCAAGGATACACCGAATCGGTGCTTGCTAATCAAGGTGTACCCCCTGAAGTGATTGATAAGCACATTAAAAGGGAACAAGAGACTGGAAACCTGGGATCTGGTGAAACTTTAAAATCTTCCGCCGATGTGTTTGGTACTACGGGAGAAAGTTTTGATTCCGTGAACTTCAGTCTAAAGACTATGTTTTCGCCTAAGGAAACTACAGTATACTTAGGTGGATATAAATATGACGGAATCTTAAAAGCGATGAAAGCTTTTAGGGACGCTGCAACAGGACAAGAAGATAAGTTCGCTCTAGCTTTACAAGGAATCTCAGCCGATTATCAGGAGAGGTTTGGATTAGATGAAACCTTTATAAATGGAATTGTAGAGGATTTAGGTACTCGTCTTATGGACGTACAAAAACTGTTCTCTGTTGGTTTAGGTAAGATGATGGATAAAGACGGTACCAACCTAGAAGCAGATCAGAAGAAATATATTATGGGTCTTATAGACGACCTTATTGATTCTGATATCTTTGAAAGTGGTTTAAGCTTCCACCTAAAGCAAATTAAATCTAATAACTCCAAAGAGCTAAGAGAAAAGGATATCGTAGATATTGCAGGAGCTTTGTTCGTACAAAGACTTAAGTATGATGTGTTTAGTAAGAGGCAGACAGACCCAATAAAACAAAAAAAAGCCGTACATAGTTTAGCTATGTTGGCTCTTATGAATGGTGGTTGTGCTGACCCTACCCTAATGCAGGTAACAGATATACCTAATAATGATCTTTATCTAGTTTCTCAAAATGAATTAGTATACGATGTAGTAGGAAATATCCTACAAGCTATAAATGCTGGACAGAACGTACTATATATGTCTAAAGCAGAAGCTAGAAGAAACGGGGTTGAAGTCGGTCCATATAGTATTGAGTTCACTAAAGACAACAGAATAAACTTTAAGGGGCCTCATATTGGGGAAGCTAATACTGGTAGACCTTTAAATTATGTTTCAGTATATTACTCTGCCAATAAGTTTAATAACAAGAATATGGAGGGTGAAACTATTACATCCCTAAAATTCAACGTAGAGGCTAACCGAGAATATATAAGAGGTATGGACTATTACAAAGCAACCGAGTCCTTTGGTGATATGTTAGAGGATAAAGTAACTACCTTATTCGATTTAATAATTAAAGAAGAAAGTATTTGGGAGTCCAAGTAGATCATCTAGTAATACTAGGCAATATTCTCCACACTCACCAAACGTAATAATATTAGTTAATTGGCCTTCTAAAAGGTCAGTCTTCAAGGCAGCAAGAATTTTCTTTCTGTCTTGTTTTAGTATAACTAAAGACTCCTTTTTTGCTTTTTCAGAATCTTTTTCACATTGACCTAAAAAGTTAAAAATGATGCTTGTATCATCATATAAGTCATATAAGTTAAAACTATTGTAACCTCTCTTGCTTTCAATAACAAACTTAAAGTACTGAGGAGTAATTAAATCTCCATATATAGTTAAGTAATCAGGTAAGTTATGTGTAGTAGCGTATGCTCCACTACCTGGAGTTCTTGAAAACTCTTTAACATCAAAACGTTTATTAAGTATTTTAGCTAAGTCATTTTCAAACTTATTACCTTTACGTTTTCCGTTGATTCTCTTTTTAGTTTTTAGATTTTCTAGGTTATAATTATCTTCCATGGACTATTATAGTGTATGTCAGATCAAATTTTTAAAAATTGTAATGTTACAATAACTGAACGGAGTAGAAATAGAATGAAATTAACAATTAAATTAGGTGCTGAAGAGTCCGAAGGGTTCAAAGCTTTTATGGCTACAACTAAGCCCGATACTATATCCCAGGATGAATATCTTAGAAGTCTTTTCTTTCATGGTATTGAAAGACTTAAAGAGCAGATTGAGGAAGTAGCTAGAGAACAATTAGGTTCACTTAACCCAGAAGATTATCATAAGCCAGTAGAAGAAGTTACTACTGATGATGTAGAGAAGATTTAATGGCACTCTTAAACGTAAAGACAAGTACTCAACTTAATAACCTCCTAAAAAGACAAAAGAAGACAAAAGAGTCTACTAGACTTTTATTTGTCTCTTTGTGGGATGAGGCGTCAGATAACCTTTTAGATAAGGTTAGAGCCTCTAAAAAGAAGAAAGATGTTTATGTGGTTAATACGTTTGATGTACCTCATAGTACAGCTATCTTCAGAGTTAGTAAACTACCAGCTTTGGTAGAATTGAAGGGGAAGACTTTAGTAGAAGATTATCTTCCCCATATTTATAACAAATTAACGTGAATCTTCTTTTAGATGCTCAATGTAGTTATCAATCTTCTTTGAGTATCTTTTATTTTTAGTATATAGACGCTTTAGATTATTAATAATCGTAGTGGTGAAGAAGTTGAAGGCACTTCCCTTATCAGGGTTAAATGTCTTCAACTTTTGTAGTATCAAGACAATGCATTCTTGGGATGCATCATCTTTTGGGACACTATAAGAAAAAGAATCAATAATCTTTCCTATAAGAGTATAGAACATGCTCATAAGCTCTTCCTCATTAGTTACATCTCCAGAGCGATATTCAATAATGAGTTCTTCAAATCTTTTGTTATCTATATATTTTGCCATAACTTATGATAGTGTAAAAAATGGATCTATTCGATAAATTTATTGATGATTTTCATAAATCATGTGAAGGTTGTTCCGTATTAAACCAAAACAAGTCAGAGCATAAGATTCTAAGAGATAATCTAAAAGAGGCTGATCTGTTATTTCTAACTGGTAGTTATGTTGTAAATCAATTTGGTGCCATTAAAGCTATGGCTTACGATGAGCAGGAATATTTAAAGCTCGTCCTAGAGGGTTTGAACTATAGAGGTTCATATGAGATTGATACAGCATTTAAATGCCCCTCCCTTAAA
>Ga0098052_1000756_pt1 | contig 20339 bp, 17 predicted proteins | sample 15_taG_FD_81591 | JGI IMG/M metagenome (GOLD analysis project Ga0098052, IMG submission 81591) | Marine viral communities from the Subarctic Pacific Ocean - 15_ETSP_OMZ_AT15312 metaG | ecosystem: Environmental > Aquatic > Marine > Oceanic | place: Pacific Ocean | collected 2015-01-18
ATCAACATTTACTCGCTCGCTTTGCGGCAGTACATCATGTAATTGACGGATACATCATGAGGAACCAGACGATAGTGCCGTGTAATAGGGTTATAAGTAAGTCCCGTTTGCTCACGCACCTCAAGAGATGCCGTACGCGCCCAGTGTGCCATTTCGGAAGGGCGAATAAACTTGGCGTAGTCGTGGGTACCACGGGGCAGCAGCTTCAACACGTATTCGGCCCCTAGGATGGCAAAGGCGTAAGACTTCGGCGTGCGATTGAGCGTTGAGAAAAACACATAGCCTCCAGGGCGAACCAGTGTACTGCAGGCACGGATAACCGAGGCGGGGTCGGGTACATGCTCCAACATCTCCATGCAGGTCACCACATCATAGTGCCCGGGCTCTTCAGCGGCTAAACCTTCAACGCTGATATGCCGGTACTCTACCGTAACGCCACTCTCTTCAGCGTGAAGCCGCGCCACCCCTAGCGGTGCTTCCCCTAGGTCAATGCCCGTCACGCTGGCTCCTCGATGGGCCATCGATTCGCTCAAAATACCGCCACCGCAACCTACATCCAGCACTTTCTTACCAGCCAGCCCAGCCCGAGCATCGATAAAGTCCAGGCGCAGAGGGTTAATATCGTGAAGCGGTTTAAATTCGCTCTCTGGATCCCACCAGCGACTGGCAAGTGCTTCAAATTTCGCAACTTCTGCGGCATCGACATTGTCTTGATAGCGGCGAGTGGTGCTATCCTGAAGTGTCACTGACATGGTGTAACCCCCATCGGCAGTTGGTCTTGAGTGAAATGAATATGGTTTGCCATTTCGCGGTGGTTAGCGGCAAGGTGGCATCCACTCAAACGTTGAGTATTATGGTTATTCTAACCACTCCTAACGCGAAACGCATGGAAAGGAACTCAGCATGACGCCTAACACTTTATTTTATCGGCGCTTATTGGCCAGGGAGAGTATCTGAATGCGTGTATTGCTGCATGGTAGTGAATTAAGCGCCGCAACTGCGGCGGCGGCGCTTGCTTGGGTAGGTCATCACGTTGACTGGTTACTCCACGAGAGCGTTCCGTGGCCAACGCTGGCCAGTGCTGACTGGCTACGCCGAGAACCATCGCTGATGGCACAGATTGAGCAAGCCATGGCAGCAGGCAACTTAACCATCGTTGCTACTCCTGACGTCTCTGAAACGCCTGATATTGTTTGGTTAGCGCTTTCTCCTAGTCAGCGTCAGTCAGCCAATTCGCTTTTACAACACCCAATGTTTCAGGAGTACAGCGGCGCGGTGCTGGTCAATAATTCAACATTCCCAGTGGGCGAGACCGAGCGTTTGCATTCGCTAATGGGACACCAGCATAGTCGTGTGGCACTGCCTGACACTCTGGAAGAAGGGCGAGCCTGGCTCTCTTTTACTCGTCCAGTGCGCTGGCTGCTCGGGTGCGATGACGCCATGGGTGAACAAGTGACAAGAGAGCTACTGCGTGCCTTCAATCGTCGTAGCGAAGTGTTTCAATGCATGCCTTGTCGTGCCGCTGAACTGACCAAGCTGGCCATCAATGGTATGTTGGCTACCCGTATCAGCTATATGAATGAAATTGCAGGTCTTGCCGATACGTTAGGAGTGGACGTTGAGCATGTACGCCAGGGTATGGGCGCAGATACGCGGATAGGGTTTGAGTACCTTTATCCAGGATGTGGCTTTGGTGGCCCTAACTTCTCGCGTGATTTGATGCGCTTAGCCGATGTTCAGTCATCCAGTGGTCGCTACTCGGCGCTGCTTGAGCAGGTGATGGACATCAATGAGCAGAAAAAAGAGACGCTGTTCAGAAAGTTGTGGGGATTTTTTGAGGGTGATTTAGCAGGCAAAACGGTAGCGATATGGGGTGCCGCGTTCAAACCAGGCACCGCCCGGATTGATCATGCACCGGTGTTAACGCTGCTTGAAGCGCTCTGGGCACAGGGAGTCACGGTCAAACTACACGACCCGGCGGCTATTCCAGCGCTCTACTCGGCGGTTGGGCAGCGGAATGATTTAATGACGTTCGAGGATGATCCTTATCTTGCCTGCCAGGGTGCAGACGCCCTGATGCTAGTGACCGAATGGAAAGCCTACTGGAATCCTGACTGGCACCGCTTAGCCTCACTGCTACGCGAAAAGCTAATATTGGATGGACGCAATATCTACGACCCCACTTTTGTAGCCAGCTGCGGCTTACATTATCGGGGAATTGGACGACGCGCCGATCCAACGACGCCCTAAGGAAAACATATGTCCGATGTCACTTCATCTCAGCGTATTGTTCCCGACGTGGATCAAAGCCTGACCGCACAACACTTACGCCATCGCAGAGGGCCGCGATTATGGCCGCTTTGGCTCGTATTAATTCTGTTGATGTTGCTATTAGGCGCAGCAGCAGCAGGGGTTTGGTACGAAAGAGAGAGATTGCTAGCAGAAGTGCATCGTGTGAGTGGTGAGGTGTCTAATCTTCATGCAAGGCTCGACTCCGATGACACAGAGGCCCAAGATGCGATAACCTTTGTACAAGCTCAGATATCCACTCTATTCCAAGAGCAGGAGCAGCTGGCTGTGGCATTGACTAATACGCGTGAAGAGCTCTACGGGCTTCTCACAGAAAATGAAGAGCTTGTATCAAATGAGGCGCTTGAGACATTTTCACAACGATTCGAGCAATTTCAGGAGCAAGCAGCCCTTCGTGATAGCCAGCTAGCCGCTATTCGGACATCGCTAGATGCCTTAGAGCAAGCGGGTACCTCTGGTAGGCAAAATTTAGTGGAGGAGGTTACTCATTTAGAGGAGGTCATCAACCAGCGGCTCGATACCATGGAGCGCCAGGTAGCCAGCGACCGAACCGCTACTGAAGAGCAATTGAGTATCTGGCGGGAAAATATCGAGCAGCAGTTAACGCAGCTCTCTTCTACTGTCGCTGAAGTTAATACTCAAGAAGAGCCTGCTAGCCAAGCTGAATTAACAGCGCTGGAAGCGCAGTGGACCCAGCGCTTAAACACGCTTGAGAGCGACTTACGGCAGGTCCGGCAGGCGCAGCTAGCCTTTAGTGCGCAGATGGAAATGCTGCGCAATTAAATAGCAGCATCACGATGTGGAATAAACAAGCCACTAAGCCGGTGATAGGGTTAGGGATATAACGGTATGGGAAGACAACGGCGGTGGCCTACGGCCAAACAAGTGGCGTATTTACTGGTGCTGCCGCTGATGTCTGCTTCATCGGTCTCTTGGGCCCTTGAAGCAGACATCAGCGGTGTTGATGGGCGTGTGCTAGTTAATATTGAGGCCTATTTAGAAAATATTGAGGCCGACCAGTACACCGATGCCCGCTTGGAAGGTGAAATACGCCAGCGCACGCAAGAAGCCATGCGAGTATATGGCTATTACGAACCTGATATTACTGTCGAGCTAGATCAGCCGCCCATCGCCGTGCGTATTGAATCAGGACCTCAGGTAGTGATTGAAGTACTCGACATCAGTATTACAGGGGATGCGAACAATGACCCCCCTTTCCAAGACGCGCTTGATGATTTTCCTTTAAAGCAGGGGGAACCGCTGCGTCATGCCCCCTGGGACAGTCTACGTAGCCAGTTTGCCGGTCTAGCTATTGAGCGGGGCTACTTCGACTGGGGGTTTTCAGATCGACGGATGGAAGTGCGCCCTTACTTGGAAAGCGCTCGCCTCTATATGGCCTTTGATAGCGGGCCACGCTATCACTTTGGCGATACATTTATTACGGGCAGCCATATTGAACCTGAGCGGCTGCGACAAATGCAGACGTTTCGTGCTGGTGAGCCTTACCTAGCGGAATCCCTGGCCCGCTATAATCAGCGTTTAGCTGAAACAGGATGGTTTAGTTCTGTCTCCGTACGGCCCCGGCTGGAAACAGCTCAAGAATTGACAATCGCTCCGCCGAGCGGAGGGTCGCCCTGGTGGAACGAAGCCACTGCATCGCAGCCTGAACGCTCTAGAGTAAGTAGCGCAGCGCTTGCCAGTGCTCTCAGTATTAACAGCCGTGACGATACCCGCTTGCCCATCGATGTCAGTGTCGAGCCGGCAGATCGCCACCAGTTTGAGGTAGGTATAGGTTATGCCACAGATGTAGGCCCACGCCTGCGTTTTGGCTGGCAGCAGCCATGGATCAACCGGTTTGGTCACAGTCTGGATCATGATCTCTATCTTTCCGCCCCTGAACAGCGTTTTACGGGGGTATACAATATTCCGCTAGAGGACCCGATACGGGATAACTACCGCCTGCAGTATGGCGTGCGCAATATTGACGATGGCGACACAAAATCCTTGGAAGGCACCGTAGAAGTGGCTCGGCGTTGGGAATTTGAGAACCGTTGGGTACAAACGCTCTACTTCCGCACAACGTATGAAGACTTTACCCAGGGCGGCCAAGCTGATGAGGTTTGGCTGTTTTATCCAGGGATTCAGTGGTCGCGAACCCGCACTCGGCCTCAACGTTTTCCTCTGTGGGGCGATCGTCAGCAGTTATCGATTGAGTACTCTGACAGAGCCTGGGGGTCTGACGCCAAATTCACCCGGCTAACCGGCGATACCGAATGGATTCGCACCATCGGCAATGACAACCGCTTTTTAGCTCGATTAAGCATTGGCGCTATCGAGACCGGTGACTTTGACAAGCTTCCGCCATCGCTGCGTTTCTTCGCAGGCGGTGATCGCAGCGTACGCGGTTACTCCTACGAGAGCTTGTCACCGCGTAATGAAGAAGGTCGCTTACGTGGCGGCCAACAAATGCTGACCTCCACATTAGAGTATCAGCGTCGTGTTACGGGAGACTGGTGGGGCGCCACCTTTATTGATACAGGGGATGCGTTCGATAATTGGGGCCCGACTGGCCTTAAAACAGGCGCGGGCGTGGGCGTGCGCTGGGTGTCTCCCGTCGGCCCGATACGTTTCGACATCGCACATCCCTTTGATATCGACGACGCTTTCCGCGTGCACTTTTCGATTGGTCCAGAATTCTAGGAGAGCTCTTTGGCTAAGGTTGATTCAAAAGCGCCCCAAAACCGTCAGATGCTCTCACCTAAGCGCCGTACTTGGTTAGCATTCTGGAGCCTGTTACGCCTTATCATCGTATTGCCGTTATGGCTGTTTGGGTTAATTGCCTTAGTTGCCGGGGTAGCGCTCTCCCCCTGGGGAACCGGGCAGCTGTTTTCCCAAGGTGAACAGCGTGGTTTTTTCACCTACGAGCAGCAAGAGGGCGCGCTACTGGACAGCTTTCGACTGCAAGGCTTTCAAATGGCTGTTGGTGGCACTCAAATTACGCTAGCGGATTTTGAGCTTGCCTGGGCAGAAGATTGCTTGCTATCCGGTCAGTTATGCTTAGACACGCTACGCGTTGAAGGTGCAGATATTCGCTTAGCTGAAAGCTCAGCAACCGAGGAGCCGCCACAGGAAAGCAGTCCACCGTTCAGCATTTATCTGCCGTTTCCGATTGAACTGCGCGATATCGCTCTCAATAACGTACAGCTGACGCTGGCCGACGGTACACAAGTGGGCTGGGAAGCATTTGCTACTTCCATAACCGCCGAGCAGCAGCAAGTCACTATCGCACCTACCACACTGGAAGAGCTTTCTCTCTACTTGCCGCCATCTCCCGGCGTGCTGTTGACGCAAAAGATAGATACACCGCTAAACGCCGCCGGTATAGACGGCGCTATTCAGCTAGCTCAGCCTGCGGCTGACAATGAGGCTATTGCCCTTAGCGAGCGTGAGCGGCTTACGCTTCCCGAGATTCAGCTGCCGATTAACGTAGAGCTGGCATCACTGTTAGTCACTGACGTAACAATAAGTGGCGCTGCTGAGTATCAGGTTGAGCGACTGCTTGTAGAAGCTCGGGCCGAGGGCAGCGACATAACGCTAAGCACTCTGGAGCTTGCCACACCTGATGCTGACGCCACCTTATCTGCCAATGTCACTCTAAGCGGCGACTACCCACTGGATGCTGCGGTTCGTGCAGAACTATGGCTACCCGAATTATTCCCAGCACTTAGCGGTGAGCAGGTGTCACTGAATCTTTCTGGTAGCCTTGCTGACCTGACCGCGAATCTCAACGCAACCGGGCCCGTTAATGCGTCATTGACTGCACAAGTAGATGCGTTAACTCCCACGCTCCCATTTGAAGCGCAACTAGAGAGCGACCGTTTGCAGTGGCCGCTAGTTGACAACAGCGAGATTCCAGAGGCGTCATCGGATGAACCTGCCACTACAGCTGAGAGCTACGTGCTGGAAAACCTTAGCCTTGGTGTCAACGGCAGCCTGGAGGCCTATCAAGTAACGCTTGAAACGAATGCCGAAGGCCCACAAGTGCCTGCCACCGCCATCCGTTTGAGTGGAGAGGGCGATTTAGCCTCTTTCCATTGGTCACCTCTCACCCTCACTATTAATGATAGTGCGCTTAGCAGCGAGGGCCGGGTAAGCTGGGAAGAGGCGATTGAGGTCGATACCAACGTGCGCTTGGAAAATGTAGATCCATCGCTGTTTGTTCCGCAGCTAGCTGGCAATCTAAGTGGCGATATCGTCGCCAGCGTACGCCAGCGCGGCGAGCGCTGGGACATTAGCCTGCCGGAGCTAGATATCCAGGGGCAGCTACAGGAGTACCCACTCACACTCAAAGCTTCTCTTGAGGCTAACAGCGAACTGGAAGTTGATATTGAAGAGCTGCTCTTTACCCAAGGTGATAACCGTCTAACGGCATCAGGACAACTCAGCCAAGAGGCGATGTCTCTTGAGGCCAATATCGCGCTGAATCAGCTCCAAAGCTTACATCCTGATCTAGCAGGGACATTAACCGGTGATATTCAAGCCCAAGGCAGTTTCTCCCGGCCAGAAGTGGTAGTAGAGCTGAATGGTCGCAGTTTACGCTTTGCTGAAAATAGGCTAACTACGCTCTCTCTATCGGGTAATGTCGAGGGTCTTGACGACCCCGATCTCAATATCGAACTGGATTTGCAAGGCGTTAATGCAGGTGGGCAAGCGCTCGCGTCGGTCGCCCTTGACCTCACCGGGCGACTTTCCGAGCATGCCTTGCAACTCAGCACCACAGGCGAAGCCGATAACGTTCTGAGCCAAGCTAATTTGGCCTTAGACGGGCGCTTTAACCAGCAGACTCAACAGTATCAGGCGCGATTAACCCCGCTGGAAGTTGATTCAGAAGCGGGGGACATTCGCTTGGAAGCGCCGCTGGATATCACTTACAACCTTGCTAACGGCCAGGCGCGCTTAACACCTTTCTGCCTGCGTCGGTTGCAGGGTGGCCTCGTATGCTCTGAAGAGCCCATTACCGCGTCATCCGACCAGGGGCGTGCAGTGCTGAGTGTTCGCGAAGTGCCCATGGAGATGCTGGAACCTTTCTTGCCAGAGGAGTGGAGCTTTGAAGGTGATACCACGGCGGATCTAGTAGCCAACTGGGGGCAGGGAGGCGCCCAGTGGCAAGCCAATCTTCAGCTGCTCAGTGAGTTAGCCATCACGGCAGTCAATGATTATGGTCAGCCAGTAGAGCTTCCCACTATTAATCTGGATGCGAAAATTGAAGCCAATCAAGCACAGGCCCAAGCGGATGTACTGCTTGCTCTGTCGGAAGCAGGTGAGCTTACGCTTAATCTAGCGGTAAACGACCCATTGGGTCAGGGAGCGCTTGATGGTCAGCTACGGGCAAATAACATCACGTTAGCACCCTATCGCCCTATGTTGGTGGGTATGGATGAGCTTGAAGGCGGCTTAAATGGCAGCGTGCAAATTGGTGGCACCACAAGCCAGCCTGATTTACAGGGTGAACTAGCCTTACGCAGCCTGCGTATTAGCGGGCCCGATATTCCCATTACTATTGTGGATGGCGAGCTGGCGGTAGCCTTTGATGGCGAAGAGGGAAATATAGACGGTTTTCTCGCTGCCGAGCGAGGCCGGCTTTCGATTAGCGGTAACGCTTATTGGCCTACCGATGAAGCGTGGCGTATTGGCATAGACCTAAACGCAACTCAAGAGCCTTTGTTGGTGGTATTACCGCAGTTCGGTCGCCTGGAAGCCGCGCCAGATATTCGCATTCGTATTACCCCAGAGCGTCTGCAGGTACGGGGCAATGTGGATCTTCCCTGGGCTCGCTTAGAGGTGGGTGATCTACCTTCGTCAGCAACATCGCCAAGCCCGGATGAAATTATCATTACCGAGCGCGATGATCGTGAGGCTGAACGACAAGCACGTCTTGCGGCAGAGGCTGGGAATGATCCCAGTGCAGCTGATGAACTGGCAGACACCGGTATGGCTCTGGATGTGCTGATTACACTGAATCTTGGGCGCGATATGCAAATTTCCGCCTATGGCCTGGAGTCAGGATTGGGCGGTAGCCTGGAGATTCGTCAGGATAGCGGAGCGCTTCAGCTGTTTGGCGACGTCAACTTAGTAAATGGCCGTTTCCAGGCATTCGGGCAAGATCTATTGATTCGTCGTGGTCAACTGATCTTTAGTGGTCCTCCGGGCTTGCCAGTGCTAGATTTTGAGGCCATCCGCAACCCGGATATCACCGAAGATGATGTGATTGCGGGGCTGCGCGTAACAGGCGATGCCGAACAGCCCAATGTGATGATCTTTTCAGAGCCCGCGATGGACGAGACCCGTGCGCTATCGTATTTGCTACGCGGCCGCGCGCCGGATGCTTCAGGTGGTGGTGTTGATAGCGCACTAACCACTGCGCTCATTGGTATGTCCCTTGGCCGCACCGGTGGGGCCGTTGGCTCTATCGGAGAAGCGTTTGGAATTGATGACCTGACACTTGATACCACCGGGGCGGGTGACGACAGTCAGGTAGCGGTGAGTGGCCAACTGTCTGATGATCTTCGCATTAGCTATGGCGTAGGTATTTTCTCTCCAATTGCAGAACTAACCTTACGCTATACGCTATGGCGGAACCTGTATCTACAGGCGGTGTCTGGTGCTAGCCAAGCCGTTGACCTAATTTACACGTTCACGCGCTCAGGCGATCCTTATATTTATCCGCAGCAATAGAATAGAAGAGGGTGTTATGACGCTATTTACGAAACAGCAAGCACCAGAAGGGCGCGATACACCCATTGAGACCAGCGACCTTCATACCATTACCGGACACTCTATACACCCACCGTTTCCTGAAGGTTATGAGGAAATTGTGTTGGGTATGGGATGCTTCTGGGGGGTAGAACGGCTGTTTTGGCAGCAGCCGGGGGTGTATGTGACGGCAGCGGGCTATGCTGGGGGCATCACGCCCAATCCAACGTACAAAGAGACTTGTACAGGCTTAACATGGCACGCCGAAGTTGTCAAAGTGGTGTATGATCCACAACGGGTAAGTCTGACCACACTGCTGAACATCTTCTGGGAACAGCACGATCCTACGCAAGGTAACCGTCAAGGTAATGATATTGGTAGCCAGTATCGCTCTGCTATTTTCACCACTACCGAGGCCCAGCTGGCGGCTGCTAAGCAAAGCGCAGAGGCGTTCCAAGCAGCATTGCAACGCGCAGGCAAAGGGCGTATCACCACAGAGATCAAGCCACTCGACGTGTTCTATTACGCCGAAGCGTATCACCAGCAGTATTTAGATAAAAATCCTGGCGGTTACTGCGGTTTAAAAGGTACTGGTGTTACGTGTCCCATTGGTTGAGGTCCAAAAATATGCTGCTTCATCGCCCCCTTCAAAGTCAGGTTGCCCGTTCTGCCGGAACCTTCGTGGTGTTCGGTTTATTTAGCCTTGGGGCTCACGCTGAACAAGCGCCCGCAATGCCACAATCGGTTGATGACACACCTTTTGGTAGTGAGCGTGAAGCAGTTATCTGGCGACAGGATGAGCTAAAAGATCTAGAACGCCTGCTTCGTCAGCTGCGCTTTGACTTAGTCAATAATCAAGACGCTCGTGGTGCAGCCCCGCGCCTAGCGGAGCTGCAGGAGAAGGCTACTCAAGCCCACTTATTACCCGCATTTATTGCTGGAACCCATGGGCGAGGCTCTGATGCGAAACCAGAAATATGGGAAGAATGGGATGACTTTTCCGCTGGGTTTGTCGATTTGGAAGAGAAAGTAGGTGTCTTAATAGACGCTGCGGAACAGGAAGATTATCGAGCAGCTACACGGGCTTTTTCTGAGGTGGGTCTTAGCTGTCGAAGTTGTCACCGTGCCTACCGCTACGATTAACGAAGCGGTAGGCATCAGCGTTTAGTCGCTGGATTGAACGCGATCAATGCGATAAAGCGTTTCAACCTGCTCAAGACCACTGATAGTGCAGTTTAAATCCTTCACGCGACCGTCGCTCAGGCCGTATACCCAGCCATGTACCGAGATGGATTGGCCGCGCTGCCAAGCGCGCTGAAGGATTTTAGTGCGGCACAAACTGTTGACCTGGGCCTTCACATTCAACTCACACATGCGATCAATTTGATCTTCAATGGGCAAGTGATCGAGTGTGTCTCGATGGCGGTTGTACTGTTCACGGACTGAGTGAAGCCAATAATCTACCACGCCACATTCACCACCCGTGACAGCTGCTTTAATACCACCACAGCCATAATGCCCAACAATCATGATATGGCTTACATTGAGGACATCCACCGCATATTGAACAACCGACAGCGCATTCATATCGGTGTGGTGGAGAAGGTTAGCGACATTGCGATGCACAAATACTTCGCCTGGTGGTAGCGCAATAATCTGGTTAGCCGGTACACGGCTGTCCGAACAGCCAATCCATAGATAGTCGGGGTTTTGCTGGCTAGAAAGGCGTTTGAAATAGTCCGGATCCTCTTCACACATCCGTTCAGCCCAAACGCGATTATTATCCAGCAGCGTAGCAATTTGATCAGACATCGAATCTCCGTGAGATAACATTATTCAGGGGTTGAGGGAGTCCATGCGTAGCGCAGCAGCATTTTTGTTACAAGGTAGGGCGTTTTAACCCCCCTTGCACAGAAGGTCAATCTTAGCGCTTACCTTAGCAGAGGGTAAGCACGGCAGTGGATAGGAGATAACCATGTCAGCGGATGCTGCATATGACTTCGATTTATTTGTAATTGGAGCGGGCTCAGGTGGGGTTCGCGCGGCACGTATGGCAGCAGCTACCGGCGCACGCGTTGCTGTTGCGGAAGATCGCTATTTAGGCGGTACTTGTGTCAACGTGGGCTGTGTACCCAAAAAGCTATACTCGTATGCTGCTCATTTTCATGACAGCTTTGATGATGCGGCAGGTTTTGGCTGGCGGCTGGCCTCACCAGCAACCTTCGATTGGCCTACGTTAAGAGATAATAAAACCAGCGAAATCAAACGGCTTAACGGCATCTACCAGCGCATGCTAGAAGGCGCAGGGGTAACACTGTTTAACGCTCGGGCCCGCGTTGTTGATCCGCACACAGTGACACTAACCAATGCAGATGGCGAAGTGAGCGTCAGCGCCGAAAAAATCTTACTCGCGACAGGCGGCTGGCCCTGGGTACCCGAGTTTCCAGGGAGCGATCTTACCTTAACCTCTAACCAAGTATTTGACTTAGATAGCTTTCCTGAAAGGTTTTTAGTACTGGGTGGTGGCTATATTGCCGTCGAGTTCGCCAGTATTTTTAACGGATTGGGCAGCGAGACACATTTGATTTATCGAGGCGACCTGCTTTTAAAAGGGTTTGACCAGGAAGTCCGCGAGTTCACGTGTGATGAAATGGCCAAAAAGGGCGTTAACCTCCATTTTTCTGCCAACATTGCGCGCATTGAACGGACAGAGGGTGCTCTGCAGGTTGAGCTAACCACTGGGGAAACCTTAGAAGTGGATGCGGTGCTTGCCGCAACTGGGCGCAAGGCGAATACAAGCGGCCTGGGTATCGATGTACTGGGGATTGAGCTAAACAGCGAAGGCAAGCTGTCCGTGAATGAGCGTTATGAGACGCAGATTCCTTCAATACTAGCTTTGGGTGACCTAATCGCTGGGCCTGAATTAACGCCCGTCGCTCTGGCAGAGGCGATGCAACTGGTGGATATTCACTTCCATAAAAAAACGCCTAGGCCATTGGACTATAACACCATTCCTACAGCCGTTTTCTGTCATCCCAATATCGGTACGGTCGGCTTATCTGAAGAGGCGGCTAGGGAGAAGTTTTCCAAAATACGGGTCTACCGCACTGATTTCAGAGCCATGAAGCACACGCTTTCCGGTAGCCAGGAGCGCATGTTGATGAAACTGATTGTCGATGACGCCAGCGATGTTGTTGTCGGTGCTCACATGGTAGGTGAAGAAGCAGGCGAGCTGATTCAGGGTATTGCCATCGCCGTTCGAGCAGGCCTTACCAAAGAAGATTTCGACCGTACGGTAGGTATTCACCCCACTGGGGCCGAAGAGTTCGTCACCATGCGAACCCCCGCGCGCTATTAACCTTATTGATCAACAGCAATAGGCGAGCTTCGGCTCGCCTTTTTTGTCTCGCGCATCGGTATCACTGATCTAAACTCTGATGGTAGCGCCCAGAAACTTGATGCTAGAGTACGTAACGCTCGCTTGATAACCAAAAATTATAGAAAATGCGAGGATGAATAATATGGTTTTTGAATTGCTCATAATCAGCTGTTATAATGATTCTCAAATTCGCTACAGCGAAGCATAACCATGAGTACGCCTATTAAGCCTTTTACACCTTCTGCCGAGCTGGCTCGCCCAACCGTTGCTGATGCCGTGGTAGGCCATGCCGAAATGCCGCTTTTTATTCGTAAGCCTAATGCTGATGATGGTTGGGGGATTTACGAACTCATCAAAGCGTGCCCGCCGCTCGATGTTAATTCAGCCTACGCTTATCTGCTGCTAGCAACGCAGTTCCGCGATACCTGTGCTGTGGCTACCAACGAAGAGGGTGAAGTAGTTGGTTTTGTATCCGGTTATGTCAAAGATAATGCCCCTGACACCTATTTTTTATGGCAAATCGCCGTAGGTGAAAAAGCTCGGGGCACAGGTCTGGCACGCCGTCTGGTGGAAGCGATTATGTCGCGCCCTGAACTTGACGACGTTCACCACTTAGAAACCACGATCACCCCTGACAACCAAGCATCGTGGGGGTTGTTCCGTCGCCTAGCTGCACGCTGGCAGGCACCTTTGAACAGCCGTGAATACTTTTCTACCGAACAGCTTGGGGGAGAGCACGACCCGGAAAACCTAGTACGTATCGGGCCATTCCAGACGGACCACATCTAAAGGCCGTCTCGATAGATCGTTTTCCCGCTCGTGTTGCCCTAGCTGTTTTAACTCGCTTAGCTCACATACTTGATAAGGAGGTCGCTAATGCAGACCCAAACACTCGAACGCATGGAATCCAATGTTCGTACCTATTCACGTTCGTTTCCTGTTGTCTTTACCAAGGCACAGAATGCGCGGCTGACCGATGAGAATGGCCGTGAATACATTGATTTTCTCGCCGGCGCTGGCACGCTGAATTACGGTCACAATAATCCCCACCTTAAACAAGCCATGATTGATTATCTCTCCAGTGATGGAGTGGTTCATGGCTTAGATATGTGGACAAGCGCTAAGCGTGACTACCTGGAAACCCTTGAGAACGTCATTCTGAAACCTCGTGGACTCGATTATAAAGTCCACCTGCCTGGCCCGACCGGCACAAATGCAGTGGAAGCGGCCATCCGTCTGGCCCGTGTTGCTAAAGGTCGCCATAACATTGTGACCTTCACCAACGGCTTCCACGGTGTGACCATGGGCGCCCTGGCAACCACCGGTAACCGTAAGTTCCGCGAAGCGACGGGTGGCATCCCTACACAAGGCGCAAGCTTTCTGCCATTTGATGGCTACATGGGTGAGCATGCCGACACGCTGGACTACTTTGAAAAGCTCTTAAACGATAAGTCAGGCGGCTTAGATATCCCAGCGGGCGTGATTGTTGAAACTGTGCAAGGCGAGGGAGGTATCAACGTCGCAGGCCTGAATTGGCTCAAGCGCCTAGAAAGTATCTGTCATGCGCATGACATCCTTCTCATTGTGGATGATATCCAGGCAGGCTGTGGTCGCACGGGTAAATTCTTCAGTTTCGAGCATGCAGGCATTACGCCAGACATTGTCACTAATTCGAAATCGCTCTCAGGCTTCGGTTTACCGTTTGCACATGTGTTGATGCGTCCTGAACTCGATAAGTGGAAGCCTGGCCAGTACAACGGTACGTTCCGTGGCTTTAACTTAGCGATGGTGACGGCGACCGCAGCGATGAAAAAGTATTGGTCTAACGACACCTTTGCGCGTGATGTTCAGCGTAAAGCGAGTATCGTCGAAGAGCGCTTCCAAAAACTGGCCGCTATGCTGACAGAAAATGGCATGCCGGCGACCGAGCGTGGCCGTGGCCTGATGCGCGGTATTGACGTGGTATCTGGCGATATCGCCGATAAGATCACCAGCCATGCGTTTGAGCACGGTCTCATCATCGAAACCAGTGGTCAGGATGGTGAAGTGGTTAAGTGCCTTTGTCCGCTAACTATTCCGGATGAAGATCTGCTGAAAGCCTTAGATATCCTTGAAGCGTCAGTTAAGTCTGTTATTAAGGCATAGTGTAGCGTTACGCTAAATCGTCACACGCCATTACGTCCCTTACAGGAATAGGCAGCCAACAGCTGGCTGCCACGCAACGGAGCACGTTTATGATCGTTCGTAATCTCGAAGAAGCACGTAAAACAGATCGCCTGGTCACTGCTGAAAACGGTAATTGGGACAGCACGCGCCTTGTTCTGGCCAACGATAATGCAGGTTTCTCTTTCCATATCACCCGCATTTTTCCTGGCACTGAGACACACATTCATTACAAAAACCACTATGAAGCGGTATTTTGTTATGAGGGTGAAGGCGAGGTAGAGACCCTGGCCGACGGCAAAATCTGGCCGATCAAGGCCGGCGACATCTACCTGCTGGACCAGCACGATGAGCACCTGCTGCGCGGCAAGGAAAAGGGCATGACCGTAGCTTGTGTCTTTACTCCGCCAATCACTGGTAACGAAGTCCATCGTGAAGACGGCTCCTACGCAGCGGCAGACGACTAAGCACTACTGTATGCTAAGTACTGTCCGTATGAAAGCAGCCTAGCAAAATGCTAGGCTGCTTTTTTGCTAAGTATTGATCAGCCGACCATCCGGCTGCAGGTACATCCAGTCATCCATGGTGAAACCTAATAGATGCCCACCTACATCAATATCGAGCGGGTAGCGCATATGGTTTGCCAGGTAATAGGCTTTATTTGCTCAAGCAACTGATCAGCTAGGTTCGCATAATATATATTATGTTAAATCAGCTAAACTAGACGAATGAAAAACCGCAGCCATGTTGGACAAGCGGTCACCCTTCTCCTTATCATTCGTGCTCTTATTGTCCAAGGATATCCCTCGTTATGCGCTCAGGTGTTTTATGGCTAATGGCCGGTTTGTCGATGTCGTTTGCAGGCTGCGCAGTGACACAGCCAGAGTCAAATGAGCCGCCGCCGTTAAGCGAGGCGTCTTTTAATACCCGCATCCTTGAGCTTGAGACATCACTGGCCCAGCAGTGCGACGCCTCTACCGCGTTCATTGAGCAGCAGCTCAGCCAGCAGCAGGTACTGACGGCAGATGTTCGTGAGGTGGGCAGCCTGCTGCGCCATTTACGTCAAGAAGTTGCCAGTTTGGAAGCGCGTAGCGAAGATCCCGTCATTATTCGCGAAGAGTGCCGTGTTGAAGAACCCGAAGATAATAAAACACTGCTTGGCCGCAGCGAATGGGTGGGCCTGCCTAGCATTGGCACCTATTTAAAGGCGCGGGTCGATTCAGGAGCCAATACGTCATCCTTATCTGCTTCCGAAATCACTCGCTTTGAGCGTGATGGTGAAGACTGGGTGCGCTTTAAGCTGGCACTGAATGAAGATGACGTGGTTGTAGAGCAGATTCGCGACGAGTGGATTGAGGCGCCTATTGAACGCCGCGTTAAAATCATCCAAGCATCTGGCGAAGAGTCCCGCCCGGTAATTTCACTGTTGATGACTTTAGGGCCAATTCGTGAAAACGTCGAGTTCACTCTGAACGACCGCTCGCATCTGGATTATCCGGTACTGCTTGGGCGTCGTTTCATGATGGATATAGCAACGATCGACGTTGCTGAAACCTATCTGCATGACCGCCCCGAATTCCCGGGTGGCGAACCCTCTGAAGAAGCGGCTGATGATGAAGCGGCCGATCAAGACGATACTGAAGAGTAATCACACTCCCCCGCCGCTTTACGCTGAAAGGAATCACCATGTCACGGTTGCCATTTTATTTTATCGTTGGATTGCTGCTGCTGGTTGGTATCGTCGCCAGCGTGCATCGCCATTTGCAGTTTGAGATTCCCTGGTTTCCAGGCGAGCAGCGTCAAGTATGGGAGATTGAAGCGGTTATTAACTTCAACGCTCAAAATGGCCCGGTACAGGTCGATCTAGCGCTGCCATCCCACCAGGCAGGATTCCGTGTATTGACCGAAAACACGGCATCTTCTGGCTATGGGCTGGCTTACCTGGCAGATGAGCTGGGTCGGCGGGCGCAGTGGACCATCCGTGAAGCGGTGGGCAGCCAGCAGCTCTATTACTCCGTTCAGATGCTGGTATCACCTGACTCTCGCGCTCCCATACAAACGCCGCCCGGCATCCCTGCTGTTACTCCCTGGGAAAGCCCCTACGATACGGCCGCTAGCCAGCTAATTGATCGTGCTTGGGATCGTAGCGCCAATAACGCTACGTTTGCCCGCGAGTTAATTCTCGATATTAATGGAGAGCGTCAGGGAGAAAATGCGCGCCTGCTGCTAACCCAAATGCAACCGTCAGCTCTGATTGTGCGCTTGCTGAATCAAGCAGGCGTGCAGGCCAGAGAAGTAAGCGGCTTACTGCTGGAAGATGGTCGTCGCCGTCAAACCCTCAGTAGTTGGATTCAGGTGTTTGACCAAACTGCCGAAGAGTGGACGCTGTTTAACCCAGCGACCGGCGAACAGGGTCAACCCGAGAACTTGCTATTATGGGAAACTGGCGGTCGTGCGGTGCTTGAGGTTCAAGGTGGCACGAATTCCCGTGTTTCCTTCTCAATGCTAACCCACTACCAGCCTGCTTCGGCGGCGGTGCGTAACCACTACTCCGACGACACGCTGCTAAACTTCTCGATTCACAGCCTGCCGCTGGAAGAGCAGGCGCTATTCCAGACGATCCTGTTGATCCCGATCGGTGCGCTAGTGGTTGTATTCCTGCGCGTACTTGTGGGTGTGAAAACGTCAGGGACCTTTATGCCTGTACTGATTGCTCTGGCGTTTATTCAAACCAGCCTACTGACCGGTTTGATTGGTTTCCTGCTCATCGTGGCGGTTGGCTTAATTATCCGTAACTATCTCTCGTACCTCAATTTGCTCTTAGTCGCGAGGGTCTCGGCGGTCATTATTACGGTCATTGCCATCATCTCGATCTTTACCGTGCTGGCGTACCGCATGGGCTTGAGCGCCGGGTTAACGGTGACGTTCTTCCCGATGATCATCTTGGCGTGGACCATTGAGCGGATGTCGATCCTTTGGGAAGAAGAAGGTCCCAAACAGGTATTGGTACAGGGCGGGGGCAGCCTGCTAACAGCGGTGCTGGCATTCCTTGCAATGAATAACCCGTGGGTACGCCACATCACCTTCAACTTCCTGGGTGTGCAGCTCATCTTGATGGCCTTTATTCTGCTATTGGGTAATTACACGGGCTATCGCCTGCTGGAACTTCGTCGTTTCAAACCCATTACCGAAGATGAGAAGCCTTCATGAGCTGGCTAAAAAACTGGACGTGGCCGACCCGCCTTCGGGATAAAGGCATTGTGGGTATGAACCGGCGTAATATTCGTTATATTGGCCGGTACAATGCGCGCCGGTTATATCCTCTAGTGGATGACAAGCTCAAAACAAAGCTACTGGCTCAGCAGTATGGCATTACCACGCCCGAACTCATCGGTACGGTGACGACACAGTTTGGCGTTAAGCATATGAGTGACATGCTTGACGGCCATCAGGGCTTTGTTGTCAAACCGGCCAAAGGGAGTGGTGGTAAGGGTATTCTTGTTATTGAAAAGGTAGAAAATGGCCTTTTCTACAAACCCAGTGGTGCCAGCCTGACGATGGAAGACATTGAGCGACACGTCTCAAACCTTCTCTCGGGCCTTTATTCATTAGGCGGCTCGCCCGATGTAGCGGTCATTGAAACGCTGATTAACTTTGATGAAAGCCTACTTGAGTACACCTACGAGGGTGTTCCTGACATTCGCGTGATTGTCTTTAAAGGCTATCCGGTGATGGCCATGATGCGCCTCTCCACGGCGGCATCCGATGGCAAAGCTAACCTTCACCAAGGGGCTGTCGGGGTTGGCTTGAATATCGCCACTGGAGCAGCGCTACGGGGTGTGCAGTTTGACCGCCCTTGCTATAGCCACCCCGATACGGGGCATGACCTGGCAAGCCTTGTCGTGCCCCAGTGGGAAACTCTCCTTCACCTGGCGGCAGGCTGCTACGAGATGACCGGCCTTGGCTACCTGGGGACCGATATGGTGTTGGACCGTAAACACGGGCCAATGCTACTGGAGCTCAACGCCCGCCCCGGCTTGGCAATTCAAATGACCAACGGTGAGGGACTACGTCGCCGGCTGGACTTGATTGAGCGTCAGCCTGATAACGTGCCGGTGGCTAAGCGCGTAGCGTTCGCCCAGCACCATTTTGCGCGTAAAAGCGAGCTGGTCGATAACCCTGACACACCCTCGGCAACGGCGTAGACTACACGCGAGACGTTCAACGAGTTATCTAATGACTGAAGCGAATACGCTATTGCAGCAAGCAGAATCTCAGTGTCACACGCGGGGCGTTCGGTTTACCCCGATACGCCGCCGGGTACTTGAGCTTATCGCAGAAAACGGTGGCGGCCTCAAAGCATATGATCTGCTGGATCAGCTCTCCACTGAGCATGCCGCTGCCCGCCCGCCTACTGTCTATCGCGCGCTGGAATTTCTGATCGAACAGGGGCTGGTGCATCGCATTGAATCACAAAATGCCTATGTGGCTTGCGCATGCCCAGAGCACGCCCATGGCTTCCAGCTACTTATCTGTCGCCAGTGCGGCTACGTCGAAGAGCTGCACCTTGATGAAATTAGCGATCAGCTTGCCGCCCTTGCCCAGCGCCAAGGCTTCAACGTTGAGCGCCAAACGATTGAGCTTCAGGGCTTATGTCAAGCATGCCGATCCGTGAGTAATGCCTAATGTCCCAATTTGATGAACTCGCCCCTCAACAGCTTTTTAAGGCGTTAGAGTCAGCGACCACAACAACCTCCCTGCCCAAGCTTGCAACGCTACTAGATGCCGTTCGCTTTAATGAAGACGGCCTGATTCCCGCCATTGCCCAGCAACATGATACGGGCGAAGTACTGATGATGGCGTGGATGAACCGAGAAGCCCTGGAAGAGACGCTAACAACGCAGCGAGTTTGCTACTTCTCACGCTCGCGCCAAAAGCTATGGCGCAAAGGTGAGACATCTGGCCAGCAACAGCACCTTAAAAGCGCAGCGCTAGATTGCGATGGGGATACGCTGCTGGTTAAGGTGGAGCAAACTGGTCCCGCGTGCCATACCGGCCGTCGCAGCTGCTTTTATGTGTCGCTCGGTGCAGACAGCGCCAAGATTACCAGCGAGCCATTGATTGACCCGGCCACGCTATACGGCAAAAAAGCGCCGTGAAAAATTGGCTGTTCGCCATTAAACAGTTTTTTCTAAAGCTGCTAACAGCAGTGATGGTAGGCTGTATTCGTGTATACCAATACACCATCAGCCCACTGCTTGGCCCTCGCTGCCGTTTCTGGCCAAGCTGCTCTTCCTATACCATCGAGGCCATCCAGGTGCACGGTCCTTTCAAAGGCGGCTGGATGGCTGTCAAACGCATCGTGAAATGCCACCCAGGCAGCCCAGGCGGCATGGATCCGGTGCCCGGTGGGCGCAGCGAAGCGCTCTGCCGTGAAAATGACGACCGCCCTACTGAGCGTTGCCGCTCAACCTCCTGCCGCCACTAACGTTTATCCTTGCTTAGCCACCTGATAGATACGCTCTAACATGGCGTGCAGGCCGTTACTGCGCGTGGGTGAAAGGTGCTTATCAAGCCCGAGATCTTTCAAGAAATGCGGCTCGGTCTGATTGATCTCTTCGGCTGTGCGCTCACTGTAGATACGCAGCAACACGGCAATTAGCCCTGATACGATGGCAGCATCCGATGTAGCCTTGAACACCAGTTTGTCGCCTGCCTGTTCATGGCACATCCA
>Ga0098052_1000770_pt1 | contig 20176 bp, 3 predicted proteins | sample 15_taG_FD_81591 | JGI IMG/M metagenome (GOLD analysis project Ga0098052, IMG submission 81591) | Marine viral communities from the Subarctic Pacific Ocean - 15_ETSP_OMZ_AT15312 metaG | ecosystem: Environmental > Aquatic > Marine > Oceanic | place: Pacific Ocean | collected 2015-01-18
ATCAACGAATTCGTTATCAAAGACCACAGTTTACACACCGACACCGACAGGAACAGTCAGTAATAACTTCTCAAACTACATAGGAAATTATTACCTAGTGAGGGATAAGGACTCAGGGCAAATCGTAGACTTTGATGATGACCCTGCACCTTACATGAGTCTTCCCTTTCTACCCGCGAATGTGACGAATGGAATTGTCCACGGACCCGAACCTGCAGAGCCAAGTAAATCTGAAGACGTAAGATACGACTTCAAACTGAATGATGAAAACCTAGCGAGGATGGATAGATATAAAGCTAAACAGACCCTCAAGGTTTTTCTCAATACTGTTTCACCAGAGAATTCTTTTATCGTAGGAGAGACAGTCGTTATTGGAACAGACTCAGCGGTCATCTATGAAATACCAGAAGCGAACACAGATGTAATGACAGTCACTATTATGATAGATGAAATTTCTGAAATGACCTCATTTGCGGGTCAAGTAGCGAATGTAGAACTTTCTCAACCAGCTATTATCACTACAGGAAAAGAGATACGAGGTTTGACCTCAACAGCGAAAGGATTACTTTCGGCTACAGTTCCTTCCTTTAGATGGAAGTTAGACGCGAACACTATTGAGTTTGATGATACAGTGGATGGAGTAGATGCTCAGGATTATTTCCTGAAGGACTATGCAACTCAGAACGTAGTTTTCTTTACTTCAGCGACTTCACTTGAACCTGCTAAACTTTATGTAAACTACAACTTACAGGCAGGGATAGCGAACCAAGTTTCTGGACAGACAGAAGACCCACGAGTGACACCTTCCGCAAATGTCACAGACCCAACTCTACTTCAAACATTCGGTCTTAAACGATGGATAGACCAGTCACCTACAGATGATAATGGAATCTCAGACGGCTCAGTTCCACCACACTCTACTGCACTTCTCGCTGTATCTTCAGCTCGTGGTTTACAGATAAACTATAATTGGTATAACGGACAGAATTTCATCAACTTGAATAGAGAAGATGTTACCAAAATGGACTCTTCTACATGGGAGGGTTATCTAGGTTACTTAAGTGACGAGACTGTTTCTATTATCGCTTCTGCGAACGCTGACAACTTTTCACACGCGGAACCAACTGACCTTGAAGACTCACATAACGGAGTAGAACAATTTGGTTCATACATTGACGCTGGTGTATACAGAACTGCTGAATGTTTTCCTTCAGTGGAACTCAACCCACACTACCCTGCAGTTGACGCGGCTGACCAATATCCAGACCAGATGCCATACGCGAATACTTTTGTCAAAAAGAATCTTTTGGATAATACCAAGATAGACTACATCATTTACGCACATAAAAGGTGGACATATCAAGTCAACCCAATGAAAGATATTAACCATCCTATTATTCCAGGCGGGACAACTTACACTGTGGCGGGAACTGCTTCAAGGATAGACCCAGCTTATGTCAGACTTAAGAACGGTCAACTATCTAAAGGGTCCACGCCTACTTGGGATACAAACTGGACTGTTCCAGCTTCACAAAACATAACACCTCCTGCAGATGGAGGATACGGACCAATTGTTTCTACAGGTGGAGCGTTAGGAAATGACTCTCCATTCGCTGGACCTGGCGCTTCTTCATCTACTGGTGGATATATTGCGAATGGTATTACAGGACAAGTTGTTGAAGGCACTCACATGGTGGTTGGAAACTGGTATACAAAGTCTACTTCATCAAGAGACCCTTTGCCTGGATTGACAATGGCAGAATCTCTTTTTGATGGCGAACACGTTATTCACGTTCAAGCTCATCAGATATTTTACACAAACGATTTCTACGAAGATGGAAGTGGTGCAACTGTCGCGGGTGACAACTTGAGATATTATTCTATGGTGGTCAACTCTTCTTTTCTCGACCACAATGTAAACAATATGAGAAAGCTTTACAAGACAGAACTATCTGGTATGTCAGTTTCGGCCTTTCACGGATATAGTGATACAAACGATTTTCAACTCGTCATCAATGCATTAGCGATGCTGGAGAGTGGAGGCGGAGCGTGGAGTGAAGACCACTTGGCATTTGAAGACCAGTTCAATTATGACTACGACTACAATGCTGTTTCAGGAACTTATCCCTTAGAACGAACTGGGTCGTTGAAAACAACTGACGCTGTATTCAATACTTTCGCCAAAGAGAAAGCTGAAATATTCAGAGCAGTAAATACATATAACGAAGACTACTGGACGAACTTTACTCTTTCAACTTCTACACAGGAATGGTCTCCCCCAGCAGAAACAGAGATGTTAAATGGTGATGGAACAGCGAACGTTGAAATGCTTACCGCCCATTTTGAATCGTGGAGAGACACAGTAAACGACTATAATCTGGACATTAAGGCCAGAATAGGCGAACCACATAATTTTGTTTCAGATGGTGCTGGAGGGTCAGAACCAAATCTAGGAACTAAGTCATACTCAGGAATGTTGTATTCAGCAGTTGCTACAATGTTGTCTGGGTCAACAGGACAAATAAAAGGTATTAAAAATGCGATTAACAATATCCAATCCATCTATGAAGACATCAAGAAAAAACGAAAAGTCTACACAACCTACGGACCAGTCGACACTATTACGTGAGGTTATTGGGGATGACGAAGTCAATGGTGACTGGAAACCATTTGATACTCCACCTAGAACAGATAAGATTTTGAAGGATGTCGAAGAACTTATAGAACAACATCAGTTTGTAAAGAAAGAACTGATAGACCTAAAAGATGCATTAGAGGAACAGCGTGGCGAGTTGGAATAGATTCAACACACCTCCTTCCGCGGAGGAAATAGCTAACTTCCTGTCTCAAGTCGACAACGGAATCTCTACCGTTAAAATGGTAGCGACTTTAGCGAAGACTAACTTAGAGTTCGCAGAAATGTTGATGGTGGGTTTTATCAACCCAATGTGTATTGCTGTCAACTACTTAGCTGACTCTATTGAGGGATTTGTCAACGACATTTTCCAGACAGGTGTTTACCACCTTATCATAGACCCTACCAACGTACCAGCAGGAACTAAACCTCTTGTTGCCCCAGATGGTATCTACCAATATCCAGGCTCACTTCTCACAAGGGGGCTTGCTATAAGTTACGATTCCCTTCAGGGACTTCTTGACCTTGAGAATGCTTCAGCGAATAAGACAGGCGAAGCTTCTGCAGGAACAAACACAGTAGACAACCAAAAGGTCAGAGGAGCAAAAGAGGCCGCAATACTTATCGCCCATAAGCAGGACTTGATACGTGTTTATGAATCGCGAGCCGACCTATTTATCAAACAGAAATCTGCGGTAGGTTTCTACGATGGTGCTTCACAAGCTACAAAGAAGAAGGATAAAATTATTGCCATGGTTCTGGATGTTTCACGAACAGGTGGATATCTAACTCCAACCATAATGAAGGTTATTGAAGAAAATCCTGAGTATGGTGACTTGGGTAAAGAGATAGTCAAAGACTATTACAAGAACACTATTTCAGAGGACGCAGCTTCTTCAGCTAAACTCCTTGGAGAAGGTGAACAACAAATCGGACAGGTTGCAGGTATTTCTACAACTGCTGGAGTGGACGACAGTATCTTCAGGACTTCAAGAAACTTCATAGGAGATTATGAAAGAAAAGCTTTTGGTTACATAGCACAGAAAGCCTCCTTAACTGGGTTGGTGAAAATGGGACCTCAAGAATGTTTTTCGGCATTAGCAGAATCCCTTTATGATGAAGGTGATATGAATCGGCCAGGCTCACCACACTTTGGTCGACATTTAGAACTGGATGGAAATCTAAGAAAAGAAGAACGAATAGACAATGTTAAAGGATACTTCGCTTTAAAGAAGAAGTCCCATATTATTGATGCTCTGGTAGCTAATGCAGGTAGCCTTCCAGATGTCACAACTCCAGGCTCAGTCGCTTCAAATAAACTAGCCACGTTGAAAGAACAGTTATCTAGTGTTAAAGGTGATTTAACTACGATAGAAAATACAACCACTACCATCTATTGTCCTTATGGAGCAGTCAAAAAAGATAAGTATGGAAGACCACGACTTTTGGGATATGATGATAAAGTGGATATGAAGAAGAAAGGATATTTTTTTGAGTCCGACTACGAAAGGTCTAAGTCAGCCGATTTGAGGTCTGGGTCAGAAATGTATTCAGCTTTTATTTTGTATGCAGGTGCTCCGACTATCAGCACAATACCTACTGAGTTTCTAGAATATTTGGGTTTGATTTTCGGTGGTCCGTTGAAAGACTATTGTATGGATGTCGCTGGGAAAATATCTGATATTTGGACACAGGACAATCAACCTAGAAAAATCTTTATTACAGAATCTTGTAGAGTTTCAGCCCAGTTAGTCTCAGTTCCTCCAGGCTACGCCGCAGGCGGTGGAATGCCAGGCAGAATGCCAAGAGTGAGACTGGTTAAAGAGGAACAATACAAATTCAACAAGGGTGACATCATTTACGGTCAGGGTTCAGAGAATACTTTTATAGTTATCCAAAACTTGAACACAGTAGAATCGAAAAAGATTGACTTTGATGACGAAGGTAATGCTGAAAACGTGTATCAAAAAGTGATGGAGGAACAGAGACAACTAGAAGTAGAAGCAGGAAACCCAGACGGAGGTGTTACACAGTATTCAGCAGCGGGTATGCCTTTACAGTTTCAGGTAGACCCAGAGGAACCAATACCTTACACAGACCAAACATTGTTGGTCATGCCATATAATAATGACCAAGAGAAAGGAAAGTTTGAACCACAGGACGGCGAGGCATTTGCGAAGGGTGAGTTCGTATATCTTGGTGCGGAGGGGGATGATGGAGCGATTAATATTAACAAGAACGTTGGAGGAAAGGAGTCTAGCTTTGTCATTGCTAAGTATGTGATGGAGTTGACAGAACCAGACCCATCAGCTTATCGTTTACCAGTTTCCACACCACCAGACTTTGGACCAAAATACACAGTAGCCGATATGTTCCCAGAACAAGCAGGTGTTCTACGAGCAACGATATTAGGGTTTTGTGATATGTTAAGAGGGTTTGCAGCGAATTCGTCTTCCACACTGGGTGTCATTATTGATATGCTGAAACAACTTATTGCTTTTATCACAGAGATAGAGAAGTCATTCCTTGAGTTTCTCAATTGGATAAAGTCCCTTGTCAAACTAGCAGATATGAATATTTACACGACCACAGTTTCAGCTAGAGGTATTGACAATTTCTCGAATGAACTTGCGTCGCTTGCACAAAGGCCAGGCGCTCCACCAGCGACCTTAGAATATTCTACTTGTGTAATGTTCCTTGGAACAACGGCTGACATGGCTGGGTTTGCTCGTATGTTATCTTCCGCAGATGCGTTCAAAAACTTTGAAGCGGCGATACAGGATACGAAAGACAGAGTTGATACAATGCTCAAGAACTTTGAAAAAGGAGCAAAGGAGCAAATGAAAGCAGTTCAGGCAAGGTCAGACCAGTTTTCCAAGACTTTATCGGAAGGTCGTGATGACCTATTTAATACTCTCTCCAACCCAATGTCCATTGCGAACCAGATAGAAGACTTAGGAAACTTGTTTACTTCAGAGGTCGCGGACAGATTAGGGCTGGGAGATGATGACAGTGGAGATGACCGCTTAGGAGGAGATAGCTCTGGTTCAAACATAAGCGCAGAAGAAAATCCACGTTTTCAGGTTTCGTCCCGCGGGGTTGGAGAGTTTGACTTAAGTGATTTTGACAGTGGTGGTGAAGACGCTATTAACTTTGAAGCGTCGAGACTCGCGGCAGGATATAGAGAAGAAGCTGCCAGAGGGTTTGTTGATTCTAGATTCCTTGGTCTTGATGACGGAGAGTTTCTGGATATGGGTGTAAAGAAAGAATATTACTGGATAGTCAAAATAGCTCGCGAAAATAGACAGACAGAGATAGACGAAGAAATACTTTTCTACAAACTTTGGTGGGGGAAGGAAACAGATGGTTCAGTCAGAGAACAGACACAACCAGTGGTATCATCCAGTCAACAAGTTTCAATTGATGAGACTGGAACTCTTGTTACTACAGATGGAGCTTCACTTACTACTATTACAGGCACAACAACTGCCACTTATGAAAAGCTTACACAGATTGAGGACTTCCCAGTCACAACTGGGATAGACACAGAAATTCCTTTAGAGGTTGAAGTCAACGTAGGTGCGAACGTAAAACCTAGTGACGCCACACACCTTCTTCTTTATTCCTATGGTCACGTTGAAAAGACTATAGGTGGATTGAGTTACACCTTTGAAGCAGAGAACGAACATCCATACGCTATGGAAATAATGAGTCTCAGACCAGAAATTCCTGAAATTGTGGTAGACGAAAATACATCCTCTGTCTCAATATCTGAGAACAAGATAATGTCGCTTCAGATTGAGATAACAGACAAAGACGAAAGTGCTTCTGGTTCAACTTCATCAACTCTGGGATATTCAATATTCCTCGCAGATGAAAGCAGAAAGACTTTCTCAGAACCTTTTGCTACACTGATAAGAACAAACGATGTGGTCAACTTAGACCTCACAGATGTTGAAGTAGACCCATTTCAAAATCCAGACTGGTATTACTTAGCCGTATTAGCGGAAAACCAAAATGGATACTCAGGTGGAGCCTTTTTTAATCTTTCACGTATTTCTGCTCCTTTGGACAACCCAAAGGGAATCGATTTTATAGACACGAATGTCACGGCTGGATTGTTGACTGGAACAGTAGAGGTCACGCCAGGCACACATACATCACAAAACGGAGTCGACCCTTTCTACAAACTTTTCTTTGGACAGTTCAACCCTGTGACCAATACAGTAGTTACAGTGGGCTCACAACTTGATACGGATGTCAACTTTCGTGTATTGAACGCAAATGGGAAGATGGAGTTTTCATTATTAAACGAAACAATTCCTTCAGGGATAACACACTTTGTAACTTATTCTTCCATTAAGAAAGTTTCTTTTCCAGCACAGGAGATTTATCATACAGAGTCTTTCTTTACTGGAATAAACGACCTTGGTGCACCACCAAACTTTCCACCAAGTGGTTTGTCTTTTGCTGATACCGATAAAACAATAGGTCAAGTTTCAGGTCAATTTATCATTTCTCCATCTCAGGATGACCAACTTGTAGATAACTACGTGGTATATTATGCTGATGTCGAAGGACAAGTATTAGATGGAGCAGGAAACCAAGGACTTTTATCCGCTACTGCAATACATGATGACGCGAAAGAGGAACTTTATCCTACTGTAACTGGTGTGGCCATACCACAAGGGGCGGTCTATTTTCAAGCTTACTCAAAGAATGCTTATGGGGTAGGACAATATTTCGTTCGCATTCCAATAATAGACCCTAAATACCCAACAGAGCCAGGTGAAATCTCAGAAATTAAAAAAGATAATGTAAGACTTATAACAAACTTCTAGGACTAAATTGCCATTAACCGTTCCAGCCCTATATTCCGATATCAGTGCATCTCTGGCAGTCAATCCAGTTACAGGAGATATTGCTCAGTTAGATAACGCGGAGTCCATTCGGGCTTCAATTTTAAATATACTAAGAACACGCAAAGGTGAAAGGCTATTTCAACCTGAACTGGGAACGAACATTCATAGAATGTTGTTCCAACCAAACACTCCGTTCACTGCAGGACAAATTTCACAAGAACTTAAGTCCTCAATAACGAACCAAGAGCCAAGAGTGACAGTTGAAGATATTTTTATTGAAGCCTTTCCAGACGATTATGGCGTGAAAGTTTTTATTCTCTGTAAAATAAAAGATACTACAGAATCAGTAGAAATAGAAGACATGCTCGAGAGGGGAAGATAATGCCAGTTGCCAATGTTGCTCTAGAAGTCACCAACCTAGATTTCGATGGTATAAAAACCAATTTAAAAAACTATTTAAAGTCAAAGGATACTTTCGCTGATTTTGACTTTGACCATTCGAACTTAAATGTTCTTATGGATGTAATGGCATACAACTCGTTCTACAACGCTTTTTACATTAACCAATTAGCGAACGAGTCCTTCCTAGAATCAGCACAACTTAGAAATAATGTCGTGGCAAAAGCCAAAGGACTTGGTTACACACCTCGTTCTGCCACAGCTCCTACTGCAACATTACAACTGCAGATTACCCCAGCGACACCGACTGCTGAAGCACTCATAATAGACGAATACACAGAGTTCGCAACTTCAGTCTCAGGCGTCGATTATTTTTTCGTCACACCTGACACACATACAGTAAATAGAGATAGAAATGGAAATTACATCATTGATGTCGAAGTAAAAGAAGGAACACAGGTAGAGCACAGATATGTGGTTGACAAGAAAAACCCTGACCAAAGATTCCTTATCAAAAACACGACCGCTGATGTATCCACTTTGGATGTTATTGTTCAAAACTCCCAGACAGACCTTACAGTCAAAGAGTTTAAAAGGGCAGATAACTTAGTTGAACTTACTGGAAATGACGCAGTCTATTTTATGGACGAAGTCGAAGAAGGTCTTTTCGAAATCACTTTCGGAAACGGTGTTTTAGGTCGACCAGTGGTTGACACAAACGTTGTTATTCTCGACTACATTTCCACACGAGGAAATCTTGGAAATGGTGCTCTCACCTTTACACCTACAGGGAGAGTAGCAGGTTCAGAGAACGTGACCATAACTACTCTTGTTGCCGCTAATGGCGGTAAACCCAGAGAGACCATAGAAGAAATAAAGTTCAATGCTCCAAAATATTACGCAACCCAAGGAAGATTAGTCACAGCAGAAGACTATCTTGCGATGACTCGTAACATAGTGTCGAATCTTGACTCACTCACAGGATGGGGTGGGGAGGACAATGTCCCTAAAAGATACGGCGAGGTTTACATTTCAGTAAAGCCTGTGAATAGAGCGTTTTACTCCGAGCTGGAGAAAGAAAATATTAGAAGGCAGCTTACTGAAAGGAACCTCGTCACCGTCCGAGTAAAAGTTGTGGACCCAGACTACACCTTCATTCAGGTAACTTCAGATATCTATTACGACCCAAGAGGCACAAACCTCACTTCTGACCAGTTGAAGGCGTTTATTCACGGACGAATAAAAGACTTCAGTAAAACAGAACTTCTGAAGTTCAACAGGGATTTCCGATATTCAATGCTTGTAGGGTTGATGGACAACCTAGACCCAGCAATAAGAAATAACTTAACGAGTTTACGATTGAGAAAGTCATTCATTCCATCCATTGTGAGGGAGAATAACTTTACTCTAAACTACAACAACGACTTGTACAGACCAAACCCTACTTATTCAGGGACACTTACAAGTTCGTATTTTTCTCATGCCAATCCATCTGGTGCTGAGATTGCTGATTGTCAGTTAGATGACGATGACGGAATTTTAAGGGTAATACAATATGATGCCAATAGTAACGTTACTTCCATAGTCCAATCGAATATTGGAAATGTCAACTATGGAGGTGGTGATATAGTGTTCCAAGGCTATAGACCTCTTTCTTGGACAGGCGATAAAGTGGATGTTTTAATTCGTCCTAAGATACAGGACATCAAACCCTTGAGAGAGCAAATTCTCGCTATCTTAGACGAGGATATTATCTTGTCAATGACCACAGTCGTTGATACAGAAGGGCTCGACCCGACATCTAACTCCGCAACTGTCACAAGCTCAGAAGCCTATAGTGGGAACACAGCATAATGCCAGGACCAGTAGCCGACCAAAGGATAACTGACTTAGTACCAGATATGCTCCCCGAACGCATGCGCGATTCGGAAGAGACCTACAAATTATTTCTGGAAGAATACTACAGGTGGTTAGAATATATTAAAATAGATTTCATCGAAGACATCTCTGATATTTTCGCAGAGGGTGCTGTTCTTATCGGTGAAACTACCTTCGCACGTGCTGTTGTTAAATCAATACCTACCCCATACTGTGCGTATGTCGAATACCTCTCCACAGAAAAATTTGGAATCGGTGAGGAAGTTGCCACAGAACAACTTTCTTGGGATGACGAAATTGAAGAACACAAAGACAGATTCGATGTTGATTTTTGGGCTCTAAGTCCAGGGACCGACTATTCCGCTCAAGTCCAGTCGTTCACTTACAATGCCGCAATAGCTGCATCGTATATAATGAACTTACAGGACATCGACACGACAGACATGGATATCTTTACGAAGACTATCCGCGAGTCTCACATGGAAGGATGGCCTGAGTTAGCGTCCAAGTCTTTTGAATCTGCTGAAGGGGACCCAGGCACTATCAACGAGCGTCAACTCGCTAAAATGATCAAGTCCTATGGACTACAAAAAGGGACAGACAAGTCTATGGAATTTCTTTTCCGATTGATATTTGGAGAAGAAGCAGATATTTATTATCCAAAAGACTTTATGCTCCGAGCATCAGACGGACGCTGGACAGAACCAAACGTTACTTTTGTCAGAGGGATAAGACCAAATGGTTTCGTATTAGAAGATTTTGTTGGAAAGAGGATTCGTGGGAAAACATCGGGTGTCGAAGCAATCGTGGTCAACTCATATCAAAACTCAGTCCCAGGCAAAGATGTCTCAGTCCTTGTCCTTGAAACACCGAAAGATGCAGCTCCCGGCGAGCAAGGTGGAGGTCCGTGGACACCAGGCATACACACCGCGAACAACCTCTTTGTGGGTGAAACTATCGAAGTTCTCCCCGCTACTTTTATCGAAGAGGAAGACTGGCTTGATCAGCCCGACAACGTTCTTACGGCGACAATTTTTGGAGGTCTCAGGGAAGTCGATATCTGTTCCGCGGGGTCTGGATATGCTCCTGGCGATACAGTCACGTTCACGGATAGAGGTGGTGTCACGGCGACAGCTAATGTCCGCCTCGTTTCTAACAACTATGCTGTTGACTTCATTAAAGTGGACTCACAAGGAACAGGATATCAAGTCGGAGATGAATGTATCTTCTATCCAGCGTACTCAGGAGGTAAGAACGGTAAAGCGATAGTCGAAACATTGGTTGATACGTATTCCATAATGCATTCGAATACGGCCATTCAAGAGTATAAAGACTACAACATGGTAGGAAATGGAATATTTGGTTCCATTGGTGACTCGCTGAACGCAAACACTTCTTTGTATTATACCATCCACATGGGACTCCATCTGGATATGAATGTTGATACAACTGGAAATACCACTTTATCTTTTAATGGCTCACATTTTGCCGTTGGTGATTCAGTCGAATGGTTGGATGGAACAACAGGAACTTACGACACTGCTTTAATCACAGGTATTCTAGGTACTGATAATGAAATTCTAGAACTCCGTCTAGATTCACAACCACACGCTGTAGACGAATCACATCCACTTTATTCTACTTCTGAGATAAGGTCAACGACCTACACTCACGCCAATGGTGATACGTTTTCATCCAATGGTATTACACACGCCACTGCGAACGTAACAATCGCCGCTATTCAAATAGGTGATGCATTCCGTTTTGAAACTGAAATATTTGGTGGAGTAGGTTCAATTTTAGTTGAGTCAACTGGTATCGAATATTACGACATTCCAGCCGTCACAATTTCAGGTCGTTCAAACGTAGCGACAGACACTTCAGCTTGTTACGCAGAACATCTCGCGTCAGATGCACGATATTCGACCGCAGTATCAGAAAGTGTATCAGCTTACAACGTTGTAACAATGGCTGTAGACGAAAATGCAATTGTTTTCGCTAACGGTCATGTGGATACTGACCCTGACTTTCCGAAGTCTCGTATTGAGGTAATGGAGCTTTTTCGAACAGAAGAAGAAGGAATTGGACCAGCACATAAACGATATGTCTGGGGTGATAACGGAGGTGGAGAAGTACGAGCCGAACTTGTAGGTGTACTTGAGACAGAGTCCGTTTCCCATTTTGTATTAGAGAACCAGCCGGACCAGTTAGAATCTGGTGACTCGTACAACATACTTTCTGAAGAAGACCCAGACCTTGAAGACCAGATAATGGCAGAGGGTGATTCAGTCTACATCAAAGTTTTATTTGACTCAGAGGTTTCTAGTCCATTCTATCAAGGACAGACTTTCCAAGTTACAGACGCGGCTAATAATGTAATAGGTTCATTTGATGCATCACAGGTCTACGATTTTAGAAAACAGGGAACAGACGCAACACTTACTGTACCTTATCTTGCAACGAACTCTATTTTTGACCTAGCCGTTGTGGACCCAGGCTCCGATTTCTCTCTTGTAGACAGACCAATAGGTGACGAACAGAATATAGAGATAAGAGATGAGAAACAAGACTACCTTGGTTACCATAACTTAAACGCTATTTTAATCCCAATATTGGGTGGAACCATTAAGTACGCTGGACGGTGGTTGAGCGACAAAGGTAAACTTGATAGTTCAATGGTTATTCAGGATAGTTTTTTCTATCAAGATTTTTCGTATGTTCTACGGTCTAAGTTAGAGATACAGGGATATAGAGATATTGTCAAAAAGTTAGTCCACATGGCTGGTCATCAGCTTTGGGGCGAGGTGATGATTATCACCAGAGCGAACGCTAAACTTTATTCTGGTGGTGACTACGGAGGAAAATACGATCCGAACCATATCAGTCACGACTCTTTTGTACCTACAGAGGCGTTGGGTGGACCCACACACGCCAGACCGTTCTTTGAGATTATCAGATACTTTGGATACTTAGGCGAACTAAACGAAGACGGAACAGGAAAACCAGATATTACATTCTCTCCTTTTTCAGACGGAACAGGATACGAACATCCGAAAGAGTCCCTGAAAGGTGAAGTTGGTTCCTTTGATGTTATCTTGCACCACGAACCAATCCTACACGATGGGATGTTCTACGGCAATGGTCAGCCAATAGTTTATGTAACCACACCAGGCAAACAGTACAACAACCAATCTGTATTTAACCTTGTTGATACGATGATAGCTGATGACAAAGTAGGGAACTATCCTGAAAAAGTTATGATGGAACACGGTGGGCAAATTTACTATGAATACAATAACGAAGTTCTAAACAACCAACCTTCACACGGTGAGTATGTTGACTGGAACGAGTTTCATGAAGCCCGTCAAGAAGGGAAAATTGTATGGATTGATGACTCACTTCAAGCACAGAGATTCGGTCTCAACATTGATGATTCATGGGAGGGAGCTTGGTATCGAGTTGACCCAGAAGGAAACCACTTACTAACACAGGACGGTGATTCCCTTATCGGCGAAGACTCAAACCAAGATGTTTTCTTTCCATCAACGCCTTTCAATGCTGGGACAGGACTTCTGGTAGTCAACGAAGCAAACTCAGTTGATATTACATTCACAGACGGCAATTTTCCTACAGACATAGAAGCTGGTCAAGATGTTAATATTCAACTGGAGTATTTTGTTCCACGACACGAAGACTCAGGACTCACGGTTGACATCAAAAAAGATTTTGTTTTCCACGAAGTAGAAGGCCATCTGAACTACGAAGAGTTTGTGGTCGATGTTTTCGACCCCACGATTCTTACTTCAGGTAAAAGTTATAAGGAGGCATCTGCTTCAAACCCTTTAGGAGACCTCAACGATAGATTTGAGTTCGCTACAGGTATTCTTTTCTCTCAGTCAGGTTTAAGACAGATATGGGAAAGCCCAATCGGGACAGAACATTACATTCAGGATGACGCTGGGAACGTAGGACTCTACAAGAACAACGGAAGCGATTTTGCATCAACTCCTTTCACAGTGATGTTGGAATATGTTTCTGGACATAGATGGGGAACTACTCCTGCTAATTACAACGTAAGAAGTGCTTATTACGTTCAGGAAGAGAGAATACAGATTCTCTCAGGTGGAGTTTACAATACAAGCTTGACAGACCAAATTATTACCATCACTGATATAGGAAACGATTACAACGTTCAGAATGTCTCAATCCTTCCTTCCACTTACAAGATGGAAGCGGTTGATGTACCTAATGGTATCTACAAACCAGTCCACGTATCTGGTTCACTCATAGATTGGGGTGGTTCTTCAGACGAATATCTAGGAGGACCAGGCCACACTCCTTTTACTTCCACAGTACGTTCCGCTATTTCACAAGAACTTACTACCAGAGACAAGGTCACGGGCAACGCTATTGTAGACTTGGCTGGAAAAGATGTTACCATTTTGGATATATCTTCACCACAGACTACACAGGTTGACACACTTCTTGAAACGGACCCAGGCGGGATTACTAACTTAGACACTTTTCCAGGCCACAACTATGGAACGTTTGTAGTTGACGGAGTTCAGTATAATGCTGATGTAAGATATAGAGGTATGGGCTGGGGTGGCTGGGGAACAGTCGCAGCAGGACTTCAGCCTGGCGACCTTTTCTACTGTAAGTATGTTTCGTATCCTGCTCAAGGAACATCAATGGTTCTTCATATTGATACGAGCAACCAAATCATTTATATGATTCAGATGCCAAGTCAAACTTCTTGGAGTGATGCTAATACCCCACCAAAGTATATTTACAAACGAGAAAACGTACCTGTTACGCATATTGATGGAGCAGCTACCAGAGACTTACCAACGGTTCTCAAATATGTGACTCATCTTGGGGGAGGAAGATATACAACTATTCACCAGTCAGGTCCAGTCATTAATTTTGGTGTAGGAGACAATTGGTCTTCAGGGTTTCTCACAGAGTTTCAAGTACAGATCACACAACAACTGGATATACGAGACCAAGACGGAGTTCAGTCTACGTTCTCTGCTCAGGATATAACGATAACAGAAGCAATACCACTTCACGTAACGCCGAAGTTGGATACAGCTTCAATGACTTTGACTACCAATTCTTCTGGAATGCATCACTATTTTCCAGATGTAGACCCAACTGGATTGAACTTCAATGACACGGTATGGTTGAAGGGTAAAAAGGCTACAGGTGAAGATATCAATATTCCAATGCAAATCACAGGAACTTCTTCCTTGACCCTGACTACAGATGGTTTTACAACTGACTTTACATTTCCAGGCTCATACACTTTATCAGATGTTGAAGTAGAAAAATATTCTGTAACAAACGCCTCTGGAACATTTCCAGCCACATACACATTCACTCCTACTTCTACTACAGGAATTTACGATGTTGAACACGTAAGCGGAGCTGTACTGGATTGGGGTGGACTGAACGACCTTTACGAACAGGGTTTCAATACACCTCTTGTCGTAGTCAATGCCGCAGCGGCGACATCAATACCAGACTGGAAAAAAGAAGTCTTGAATCTTACTGGTTCAGTTATCGACTCTAACTCAGTGGCTCCGATAGTCAACTTTGATATCAATATACCTGAAGGAATTTATTACTTCACAGACATGGTCGCAATGAGACCTACTCTGATACAGACTTTTTCAGGAGTTTTTGGACAACCACTTTTCTTTGAACAAGAAATTTCATCTAGAGACGCGACATACATTCGATATAACTTTGAAGTACCAAACTATTTCTTAGACGGAACTATTCAACTCTATCCTCTCAAGGAAGTTGAGTTCCATTTAGAACCTGCTCATCTCTGGCAATCAGACCCTCTCGATTGGGAAAACAACTACAGTAGGTCTATTGACTTAGCACCAGACGGAAATCGTTCTCACTTTCCAGAGGCCCCAGGCACAAACTACCTGAACGGTGGAATCAATGAAGATGGGCACTGGGAAGCTTTTGCTCACGGAAGAAACCAACAAAACAGAGGTGCATTCTCTTGGGTACATATTGGTTACATGCCAGATGTAGTAAAAGGAACACTCTCTGCGAGATTTGACCCACCAAAAACACAGATAGTTCACGGACATGAAGCGGTTGAAATAACAGAAGTTATTCTTCCATACCTCCACGTAGGACTAGGCTCTGAAATAGAACTCCCTCCAGCAATTATTGATGTTGCAATGATGAGTCAGGATGACATCGAACCATATTGGTGGCACAGACAGGTGGAACATCACCTCAGTGCTAACTTGGAAATGCTAGTTGTGTCTGACTTGGGAGACAGAAGGCAAGAATATGAAATAGTTATGGACACAGGCTGGACAGCAGATGTTCTAGACTACGAAGTTGAAATAGGTTCACTCAGAGAATGGGAGTCCAACTTTATTGCTGTACCATTTGGTTCAGGAGTAGGACGAATAGAAGAAGAGGGTGGAATATTTGACTTCTTATTGGAAGACGGAAGTACATGGTTCCAGACAGAAGGTGCTGGTGAAAACTACTTACTTGAGCCGATTGAAATCGAGATGGAACTCTATGCAGTTCAACAAGTAAATGCTTCTATCCTAAGCTTTGAAGTAGATACATACCTCTCAGGTTCTCAGTTACCTTTTTCAGTGCACAGAGAATATGTTGAGATTGAGTTCAAACACTATCCAGCCATCAACGTTCAGTTTGGATACGTTGAGGGAGACCATATTCCTTTCTCCGGCGATATGGGAGCTGGTGATATCGTTACAGAGGATGGACTTTACAAACTCACCTACGAGGGGGAACCAAGAGTTGTCCTACCAGAACCAGTAGAAAAAGAACACGAGATTTTCATACGTTACAATTCCTTTACACCACCTACACCAGATAACCTTTCTGGTGAAGAGGGCGTGGTTGGCCTCCAGTATGAAGACGGCGGGTATATTTGGCAAGAAGGAGAATATGACCCGCACAACCCATTTGGTTTTGGTTCAAATCCTTGGAGAGTATTTACTGAGCCGGGCGACAACCCATACAGAGACATTGACATAGAGCTTGAAGCAATAATGACACCTGTCATTATTCCAGACGAACACTCTATTGAGTTCAAGTGGAGAGAAGCTGATGTCATTCCAATGGGTGATGTAATAGTTTACAACCACAACAAATACGCATATCAGTTTCACAGACACATAGAGATATACCTCTATGCAGATGTATCAGGTCCTATTATTCCAGCAAGCGGAGCGATTCAGACCATTGAATCTAAGTGCTGGATACTTCCACCAGAGATGTATGTTGACTGGAGTCCAGAGCATGTCAAATATCCTTGTATGTTATTTGAAGATGGATACTGGATTGTAGACGAGAACTGGCACGATGAAATGTCACCTCTAGAGAAGGGACACATTTGTTTTGAGCCAGGCACTTGGGGTGAAGACTGGGATTCAGAGTTCCACGAAGTTGAATTCGAACTTATTGCTAAGACACAACCTGTCTTACCTCCACCAGAACTTCCACCTCTACTCTGGGTTCAGTATTATGGACCACCGAATGTTATATTTGATAACGAGATAGAAATTGAAACTACTGTTTATGGTATCGGTGCATGGAAAATATTAGATGTGCCAGGCGATTTCCAGTGGGAAGGTAAGTTTGGCGAAGTTATTGAGATGGGTGACATGGTCGCTACATCCTCAGATGGTGCACGACACGTTGAATACGAAATAGTAATAGAGACACAAGCTGTATTCGCTAGGGATGTAGCAGGTGCTCATTACATGGAAATAGACTTAAGTAGTTCGTGGAGTGTAATATCAGAACCTCAACCTTCTGAGTTCAGCTCATTTATATTGAATCAACCGATCAGCGGATTAACAGAAAACTCGAATGAGATTTCTCCGATAGCAGGTAAGATAGTATTCGGTTGGGATGTAGAAATCGCAGACCCAGTTACATTTCACGAGTGTTACGCTGATATTGATTTAACGATTCAAGCTGTTTATGACCCACAGGATGTAGAAAGCGAACACACCTTTTCATCTGGTGTTCATATCATAAGAATGTTGTCAGACGCAGAACTTGCGGCTCAGATGTTGCACCCAACAATCATTCCAAACATACTGACACAGTTGACACACTTGAATCCATTCCCTGAAGCCATCTTTGTTGGAAACGACTCAGATGAATTCTTACAGGTAGAAGGTTCAGACTTACAGATGGTCGCTTCTCCAGCTATGGCACCGATTGTCAAGCCTGAGAATGATTTCGCAGAGATGGAATACGAACTTCCTGTCAACTTTATTTCCGACAACTTAGAAACATTAGCCGATTGTGCATGGGGTCAGACGACTTGGGACACATACCTTGAATGGGATGGTGCACGTGACAGAATGGAGATAGATAGTAATTACCAGCAAAGTAGTTCACAGTGGTGGAAACACGAAGGACCTGAATCAGATAGTATACAAGAGCGTTCAAAAGAAATAAGAATAGCAATGGGGAATTCTCGTGGTCCCCAGAGCAGGTTGTACAACCATCTCGCAATAGCCGAACTTTGGGCAAACCCTGAGTATCACGCCAATCCAGCAAATGGTGGAACTTGGCAGACAGCTTCTTGGTCTCAACAGACAGGAGCTTACGAGCATAAATGGGGTGGAGAATGGACTGTATCAACTTTGATGTCCAACCATACTGGAGCTAAATGGGATGGTTATGGTTTCTTATGGTCTACAGGATATGAAAATCACACGATTAGAGAGACTTCTGGTGCCATGCTTTACGAGGAAGATGGTCTAGTGCATTTTCAGTTAGGCGGAGGTTCAAACCATAGAGACTACACATCGATGTTCATTCATGGTTTTCTTGATGTTCCAATGAACCCAAGTCAAAATACATACATAACAAATACCAATCCTGTAAGTAATTTATATCAAGACGAAGAGAGTCAGTTTTGTGAAGTCCATACAATGGGTAACCCTTATGGTTTTAGTGGACAACCTGCAGACCAAGAAGCTTGGTATCAAATAACTGTTGTCTACAACGGAGGTCCAGTAGGATATCTTAACACACATTTGAACGGATTGACCGAAGATGAGATGTGTGAAAATATCAAAGGTTCTTTCAAGTTCTATCAGACCAACATGGCGTCTGGAGAAATTGTAGAAATGGAATTCAAGAACTTCACAACTTCAACTAATGATAATACCTTTGGATACCTTCAGGGAGATACACACATTCATCAAGCCCACCCAAGTAGCCATTATTCAGAGTTTGGAATCGGTTGTGGAAACGGAGGAGATAATGCATGGTGTATCAAAGGAAAATGGGGTGGTACACAATGGATTGAAGAGGCTTTGTCAAAAGAAGAACTTCAGGGCGACGAACTTAGAAGAGGTGGTTTCTGTCTAGACCCAATAGGTTTTAAGAGAAACAGAGCATTGTCTTCTTCAACGTGTGACCAAACAAACGCTGCTTTCTACAGTCCCTCATACAATGATAATAAACTGCTTCCGACCACAGACTATTCTCATGAATATAACCTGTTTGCTGATAATAATCCTACTACCACTTCTGCAATGAGATATCGACAAGGTAGTGGAGATTGGGAAAACCGAGTTATTCAACCAGACTGTAACGATTGGTTGAAAGCGTTTAAAGATGATAGAGCTGCTTCATCAAGTTCCATTTGGATTGCGTCTATTCTTACACCAGAGAGACCAGTTGATACGAACATTGAAGAGTTAGTCGCGAATGTAGTTTCAGATGTCGACTTTAGAGGTGACTTAGAAATTCAAAGCATTGTGAATGCTTGGGTAGAGGGTGGCGAGAGCTACGGAACAACGTTTGAATCTATCATGACAGAAGCGAACGAAAATCTTGTCACAGAGGGTGACGAAGACCTTGACGGACACATGGGAATATACGCAGTAGATAACTCAAGACTGAACTCAGTATACGAATGGGAAATCTCTTACACTGCTAACTTGGCTGTAATAAATGCTGAGACCAACATTGGTGCATTTGGTTTACCATTAGATTGGGAAGTCAGAGAGTTTATTGACAGTTATACTTTCTTACCAAGTGTTTCTTCTGAAACTGTGTTAGAAGGTGGAACTTATCGGACTATCGAAGTTTCAGATACTATCAGTATTTTTGGTGGACACATTAACTCTGTGTCACAATCTTACGACACACTTAACCAAGTTCATGAACCTCAGTCTGGTTTAGGAGCTTCAATAACTGTGGCCGAAAGTCTGGGAACAAAGGAAGTCAACCACGAAATTAAAATGGACGCCTACAACGTAGGCCAGACAGAAATTAATTACAATGCCTTAACTTCAGAAGCGGATGTAGATATTTTTACTGAAGGAGACATTGAAATAGATTTTCCATCTTCAACAACGAT
>Ga0098052_1000771_pt1 | contig 20158 bp, 25 predicted proteins | sample 15_taG_FD_81591 | JGI IMG/M metagenome (GOLD analysis project Ga0098052, IMG submission 81591) | Marine viral communities from the Subarctic Pacific Ocean - 15_ETSP_OMZ_AT15312 metaG | ecosystem: Environmental > Aquatic > Marine > Oceanic | place: Pacific Ocean | collected 2015-01-18
AATTTTAACAAGTGGCGGATTCTTAACCACCAATTCTTCCTCGTCTGCACAGACAAAATTAAGCCCCTTTAAAACTGGAACAATGTCTGATTGCTCCAGTAGTGATTTTTGTAGAGCCATCATTACGGCTCCTAGTGCTTGATCTGATAATTTCATTTTTTCTCCTTTTAATAACTAATTCATGAATTTTTTCATCCACATTCTCTTTCCACGTTTTTCATCGTTTTTTTCCATTTTTTTATGTAATCCTTTAACAAGTGGGTCGGACTCCAATTTAATTTTTGTTTTGTTTTGCTTATATCCGCTAAAGTAACCCATGCTTCGCCCGGGCGGCTGGGTATATACTCTACTTGTTCCTTGTACATGCTTGCCAACTCGTTAATAGAATAATTTGTACCAGTTCCAAGATTAAATATTTCCCCTTTCCAAGTCCCACCTGACATTTTAATCAACCCATCGCAGATGTCTGCTACGTTCGTAAAGTCTCTTCTTTGTTCTCCCGTCCCAGTGATAGTCAGTGGTGTATTGGCCATCATCTGTGCTTCAAAAATACCAACAACTGTGGCATAAGGCCCAGTTCGCAGGTGTCGGGGGCCGTATACATTAAAAAATCTAGCTATAGACGTAGAAAGCCCATAGACCTCAGAATACATTTTACACACCTCTTCACCCTGCCACTTTGAAAAGGCATATGGATTTAAATATGCGCCGGCATAAAAAGAGCTTGATCCAGCATAAACCACTTTTGCTCCACTCTTTCTTGCGAACTCACACACTAAAACGGTACCGTGCACATTTACATCCATAGTTTCAACAGGTCGTTCAAAGCTTGGCTGTATTCTTGCCAAAGCGGCTAAGTGAAAAACAATCTGGACATCTTTTAGGGACGCGTCTAAATTTTCTAAATTACTAAAAACGTTTCTTAGATCGTCAAAAATATAATTTACGGCGGGATTACAATTCTCTTTTTTGCCAGTGTCCAAGTTGTCTATGACAACAACATCGTGCTGTTTTGCCAGCACATCAACCAAATTGCTGCCAATAAATCCACACCCACCTGTAACTAAAATTTTAGCCATAAATCTTCTCCTAAATTCTAATCCAATTATTTGGCATTAGATCTTCCGTACTTCTACTTTCGTCTTTAAACCAGCTTTTCGGAGCAACAACAATTTTATTTGGGCTGTCATTAAAAAATGCACCCCACCAAGAAAAAGTAGAATTTGCTATAATATTGTGCTTTGTTTTACTCATCAAGTAAAGGTCTGTCACATCGCAACCGCTATCAATAAAATGTGTTTGTTTTTTTATAAAACCACAATTGTCCCTAGCCCAAGAGATATCATCACTGAAAACTACCACTGAATCATATTCCCCAACAGTTTTTAAAGCTTCCATATAATAGTTTTCATCCAATTGATGATAATGGTGCTTTAACTGTAAGTAATCACCCCTTCTAAAATGAATTGAAACTGTTTTGTCTTTTGATATAAAGTCATATTCTTCATCAATCTTTTTTCTCATAGGACTTGGAAGTTGAATCATATCCCTGATATAATCCTCGTTGCCTTTAAAATATTTATGTGATTGAAAATACCCGTTTATGCACAAATTCTCACAATAGTTTATTGGATTGTGGACGGTACTGCTATAAGAGGGTTCTTTATAATAAGCTTTAACAAAACTTTTGTCAAAAACATATTTGTCCAACTTATGAAAGATTGTTTCTCCATAAAATTTGAATGGACGATAGTTTAATTCTGGAAATACCGCACGATCTTTATTGTTTTTAGCTAAAGATAGTGTGGCAGCAACACAAAAAATTTGGTTTCCGAGACCGCTATTAACCTTGGTGGGGCCTAATATATCACAAGTGATCATTTATTTATGCCTCTTAAGTTTGGATAATTTTTCTCAAACCATGTGCATACCTTGATCAAACTTTGTTCAAAATCAGAAAAATTTTCCTTCCTCCAGCCCAGATCAAGCAATTTTGAAATGCTTGAAGGCTTTCTATATTGCCCTTTGTAGTGACTTTTTTGCCAACGAACCTCTCCTGTAAAGCCAGAAATTTTACAAATTAATTCAGCAGTTTGTTTAATTGAATATTCCTCTGTTGTCCCAATATTAATTGGTCTATCTCCATTATAATTGTTCAATAAGAAAACAATAATATCTGCCAAATCTCCAGAATATGTGAATTCTCTTAAGGGGCTGCCGTCGCCCCACAATTCAACAACACCGTTATTTATTTTTGCTTCATAAACTTTTCTTATTATAGCTGGAAGGACATGACTGTCATTTAAATCAAAATTATCGTTTTCTCCAAATAAATTGTTTGGAGATGCTGTAATGAAATTACACCCGTATTGTTTGCGATAAGCTCTCGACTGCACGTCTAACATCCTTTTAACGTGCGCGTAAGCGAAGTTTGACTCGTGAGGCTCGCCATCATGTATGTTTTCCTCTGTAAGAGGATAGGCGGCATTGTCAGGGTATATACAGGTACTTAACATTGATAACACTTTTTGAACGTTGTTTTCTTTTGCATAGTGTAAAACATTTGTGTTTATCATAATGTTATCATAGTAAAAATCTGCTAACCCATCTTTATTAGCTTTTATGCCACCAACTTTAGCCGCCAAATGAACAACTTGATCTGGTTTATATTTTTTGTACATCTCTGAACACTGTTTTGGGTCTCTTAAGTCATAATCACTAGAAGAAATGTATACAGCATCAAGTTTTTTTTGTAAAGCAACACCAATCATTCCAGTGCCGCCAGTTACCAATGTTTTTTTCATTTTTTTTGCACCCACTCTTCTATCATCTCATCTAACATGGTGTAAAAAGTGTACTCTGGCTTCCATCCTAAAACTTTTCTAGACCTATCCGAATCGCCCTTTAAGTATTTTAATTCTTCAGGTCTCATGAATTTTGGATTCTGCACAACGTAATCTTCCCAATTAAGATCTAATTTTTCAAAAACATACTTAGCAAGATCTCTAACTGACCAAGTTTCTCCTGTTGCAACAATCCATTCATCGGGTGTTTCATGATTAATAATTTTATGCATTGCTCTTACATAATCTTTAGAATGTCCCCAATCGCGATACGAGTCCAAGTTGCCCAGTTCTAATTTATCTCTAATTCCTTTCTTAATTTCAACAGCAGTCTTAACAATCTTATTGGTTACAAAGTTTGAACTGCGGCGGGGAGATTCATGATTAAATAAAATACCATTACAAGCATGAAGCCCATACGCATTCCTATAATGCTTGACTAGGTTAAAAGCTAATAATTTGGCGCAGCCGTATGGGCTAACAGGGTTCATTGGTGTTGTTAATCTCTGTACACCATCTTCATCCACAGAATTTCCAAACATTTCAGATGAGCTAGCTTGATAAAATTTAGCAGTTGGCACCACTGTTCTATACACTTCTAAAAGATTTAAAACCCCTAGAGCGTTTGTTTGGATTGTAAAAGATGGCATATCAAAACTGATTCTAACATGACTCATTGCAGCAAGATTATAAATCTCATCTGGCATAACCTCACTGATAATCCTTGTTAGTGAAGGTACATCAAGCATGTCTCCATAGTGAGTTATAATTTTATCTTCTATTGCGCGTAATCTTTGGTCTTGATTCTCGGCTACAGAATGCCTTCTTAATATGCCATGCACCTCGTACCCTAAAGATAAGAGATACTCCGCTAAATAGCTGCCATCTTGCCCTGATATACCTGTTATTAAAGCCTTCTTCATGTTTTAAATACCTTCATTTTTGTTAAATCTGGCCAGTCTGTTATATTCCATTGTCGTGGAGGCGACTCGATCGCTTCTTGTAGTTTGTTTAATCCAAATTGAGCAGTTTCTGGGGTCATGTAATAATGATAGCCCATGGTGGTTATATTTTGTTCTCTCCATGGTATATTAGGTATTCTACCATCATATGACATTTTTTTTAAACTCTTATATGATTCTTTATCATCTAACAAAATTATTCCACCCCTGCCCAAACTTAAATGTTTTTTAAATTGAAAACTTAGGCACATAAAAGTATTTGAAATATAACTGCCCCTTTTCCATAAAACGGCAGCGTCTATAATTTTGTCTGTCAGATAATAAAAATCACTCCATTCCTCATCTCTCCATTCAAATTTTATGTTCAGTTTTTTTGCCAAAAATGGCACAGATATGTAAGTATGCGCAGGGACGTTTATTTTTTGAGCCTCTGTGAATCTTAAACACAATTCCAATCCATGCGTACAACAATCAACGGCCACTGCATACGGTGCACCAAAAAATCTAGCAATCTCCTGTTCAAACTCCCCTACAACGTCAAAACTCATTTAGTACACTCCACATTTAAACTTATCAAAATTCCATTATTTTTATCCATGTGCGGCAGATAGGCTTGCGAATGATCGTCGTAGTGTGAATGATTAGTCTCGCGCCAATCATACCTTTTTACGTTTTTATAACCAACTTCCAGTAAAAGCCTTTTCAAGCAACAGAAGTCATAAGCCGTCCTATGATAAATAACCGAGTTGTCCATCAACATTTTACCATACAAAGGCCCTAAAAAATTCTCCAGTTTGTAGTTCCCACTATCGTATAATTTTGCCATAACTGCAAAATCTGGAACGGCAACGCGCAAAATACCATCTGGCTTAAGAACTCTATGCCACTCCTTGAGAATCGGCACTATTTCTTCCCTGTCAAAATATTCTATAATATGTGAAGCATAAATGAGACCTGCTACACCATCCTCAAATGACAATTTTCTAATATCTTTTGAATGTAGATGTTCGTAATCGCCGCCATCAATATGAATCCAATCTTTGCCAAAGTTTCTTTTTCCGCAGCCTAAATTAATTTTCATACCACCACCTTCACACCATAGTGCGCCTCAAAATCCTGTGCGTCTTTCAAGTTATTTACAATTGGTTGACCTTTTATATTTAAGCTTGTGTTTAACAACATTGGACAACCGGTTTTATTATAAAAACTTTCCAACAAACTGTAAAAGCCGGGGTTGTCATCCCTTGAAACAGTCTGTACTCTGCTTGTACCGTCTATATGACAAATAGCAGGGAATTTTTCTGGCTGTTTACAGGTGGCTATGTATTGCATATATGGTATTTTTGTTACTGGCATGTCAAAATATTCTGACGCGTGCTCTTCCATAATGGCGGGTGCAAAAGGTCTAAATTTTTGTCTTTTCTTTATCTCATTTACTTTATCTTTTATGTCGTCTCCTCTTGGATCTGCTAACAAACTCCTGTTTCCTAGCGCCCTAGGACCAAACTCTGCCCTACCATTTGTAACCCCGACTATTTTATTAGTTAAAAGATGCTGTAAAACTTCTTGAACTGGATATTCATGACCTATTTTAGTGCCTAAAAACGGTCCGGACCACTGTAAAAACTCTCCATGGAGCGCCGCTGCAGCGCCAAGTGAAGATCCAGCGTCACCGGGATTTGGCATTATCCACACATCATCATAAACATGTGGTAAAATTTTTGAATTTGCAACACAATTTAAAGCAACGCCGCCCATGTAAACCAGATTTTCGCACTGGGGTAGGAGGCTTTTAACTTTTACAAATATTCTCTCCAACAAAATTTCTGTCAATTCTTGTGTGCTGGCTGCGATGTCAAAATCTGACCAATTATCATCCTTTTTATAGCTGCCAACCCCTTTGTGAAGGTTGTACTTTAATTTAAAAAGTGATTTTTCATCAAAAAAGTCTTCTTTAATGTTCTTTGTGTATTTTGGATCACCCCAAGCGGACATACCCATTAAAATGTATTCTTCTTCACAAGGCTTTAACCCAACTCGTTGTGTCATTGCTGAATAAAACAAACCTAGAGAGTTAGGATACTTAATACTAAATGCTTTTTTGATGTTACGATCTTTGCCATGCCAAACAGTTAAAACGTCCCATTCTCCAATTCCGTCTAAAACAACAATCGCTGCCTCATCATACGGTGAGGTATAATAGCCCGCTGCTGCGTGGCTAAAATGGTGATCAATATAATTTATTTTTTGGTTGCCAAACCACTTTTTTAAATATTTGCCGGGTAAATTTTGCGTATTAAAAACTTCCGACCACTGCCCAGCATAAGCTTGACGTGCTTTTTTAATAAACGGTCTTTCGTAATAAGCTATTTTGTCGGGTATACCGTACTTCAATGCCTCTTCAACTATTGCATCGTTAAGAAACATATCATTCTTTTTTCGACTGTATCTTTCAGAATGGGCCGCAAATTTTATTTGACCATCCTCAATCACTGAAATGGCCGCATCATGGTTTAAACAATTAACACCTAAAATTCTCATATTATAGCCTTTTTTATTTATAGATAAAAGGATCCTCGGACTCAATCTCTTTTAATCTCTTCTTCATTTCGCGGCGGATCTTTATTTCGTTTATTTTGTTTTTAATAAAATTAATAATCTTTTTAAACATTCGTATCTCCAATGGACATCTTATCTTTAGCAATTCCATAGTATGGACCACTCTTAAACTCGTATACTAAAGTATTGTCCTCTAATATTTCATAATTGTGACCGCCATTTAAAGTTATGCTGATATCTAAACGGTCTAATTTCCTTTCAGCTATTACTGTATCATCAATATCATAAAATATAGCCTTCACGGAGCCTCTTAAAACAACCCATGATTCTTGAGCAATTGTTGTTCCAGAGATTTCTTTTTTTACATGTCTGTGAGGAATGAAGGTTCTACCTTTATCGTAGTTTAATAAAGACAATTGCAAAAAATTTTCTGGTTCTATCACGTCCTCTCTGCCAATATCATACTTTTCATCCAAATAACGAATAACGTAGTGTAAAACTTCTGATGTTACTTTAGATTTTATTTCCTCTATTCTCATTTATCCTTCACCATACTCTTTGATGATCTTGTTTATTATTGAGGTTGTTGAAACACCTTTAGTATATGGTACATATTTCATCATGTTTTTGCGGGCAACAAACTGATGTTGCCTTTTTATTTCTTCAGTTACATCATCACCATGAATAACTAAATCTATTTTATTTGTGGTTAAAAAATCTTCTGTAATTACAAGAGGGGCACCTTCTATCACTTCATCCACATATTTACATGCTTTAACAATTTCGTATCTCTCTTGTTGGTTTATAATTGGCATTCTTTTGTAACTAGCCACATCTTTATCGGCATGTACTCCAACGATTACAACGTCTCCGACAGAATTTGCCTCTTTAATAATGTTTAAATGCCCAACATGAAATAAATCAGCGACCATATCAACGTACACACGAATCATTAAAACACCTCAATATATAATCATACTCGCGTTCAAATAATACACTCATAGTTGCGATTCTAAAGCTATTTTTTACACCGTCTATGCCATCATAAATGATAATGTTTCTATTTTTTAAAAAATTCTTCAAGCTATTATAATCTCTACATGGGTGAGTAAAACCAATAACAGAATTAGATGGTTCCTTGTTGATACACTCAATCCCAATAGCCATAAAATCACCGATTAGTTTATTTCTACGCTGGTCGTATGTCTCTTCAGACATTATAGAGCTTTTTAGTGATTTATTTAAGGCTGCAATTGATTGAACTGGTAGTGTAAAGGGCATTTTATCAACGTATCTATTTAAATCTAGATAATAATTTTTGTTATACGTTTTTAAATCTTTTCTCCATATTACGATTCCCAAACCGGGCGTAGACTGCAAACACTTATTTGAACAAAACGATAAAGCGTTAATCTTATCTAAATATTTTTCATAATCAGTGGCTCCAAAAGCAGAAGTTGCGTCAATAAAAAATTTACAATTTGGATACAACCTACTCATATTTTTCAAATCAAATTTTTCGCCAGTTGTTGTCTCATTTTCAACAAAATATACAGTTTTATATTGCTTGTTTAATTTTATATCTTTAATATTGTTACAAAATATTTTTTCTGTCTCTATATCATACAAATCCATTATTTCAGATGAACGTTGACCATATTTTCCTGCAATAATTACCGAAGTTTGTTTTATAAGGGTGGATATAAGAGCCTCCATTGCAGCCGTGCCAGAGCCTCCAAAAATTGTCACATTCCACTCGTTTAAATTGGCATTTTTACTAAATCTTGCTAGTAAACTTTCTTTAGTTTCTTTTAATAAGGCACTAAAGTCATCAGTTCGATGACATACATCGGAGTTGAAAGTTTGAGCTTCTTTTACGCAATTTAATGTGTTAGTTGGACCGGGGTTTAACAATATTTTTTTCATTAATAAATCCTACAACGTCTTTAATATTTTTTTTCCATGATGAGGCGACTCTTGGTTTTTTGCCGTCATTAGTAATTTTTAAAATATCTGTTACCCCAGCGTATTTTTCTTCCAAAGGAGAACATTCATACCCGCCAACAGATTCATGACAGCCATTATCCACCACATATACGAATAAATTATTCATTTTTTGGTCTCTTATGGTGTGAGTTATGCCTAAGTGCATAAGCAAAGATGCATCGCCCACGAAGGCAACTACCTGTCTTGAAGTTGCTTTAGCAATCCCGAGAGCAATAGCAGGAGATAGTCCCATGCTGCCTTGCATATACAAGATGTTTTCATTCTCTGGGCATAAATCATAAATTGCTCTTGATAAATATCCAGTGTTTGTTACATATATTGCTGATTCGCCGTGCCTATTAAACACATATTTAATTGCCTGTTTTCTACTTAACATTATTTTCACCAACAATTATCAAATAATTTTTGTATCCAATTAATTCTAATAATTTTTCATCAACTTCTCCCATAATTTTGTGTTGGGGCAGTGTATGTCTATGGCCAATAACTAAAAGTGGGTTAATATTGAATGGCATACACAAACTAGTGAGAGGATTAATAGCGTTTCCTAGTCCAGAATTTTGCAAATATACGCAAGGTTTCTTACCTGCCAATTGCGCTCCAAAAGCTATCGCTATTGCTTGAGATTCATGAACAGCAGGGACATGATCAACCCCTGACCGGACTATATCATTTTGAAAATTTTTTAAGGCACTATCAGGAACACCCGTAAAAAAGTTGTATCCTTTCTTAATAAGTCTATCAAACAAATCATGATCCATATCGTTTTTGATTTTCCTGAAGTTCATCTACCGCGATTAAATCAAATATTTTTGTCATTGGTACTGCATACTGATTACCAGCCGATAATGTTCCGTTGTCAACAACTTCTGCGAACATTCTTTCTAAAGCAAAAACTGTTGCTCTGACTGAATAATTTGCATAGATCGCAAGACTAACACCACAATCTCTCATCTGTTCGACTGTCATTTGATTATACGTTGTTGGTACAATAACCAGTGGAGTTGTTAAACCCTCCTTGTGGTACCTATTACAAAATTCCGTAACCTGTTCTGGCGTCTTGTTTTTATTGTGTATCAGGAATCCATCACAGCCAGCATCTGTATATGCTCTAGCTCTCTCCATCGCAACGTCAATGCCGCGGCCCTGAATGAGAGATTCAGTTCTAGCAATAACAGCAAAACCCTCTTTATTGTTTTTTTCAATTGCCGCCCTAATCTTGCCGACCATCTTTGGAATCTCTTCCATTTCTTTTTTCATTCCATAAAAAGAGCACCTCTTTGGAGAGGGATTGTCCTCAATACACATTCCCCAAGCACCTGCTTTTGAGTACTCTCTTGCCATGCGTATCGTATTAATTGCACTAGGTCCACCCTCATCAGAATCAACAAGAATGGGAATGTTGATTCTATCTGATATCTTATTAATTGCATCAGCATAATCAGCAACATTTAAAATTGAAGCATCTGGTAGTCTATTCCATGCGTGCATCTCAAAACTGGATAACCATACCCCATCAAACCCCGCATTCTCTGCTAATTTTGCTATCATTGCATTGCTAGCCCCACAAATTAAATTTACTCTACTTTTATTGCTTAATAACTCTTTAATTGTTTTCATATTTTTATTCATCCTTTTCAATAATCTTGCGTAAAACCTTTTGTGCAAATTGTTGTGCGGCATAATTTGGAGGATGTTGGTCATCTTTCTTACGATACCAGTGTTGTTTTGGGACATTTGCTAAAACCCACTGTGTCATGCCTCCATACTTTATTTTTTCATTGTTATAGGTCCAAAAATTTTGCCAATCAATGTAATCAAACAAGTATCCAACCCACTTGCAATTTTCTTTTAACATTGTATGATTAATATTTGTATAATCGCCATTTTCACTAAACTGATTGCCGTGATTAAGGACCAAATCACAAGTATAGTTTGCGCCTAAATATTTTGGAAGACCATCTGTGAATATGTCCCAAGCATTAAACATTTTATATTTAATTGAGTTGCTTTTTAAAAACCACTGCACTCTTAGTATATTCTCAACTGTTTCCATGAAAGCCTGCTCTTTTGACATAAAACTAAATAAATATGGCCAAATGCTCTCATTTCGGGCTGCGGCGCACATTATCCACTCATTGTCGCTTTCAGGAGCAATAAATCTTTTTTTACCTGTGGATCGATTTTCTACAGAAACTTGTCTTTGGGCACCAAGGCTAATTTTTTTTGGAACTATTCGGTCAAATCTATAGATGCCCGACCACTGCACAACTACATAAATATCTTCTGCCCTAGTATTGTTATCTAATAATTCTTTAACTTTTTTAATTACAGCGGAGGATATGATATGATTACCAGCGCCGGTCATTGCCACATTGTGCAATTTTCTTGAAAGCATTGGCGCTAAATAGTCTGCCCATGTTTGGCCTTCAATTGGATTTTCTGGCCACGTTTCTGAAAAACTACAGCCAGATGTTACTAAGTGTTTCAATATCTTTCTCCGTTTTAAAGCCAAGAAAATCTTTCTTTTAAGATTTTCTTCAAAATTTTTAGCTGTGTGTAATTTTCAACTACAGCTTCACTTTTTTTGTGTTTATAACAATTAATTTGACTCATATTTAATATTTCTCCCGTGTCAGACAGCCCCTCTATGGTAATTGCCGATGCGGCTGAAGAACCATGAGCATCCACATGAGATCGCCCATCTTCTACAAAATATACTCTTTCTTTTTCAAAGTCTCTTGTTACTGATCTTGTCTCTTTTTTAATTGTATCATCATTAATAGAAATTTTTAATTTTTCTAGAATTGTAGGAAAAAAGTCTCTTATCGATATTAATTTTGTTTTTGGAAAAATTGGATTTTTTGTATTATCTTTTAGAATAGCCCAGGTCATATATCCAACAGGGCTTATTTTTTCTGTTATTTTAGTAAAATCGCCATGGTCCGCAAAAATCCAAAAAATAGTATCTTCTTGATTAAAATTCCAAAGTTCTAAAGAATTGTTAATTTTTTGTTTTGCTTCTTCGCATGTAATTTTTCCACTAATTGCATCATGATAGGTATTATATAAAATAAAATTTATATTATTGCCAATTTTTTGTTCTTGTATTTTTTTTATTGTTTCTTCAGAGTCAATATTTTCATAATTTATTTTAAATCTTTGCGAAATGACGCTTTCAAAAAATTTATTATCGGTATAAATGTTAACATTCCACCCCCTCTCTTGCAGTATTGAAAATAAAAGTTGGTCTTCCCAAGGCCAACAAATTTTTCCATTTTTTTTATATTTACTCTCTGTTTCATAGCCAATACCACCAGATTCTAAGTCTGATGGCATCTTTCCAGTTAACATTGAGGCAATTGAGGTGGTCGTAAAGCAATTAGAAATTTGTTTAAAATAATGAAACTCATCTTTAATTTTTTCAAATGGTGCGCAAAATGGAGTCGCATCATATAAAATTAAATTAATATTCATGCTTTTATTCCAGCTACTATTATCTTTAGTCCGTGCACTGTGTGACCCCCCTTTCTATTCAATTATAGCTCTTTAATCCATCATAGCACGTTTTACTTTAAATATTAACAAAATAAATTGAGAGACTTCTAAAATTATTCATTAGATAAATTTCATAATTTTTATTTTAATTCCCAATTTTCCCATACAAAATCATAATTAAAAGTCATTTTGTGGGTGGTACTCAAGTCATCTTGAATTTTTTTTCTCCTTTCAGGAGTACCTATAATAAAATTATTATGAAATTGAATTTGAAAATTTTTTATTTTACAAGACAAATCTTCCTCTATAATATGGGGAAGTAAGTTGTATTCTCCTCCTTCAATATTAATAGAACAAACGTCAATATTTTCCAGCCCCAACTCTTTATACAATGTCATAAAGGATTTGATTTTTACCAATTCTATTCTTTTTGGTATCTTGTCCGGACGAACATATTCAGAGGTTGATTCTCCATAAACCCTAAAACGAGTGTTGTAATCACTATTGCCAACTCCGTAATTAAATATTTTAATTTTTTCTACACCCATAAATTTTTGTTTAAGGTTTTCATAAAATTCTTTTATAGGCTCAAAAATATATATGTTGCAGCCAAATTTTTCATACATGTCGGCAGATAACTCGCCTACATGACCACCTATATCTAAAACAACACTATCGGAATTTAAGTTATAATTATATAAGTGTGTCTTGTCCCCGCCGTTTGCAAAATATTTATCTACTTCTCTCATTCTATATAACCTCTCTGTTTAATAAAGTTTGAACACTTTACCGCTAAAAGCGACCTTTGCTCTGCCTCTGCCGTACCAGTTCTAGGCTTTGATGGATTGCCATAAAAAAGGTGTGTGTAAAGCGGCTCATCAATAAACTTTACGGATCTATAATCTCCGTCGCGACTCCAAAGACGATATAAGATTGGCAAAGTTAGAGCATGGTCAGTTGCAATCTTAAACCACTCTTCATTCCAATCTAAAAAGTTCTTTATCGGAATTCCCTTCAAAACTTTAACTTTAAAAGTTGACATATGGCTGGTAATCCATACATTTTTGTAAGGATCCCACGAATGGTTTGGGATTTGTCTACTACACCCAAATTCGCCTGTTGTCAGCATATAATTGCTATATACATATTCTAATTTTTCATCTTGCTGATAGATTTTATATATTTTTTCTATCGCATTATTCTTCGTAAGCCAATCATCACTATCAACAATACAGATAATATCCTCGGGATCTTTGTCAATTATGCTGTCGTATAGATTTTTTAATCTATATTTCCTTTCTTTATTTATTTTTACTTCGATGCCTTCGTGTTCAATGTATTTGTTTAAATGTTCCTGTGTATCATCATCGCTCATATCATCTATAACGATGTGAGATTTTGGAACCATGGTTTGGGACTTAACACTTTCTATACAATTTATAATAAAATTACTAGCGTTTCTTCCAGTCGAAATAACATATATATCATTCATCTAATAATTCTCCAATCCTCTTTTCCCAGTAAGATATCTTCATCTTTGAAAGGTCATATGATCTTGATAACATTTCATTGTATTTTTTGTTCAAGAAATCAACACTTATTTCATCCCAATTATCTACAAAAAGAATTGGCAAATCTTTGAAGTCATCTAGTGAAGAGTTTCTTTTTACAATTGGTATTGTACGCAAATACAAAGATTCCCAAGTTCTATGACAGTCAACTCCATTACCTCGCGGTGAAAATACAAACTTGTGTGTAGCCATTTGATCGTAAAATTTTTTCCAAATAGCGCCAGCTTGGTATGTAACCCACGGTTTATCCTTATATAATTGTATAATTTTTTCTCGTTCTATTGGGTATGTAGCTGGATTTAAATTTAAATATATTAATTTATCATGATCCAGTTTTTGTTTAGCTATTTTGTCCATGTAGTTGGCTTTATCAATAGCATTTGGCCAACCGGGCGATGAATATCTTCCCAATCGGCTAGTATTATTTACTCTTAAAAACATGCTTTCAAGACCAATGGGTATCGCGGTAATTGAATCGTTATTGTATTCTTTGTTTAGTGCTAGCCAGTGTTTAAATTTTTTTGGGCCATGGCGAAAACGTTCTTCATTTATCGGATAATCGCTATTGTGTGTTACAAAAACTTTTTGTTCAGTACCCTTAAAATCTGTTAAAAAATCTGTTTTACAGAAAGGTACTCTGTTTTTCTCACAGGCATCAATAAATCTATTGCCTGTTATATATTCACTAATATAAATTTCATGTTTTGAAAAATCTTCCATTTATTCTATCAATCCAATAAAATTATTCCTATAATCATCAAAAGATGAAATTTGCTCTTGCGTAAAAACTTGTGCCATTATTGTCTTTACATCACCCCAGATTTCCTCATCGTATGGTTTTCTGTGCAAGTGAACATCTATTATTCTAGTGGTGATATACTGAATAAAGGTCTGTTTCCAAGCAGTCCTATCTATTCTACCATTTCTCAACCCATAATGGTTCCCACCCCTGCATATCAACTGGCACGAATCTGGATAGTATTTGCTCTTTAAAACACCCTGCGTTAACATAGTTTCGTCTAAATTCCATGCGATGTCAACCTCTTTTTCTCTTTGGCTCTTATAGACATAGTTGTCTCTTTGTTGCTCATTCTTAATGTTGGCGTCCAAACACTCCTTGATGTTTTCATATAAATTTTTATTTACCAATGGAGGGATTATTTCTTTCCAGACATTAACTTTCATCCCAATGTAACCAATTTTTAAACGTGTATAATTCGTTTCATCGAAATCATAAATGTGGATATCTTTTGTAAAATCTTGTTGATTGAACCAAGGCTTGGAAACAACAAATTTATCAATGTCGTCTGTTATAATGTAATCATCATCTTTAAATTTTTTGACACAAGAGGCATACAATCTAGATATTTGTGAAACGTTGCACGTTTTATAGCCCTCTATGTGGTTCAATTTTATTATTTCACCATTATTTTTCTTTGTCGTTGAACATACCAAGTTTTTTAACTCTTCAGGTATGTACTTATCAATCATTATTATATGTGGTTCATAACCCAACCTACTCCAGAAAGCGGACCATAGGGGGGCAAAAAATAAATATTCTGGGTTTTCATTTACTGAAGATATTGCATATTTTTTCATTTTTATATTTTATCATACAATTCTATTATTTTAAGCTGCTCAACATGATTAAAGCCATTTTTCGCCAACTGATAATTAATATGAAAGGCGTCAATTGCGGCTTTAGAAAAATAACTTTTTTGCAATTGAGATTTAAAGCAATTTAAACATTTAAGTTTTGTGTCGTATTGCTCTTCTATGTCAACATACAGATTTGGCACCCAAGAGGTAAGAGTGCTAGGTGTTTTATATTCAATTATTGAAATTGCAGCATGTCTAGCTAACGGTGCTGCTAAATTATTAACAAAGCGATGCTCAAACATAGAGTCATCTTTTGTCGGTACAAACAAGCAATCAAACTTTTGGTTTTTAAGAACATTTTTTTCCGTATAATTGACCCATTCAGAGTCACGATCTTTTTCCTCAAAATATTCACAATCAGTAAAAATTAGTTTTGAGTTTTTAATATTAGCAGTTTTCCATGCATTTCTAACTTCGTCCCATCTTGTTCGATCAACAGAGTTCATAAATTTTATACCACCCATTGTCATGCAAAATATATGAAAATTGGTTTCATGGTATTTTATTATAGTGCCAATCAGCCCATATTCAATATCGTCTGGGTGCGGAGACATGCATAGCACATTGTCGTATCCTAAAAATTTCATTTTGTCCTTTTTGTATTTTGTAATACAGAATAATAGTTATCAACCTTCGGATAAAAAATAGATAATTTTATATCAGTGAAAAGCGAAGGCTCTAAATAAGATTTTGTTTTTTCACTTACAGCGCCGGGTCCTGATATGTATTCAGTTGCCCCAACAGACCTACAAATATCTAGAATCCTTTGAGTTTTAGTGGAATTAATTTTTAAATCACTGCTCATCACAATTTCAGTTGTAATGTTCAATTGTTTTCTAGCCCACTCAATTGAAGCCATGTTAATATCTATTAATTTATCTTTATTGTATAAATTTTCAAAATCTAAATTAAAGTTTTGTTGTATTTTTTTTACTATCTTTTTACGCCATGGACCCTCAACAACTTTAACCTCGTTAATTTTTTTTTGATTTGCATGGCGCTCTACCTGCACTGTGAAGAAATCATCTACTCCGTTTTTATTTAAAAATCGATTTCTATTTTGCCAGCCTCCTTTTGTATACTGAACGTCGTCAAGTATGACAAATAAATCAGAAGCGCTCATCTTTTGAAAAAACCCCATATACGGAAAATGTTCCGGCTGGTGTATTGCTACTCTCATAACTCCCCCAACACTTCCTTTAATGACGATGCGATATAATCAACATCATGTTTTTGTAAGCCGACATACATGGGTAGTGATATGTGTCTCTTAAGTACGCTCTCTGTGACTGAAATAGAGTGCTCGTCGGGTAAATAATCTTTAAAAGCTGGCTGGTGGTGGCAAGAGGGGAAGTATGCATTGCCAGTCTGGATGCCTTTGTTTAGCAATTTTTCCATTACCACCTCTCTATCTAGCTCATTTTCTAGAGTGCAATATATATTCCAGAAACTGTTGTGAATATTTTTATAAGTTGGCAAAAATTTAATTCTTGTTTCCTCTTTTAGGGCGTCGACGTACATGTCAGCTATTTTGTTTCTTTGGCTAATAAAAAACTCTATTTCATCTAGCTGTGTTAATCCGATACTAGCGTTTATTTCTGTCATCCTATAGTTTGATGAGTTATAATAAAAATTTTTTCCGGTGCCGCCATGGTTTCTATATAGCGTTGCCGCTTCTGCCAAATCCTTTGAATTGGTTGTAATTACTCCGCCCTCACCAGTTGTTATGATTTTAGTCGGAAAGAAAGAAAAGCAGCCTGCCACTCCCAAATTTCCAGCATTTTTGCCGTCGATCTTTGATCCAAAAGCATGAGCAGCGTCCTCTAGTAAAGCAATATTGTTTTCATCACAGAACTTTTTTATACCATAGTATTCTGGTGTGATTAAACCACCGATATGGACTAAAATTATCGCTGCTACGTCTTCAGTAACGTTTTGTTTTATTGATTCTAATGATAAACAGAAAGTGTCTTCGTTTATATCTGTGAAAACTGGTGTATTGCCCGATAATATTATAGCATTTGCAGTTGCCACAAATGTTTGAGATGGCACTAATATTTTTTTATTCTTTATATTTAATGATTTTATTGTTATTTCTAGTGCAGATGTACATGAATTTGTCGCAACGGCATATTTGGTGCCAATATATTCAGCAACTCTATCTTCAAACTCTTTAACATACTTTCCTTGTATGAGTTTGCCAGTGTTTATTATTTCGTTAAAATATACTGCTGCTTTTTTCTTTGAATCATTAGAAAAATATGGCTTTGCTCTAGGGTATTTTATATTCTTCTTCATATATCTCTGCCAAGCCATCATATAGTTCTTTAAATTTGTAATTAATATCGGTCTTTATCTTTTCGTTTGAAAAAAAACAATCTTGATTTTTAAATGAAAAGGGTCCACCTGTCGATTCATATTTTGCTGGTTTCTCTATAATTGATGATATCATATTAACAAACTGTTTTAAAGTTATATGTTCGTCACCACACGCGTTGTATGTTTGATTTTTCACCTTCGTATTTTGCGTAAAATCAACAATAATGTTTGCTAAATCTTCTGCGAAAACAAATGATAGAGTCGCCTGACCATCACCTTCAAGCTGCACAGGCTTACCAGATATTATATTTTTAAAATATAACCTTTCCCTATCGTGAGGATTTCCACTTCCGATGACATAGCTAGGTCTTAAAATTGTATAGGATACTTCTTTTGTTTCTTTTATGTATTCTTCAGCGGCATATTTATCAGTCCCATAACTGCCAAACAAAGTCCATTGACCACAATCAGAACACTCTGTGATAGGACGTGGCTGTTCGCCGGCATAAACAGCCACGCTGCTTATAAAAATATATTTTTCTGTTATTTTTTCTATAATTTTTAAAGATTTTTTTGCCTGTTCTAAATTATAAAGACACATATCAATAACACAGTCAAATTTTTTTCCCAACAGTGCATTGAAAAGCGCCTTTTCATCGTTTCTGTCACACTGTATTATTTTACATTCTATGGGTGATGTTCCACTTCTATTTAATAGTGTTATTTCACAATGTTGTGCATGTAATTTCTGTGAGACCAGCTTGCCAACAAACCGGTTGCCGCCCATTATTAATATCTTCATAAATTTAAATATCTAAAATTTCCGTATTTGGACTCTCTCGGAGATAAAACAGTCTTTTTGATATTTGGGACAAATGATTTATCAAAATGCACTATGGTTTGCCAATCGCCATATTTATCATTTTTGTCTATGTCATAAAAATGATGGCGATTATGCTTATCTATTAAAATCGATAAAACAGATTGATCACACCTGTGTTCAACACACTTGGCGGCCGGCCCATCAGGTCTTTTTAACATCATGTCTGGTAATGCGATTTCAGGATCTCTCATATATTCATAAAGCTCTGTGACAAAATTTACGTTTTGTTCGGATCTCTTATATACTTGAAATCCTGCCCAATATTGTGGAGAATTGCGCGAAGCTTCTGATTCCATCTTTTCAAAACACTTGTTGGTCGTCCAATACTGGTTTGAAAGTGCTGGATGCTGGTACATCATAAAGAGAGAATCATCAACCAAGTCTTGCTCTAATGTTTCTGTTTTTCTAACAAAACAGTTTGAAGAATCAGAATATATAACAGATTTAGAATTGTTTATTAAACAATCATTAATAGCATATACCTTATAAAAAAATACTTTTGGATCTAAACAATAATCAAATAAATTTGGAACTTCCCTTAAAATAACTTTATCTGGGAAAGCTTCTTCGAAGATTTTCAATTTTTCTTTTTCGGTATTAAAATAATATAAAAAAACTTTATTATCAAAAGAATTAATTTGATAACTTTTAATTAGATTAAGAGCCTGTGGTATAAATTTTTCACTGACGACTGTACATAAATCCATTTACGCGCCTTCCTGTGTATACCATCTAACAACTTCTGTTAAACCTTGCCTTAACGTAACTTTTGGTGCCCAGCCTAATTGTCTTATTTTTTCACCTGATATAGAGTAGCTAATATCGTTAACACCTCTAGTTTTAGTTGGATACTCAAGTCGATATTTCAATTCTTTTTCTAAAATGCAAGAAATTTCTTTCGCTAAAGACAGATTATCAATTTCTCGATCCGCAGAAATATTGTATTTTTCTCCAATTTGTCCATGGCGCATCAACAATAATATAGCCGCACAAACATCGGTGGTGTGTAAATATTTTCTAGAACCAATATTATTTTGGCTGTCAGTATGTATGGCTATCTCTTCATCACCACACAACTTTCTTATAACCAGAGGGATAAATTTTTCTCCGTTTTGTCGAATACCATACACGTTCATTGTGTGAGTGGTTATTAAAGGCATATTATAGGTTACTCTATACGCATTGCATATGTGTTCTGCTGCTGATTTAGAAGCAGAGTACGGGTTACATGGATTGTGACGGTCATCCTCTTTAAACATTTCGCCATTAGTCGCAGGTCCAAAAACCTCGTCGGTGCTAAAATTTAAAAATAATTTCAAACTTTTGTTTATTGATCGGGCATATTCTAAAACATTTGTAGTGCCAATAACATTATCCATTATAAATTGCAACGGATTTTTTACGCTCCTATCCACATGAGAACCCGCTGCCAAATGAAGGATGTAATCAACATCGCCTATTTGCTCAACAACATATTCATTAAAGGCTGATTTTAAATCATGCCATACAATTTTAACTCTCCTCTTCCATTCTGGATTTTGAGATAGAATGTTTTGCAACCTGCTTAAAGAACTAGAAGTGTCTATCCTATCAATCGATACTATATCATAAGTTGTATTTTCTAAAAGATGTTTAACTAGATGGTGTCCAATAAAACCTGCTCCACCCGTTATTAGCACCCTCTCGTTATTCATACTTTTCATAGATTTCTTGCTCCTCTGTCCTCTTCCAAGAAAAGTTTTCTGGATTTGTAGAGATTCCTGTTGGATTAAAATAATACAATCCTAATACACTGTTGATTTTTTTAAATTTACTGCCTTGTGAAGCCCCCCGCAGCCACATTTCCCAATCGCCAGC
>Ga0098052_1000772_pt1 | contig 20122 bp, 5 predicted proteins | sample 15_taG_FD_81591 | JGI IMG/M metagenome (GOLD analysis project Ga0098052, IMG submission 81591) | Marine viral communities from the Subarctic Pacific Ocean - 15_ETSP_OMZ_AT15312 metaG | ecosystem: Environmental > Aquatic > Marine > Oceanic | place: Pacific Ocean | collected 2015-01-18
AAATTGTTTATGCGAATAAAATTGCTGCCATTAAAAGCAAATATTTAATGCAAGGCATCCCCGGAAGAGGTGAAAAATATATTTTGAGCAAGTATAATAATACCAACTAAGTATGACTAATAATTTTTTTAATATAACCTTTATGGAGAACAATAATGGCATCCGAATGGCTTGAGAGTTATGGGAACGATATCCCCGTATATTTCCCGTGTGCGGTGTATGAAGAGCAGGGTTATGTAGGGGTCCAGTGCCCCGTCGGCGCCGTCAAAGGGTGGCAGACCTTTCTAGCGACTCAGGGGTATAACCTTGGCTCGGCGTGTATAGATGGGGATTATGGGACCAAAACCAAAAATGCGACAAAGGCTTTTCAGTCTGCCCACGGGCTACCGGTTGATCCAGATGGATATGCATTAAGTACCACCGTCGCAAAAGCTAGGGAAATATTACCGATCGCCCAGTGGCAGCTTACTTCGGCACAGCGCTTAATAGCGTGTCCTCCTCCGCCTCCCGAGCCTCCTCCTCCCGAACCGACCGCAGAGACCACCGAGTTTACCCCTAAAGTAAGTAAGAGCCGAACCCCAGGCTTGCCATTCTATGATATCGCCGGCCGAATGATAGCGCTTCCAGATGAAGACCGCCGCGACAACAAAGAGTATATGGTCACTATCGCGCTGCCTGCGGACGGTAATCTATCTGATGTGATAGGCAATCTATCGACGTTCACAGCCGAGTTGCAAGAAGAGTTTACGACTGCGCTGGAGGCTGTTCTTCCAGAGCTTAAAAAACAGGCGACAGAAGCCTTTATTTTATATTATTTTCCGGAATATTTTTCATCTCTGGGGACCGACGTCGATGTGGAAGGAACAACCGGGGGCACAGATTATGAGTCGGTGTACAAAGAAATCTATACTAAATTAGAGTATATGTCTATATTGCAGCCCCATACTAGGGTGGTCCGTACCTATGCCAACTATAGTAAGGATTTCGTTCCTACCGTGGCTAGTGTACTTTTTAGTCTCGGCGCTTTTGAGTTGTTCGAGTATCGCTTGTCTCGTCTAAGCTCACTTCCGCCATTTGAAGATGCACTAGCCGAGTTCAACTTGAGAGAGCAGCGAACAGCCTCTACTATGGCTACTGATTTCCCCATTCTGCAGATAGAAGAAAAGAATCAAAAGGTGGGAATTCTTTTAGACAGCTTTGCCCAACAGGTAATAAAACATCGCCACGCTTTAAATTTTCAAATCAATTTTACGTTTTTGAAAGACAACGTGGAGAGCATATTAAATTGGACCACCACTCTCCTCAAAGAAAATGTAGGACCCCCGGGAGGCCTGTTCGCCTGGACCGATCAGGACTCTTTTACCATTTATTTTGATGCGCAGGATAAGATTAGTAAGATAGGGTATAATCATCCGATGATGACCGACCCGGATCAGTTGCTCAAAGTGGGCTACTTCTCCCACCTTATTTATGATCCACTTTATAACGATGAAATACTCAATCGAACACTCCAGTATTACCAAGAGGCCACCGAGCAAGGCGAGGAGTGTGCTCGATGTCTAGCTGCCGGCGTTCCGGCTCCTCCGATTGATCGACAACCATCATTTGAGGATTTCATTAGGGAAGTCTATCACGGAATGCCGCATGCTAACGCTCCCGTTGATTTCAGTGCAGAGAATCCCATTCAACCTGTGGACCTTGGAATCGAAGAAAAACTGCCGTCGGATGAGTGTGAGCCACCCAAACCAATTCTCACCCCCTACGATACCCCCACATTAGATTTTGCTGTACCCTATACACTGCTATTGGACGAGCTTCAGCTGCTTTTTGATATGGCAGAAGACCCCGAAATTCTGGGTAAAATGTATGAAGAAGAAAGTCGAAAGAGCATCCAAACCACCCCCAAAGCCTTTGAGAAACTTAATGGTATTTTAGGAAGGATCGATACTGTTTTATCTGGGGACCTGTCTTTTGGAAACCCGCAGGTTGCGCAAGTTCTGTCTTCCTTCGGCCTGGACCAATTAGCCAAAGAAGCACTTCTGTGTGCTATGTTTGGCGCTAATGTTTCGTTCGAGCGCCTCGGAACCGCCATTCAGGGTGTGATTAGTCAAAATTATTATTCTATTCCCACACCACCCCGAGAAATTGTGTGGCCAGAGATCCCTCCCCTTAAATTTGAATTTAAGTTCCAGGCTCCCAACAAACCGGATATCAACTTTCAAGATGAAATAGTCCGCGCTTTGATGGATGCCCTCATCCAATTAGGGTTTACCTTGATTACATCGTTGGCCGATCTTTTACGAGAAGCTTGCGCGGCATTAAGAAATGAAGAGGAGCTAGAAGGCACCGTCGACACGCCCACTCTCTTTGTGGACAATTTATCCACCGGCGCCCAGAATCCTCTAACTTCTTATAATTATTCCAATTTATTTAAAAAATATGGATTCCGTTCGGTGGTTACCGATTTAACAGGCGACGTGATGTTATACTTGGCCGACTTGTCTGTCATATTAACGCCCCTAGATAACTGCCAGCTTCTGACAATCCCAGCGAAACTCCCACGGCCCCTTCTAGACAAGATTCTAACGTTTAACTTAAACTATTATGCAGCCAGCACCCCTTGGGGGAACGAGCCTGATGTGGGTGCCATCACAGCGCAGATCGTAAGAGAGACTTTTAATAATTACAACTCCATTGTAAGCTTCTTTACCGATTTAGCCTCGATGGTGGACGCTAGTAAGCTTTGCAATGTAATTGCAAGAGAGACCATCATTCCGAGCATTCAGGACATTTGTCTGGATGAGGGTGTGGTTATTGATACATTCTTTGAAGAGAGCAATATTGCATCGCTGCTCGATGTAATCGAGAAGGGCCCCACTTTGAAAGCTCCTCGTATTGACTTCATGTGCCCTGACAGCGCGGATTATATGGAAAATCCCTTCTTCACGCGCACACTCCCTCGGATGTTTAACAGCGTTTTGACAACTGTTGAAACTCAATTTGCTTATGCTCTTGTTGGGGCCAAAGGCTCCATCTTGCAAACTAAGATGTCGAGTAAGTCCGCGGCCGCCGATAGTATGCAGAAACTTAATAGGTACTTGCCTCCCGGCGCTAAAGTAGATGTTCCCAAGCCCCCCCACAACCCGCGAGGCATTACAGATCTTATTCAAGCCTTCGAAGATCTTAAACAAGCTCTTCAAGTTGACGAGGTGACGGGCCAAGTGGATATGGGCTTCTTTAATGCCTGCCGCGCGGATTTGCTACAATTCCTTCCAAACCCTGCCGCGTTGGATGTTCTTATTGACTTATTAATGCATATCGACGAAAACGTGGACCTTGCCGAGGGCACCGACGAGCTACGAGACATCGAGGCCACTTTAGTGGATGCGTCGGACTCCGGAGGAATGGTCTTTACAACCTATTCCTTCCCCAAAAAGTTTAAGAAAGCATTCCAGAATGTGCTCCCCACCATCCCCGAGGGAGTGAGTACGTCTCCCGCAGGAAGCGCCCAATTCACTGCAGGAGTAGCCACCGCGACAGCTGCTGGAACAACTCTGGGCAACTACCCAGGCCTTTGGATGAAATTTCATCTTCCGGCGCCCCACCAAGACCAAGTCATCAAAGCAACTTACCTGGGCTATGAAGCCGGCGCAGCAAAGAATGCATACATCAATCTCAGCATTCCCCCTTACTTTAAGACCAATGATGATGCTGCACTGTCGACCATCATAGATATTCCTGCCTGGGGATCCCAAACACAGAATTTATCTTCTACTAATGAAAATCCTGAGATAGATTATTTTACGGAGGGCATAAAGTCTAGCATTTATCAAACCTTTGAAAATTTAGGTATCGAGGCGCCCACCAATGCTATAGAGGAATTAGAAAGTTCTCTACAATCCATCTATTTCCCCTCTGCTTTTATGGGGTTAACCGAGCGTATGTTTGATCATTGTGTAAGAAATGGTATCTTTAGTGTAATAGATGTTAACAAGCTGAATCTCTTTAAAGATAATAACGGTTGTCCTCCTTCTGAGGCGGGTGATCTGCTAGACGCTGATGGCATTCTAGAACAAATGAAACAGGAGATGGTAGCCGCCGCTTGTCACGATAAGCACAAGAATACCGGAAGCCAAATTCGAGATACCATTAAGTATGGACTTTTGAACCTGTTCATCCAGATCTCTCTTGTTGAGTTTATTGTTAAGAACATTTTTGTTTTTACGGCGTTCACTTTTAACGATCTCGTTTCCATCCCGGTGATAAAGAAGCTTATTGCTAGCTCAGTGACAGAGGGTATTATCGCCACAATGGAAAGCGGCACGTCCACTATCCTAGCCACACAGATTAAAAGCCACTTTGATACACTAGTTGCTCGCCCTAATGTGGCGGCTAATGGCGGCCTGTTTTATTCAAACAGCGGCCCGAATGAAGCGCCGTTTTGGGCGCTCGGTACAGACGCTCCCTCTGTAGAGGCGATGGTAGAATTTTTAGTATCCGAGAGATTATCCTTTACTTGGACTCCAAGCGCTGTTTCTTCCACCACTCGCTCTACCATGCAGTCGATCAACAATGTGCTTAAGGGCCAGAAAAACCCGGCGAGCTTTGATCACATTATGATTAATGAGATAGTGGGGATTACAGATCCTTATTTGGGCGCCCTTGCGACTGCGACGGGGTCATCGACTTCCGCGACAAAGGGTTCCGGGAATGCATATGGACGCTTGGGAATTGAAAAGGTAGTTACCTGGGGTGGAATAGAAAAGTTCCAGGCGAACGCCACAGTTAATCTGACGACAAGTAAATTTATTGATCCGATAGAAATTGATGTTCCTTTGACAGACACCGGCGAGATGCCAATTGCGATTTTTAGAGCGATGATTCAGTCTATGGCCGAGGGGCCTCACGCTCACGGCGGCGCAACATTCCAGGATGTTAAATGTGGATATCGTTTGGTATATTATGCGCCCACGAGTTTACAAAATGAAAGTTTTGATAATATTTTTGCCGGTGTGGTACCATTAGGCGAATCTGCAGCGCTCTTCACCGCCTCCGAGATTGCCGAAGCCCAGGCCGCCCGAGAACAGGTCTGCCTAGACATGGGCCTCCCTCCCGATTGTGATCCGGGGACTTGTGACGACTGTGATGACCCCTCGAATCAACTGATAGCGTTTGGTGCATCCGGTGGCCCGATGCAAAATCAACTGGCCGTAGCCGCGCAAAATGGCTTTGTGGGAACGCCCATTACTCGTGTAGAATATGCGGGTTGGACCAGCGAAACTGCCACCGGCCAATATGAAGTATATCCTTCTAAGCTGCGCAGTATCCCATCAGACATTTTAAATCTAGGCTCAATTAGCACCTGGTCTCTTACACCTTTAATAACAGAACGACTAAAATCTTTTCAAGCCTATACATCACCGGCTGAACTTACGAGGATCTCCAATAGTATTCCGGTCCAACGATTGCTTTCCGGAGCCTTTAACGAGCAGATGATCCTATTGATCCCGCTGCTTTATAACACTTTCTATACCAATAAGTATTTTTCGCGCATCTCCCGAAACTTTGTCAATCCCAAGAAAGCAGTTTTGGATTTGTTTGTGGAGACCACACTAAATGCCGGCGGCGCCCAGCCCATTCCCGCACGGAGGGGCTCACAAGATACGATAGATAGTCTCGCGACAAACGGAGGTATTGACTTTGAATCAATGGCCCGAGAGTTTATTATCAAGATGGCGGTGGACACCCCAATCGATATCTTAAAGAGTGTGCTTGAAATGGCTGATCCACACTGGGCAGTAAGTGGAAATATTAAAAAGGTCACGAGTATCGCCTTTAGTGCAGTCGAGGCGGCGATCGGTGCAGTACTTTCGCAGGTACCTGACGAACTCGAACAAGCTCTCGATGTGGTGGGGATCGACCTGACAGCCGAGAATATAATGAATCTTCTTCTGTGTTTGGTGGATACGGCCGCTAGCGGCGGCCTGAATTCTCTGGAGCGGCCCCCGCCGATATTGGTCCCGAATCCGGACTTCAAAGTCGAGGAGGCGCTGGGGCCCAACAATCAACCCAATATTCCTGATCCCAACCACCCGGGCCCAGGAGCCACTCTAGGAGATCTAGACCTAAGTGTTTCTATTGGTCCACGCATCTCTCGCGACGGCGTAGACTTTTCGGGATCAGTAGCAGGAATCTTTATGGCAATGCCCACACCCTTTGGAGTTGCGGGTATCCTTTTGCAAATCCTTCAGGATGTTATTCACAACCTTTTGGAGTCTGAGTCGCAGGGAGATGAGGAAGCAGATGGTCCGCTGGTCGATATTGATGATACAACGACCGCTAATGAATGTGAATAACAATGCTTAAAAATGATTTAAGCGAGTAATTATAGGGGAGAAGTTAATGTCGTCAGGAATTACACCAAAGCTACCTCTTGCCACCGATTATACGTTTGGAGTCTATAATCTCATTACTGATTATGAAACCTTAGCGATTCAGAATCTTAAAATGTTAATATTGACCAACCCAGGCGAGAGAGTAATGGATCCTAATTTTGGTGTGGGAATTAAAAGATTTTTGTTTGAGCCGGCCACTGGGCCACTTTATAGCGAGGTATCTACGAGAATTAATCATCAGGTAGCTAAGTATCTACCTTTTGTTGAAATTTTGGGAATTGATTACGGTGTCCCCGAGAGCGCGCCGGATCTTTTCCCTCACACTTTAAAGGTTACGATTCATTTTAGTATAATCCCGTTGCAAATAAATACGGTTTTACGAATAGATCTGATAGACAACTAATTATTGATGAGGCACTTTTAGATGGCGAAAAAACTACAACCAATTAACTACACCAGTAGAGACTTTGACTCTATTAGGGCTGACCTAGAAGAGTACGCAAAGCGCTACTACTCCGAGACCTATAAAGACTTTACTCAAGCCGGCTTCGGTTCGTTGATGCTGGACACTGTATCTTATATTGGGGATATCCTCTCCTTTTATTTAGATTACCAAGCAAACGAGAGTTTCTTGGATACGGCCATGGAGTATACCAATGTGGTTCGTCTGGCTCGCGAGATGGGATTCAAACTAAACCCCAACGCCTCATCCTATGGTCTCGTCACATTTTACATTAAGGTTCCCGCATCTAGCACGAGTCTGGGCCCAGACTACAATTATGCCCCTGTGCTTAAGGCCGGCAGCGAGTTGTCTGCGTTAGGCGGTGGCTTTTACAGTTTAATTGACGATGTAGACTTTAGTGCTACAACAAATCCTGTGGTGGTAGGCGCCGTAAATAATACAACCGGCAATCCGATTAACTATGTGATCCGGTCTCAAGGCCGCGTAATTTCCGGCCGTATGACTACTGAGACTTTTGAGATCGGAGCGTTTGAGAGATTCCGTAAGTTGAATCTAGGCACGAGCATCATTAATAATGTGGTTCGCGTAGTTGACTCCGAGGGTCATGAGTATTATGAGGTGGAGAATCTTTCTCAAAATATAATTTTTAAAGCGCTTAGAAACACGAGCACCACCAGAGCCAGCGTTCCCAATATTTTGAAGGCTACCCCCGTTGCCCGTCGTTTTACCACCGAATACGATGGAAATCGCACCACCTTGCAGTTTGGCTATGGCTCAGACTCAGAACTTCTCTCCGAGGCGGTGGTCGACCCCACCAACTTGATGTTAGATTTAAACGGACGCACGTACGTGACTGAGACCAATTTCGATCCTACTAAGTTGATTAGCAGCGATAAATTTGGCATTGCACCAGCAAACACCACCCTTACCATTTCATACCGCTACAACACTGTTGCAGATGTTAATGCTGCAGTGGGGGGCATCAATCAAATTACCGCCCCCCATCTACGCTTCAACAATCAGGCGCAACTAAACGTTGGTAAGCGCACCGATGTTAGAGCCTCCCTAGAAGCATTTAATGAAGAGCCCCTAGTAGGCTCCGTGGAGCTACCCTCGTCTGCCGAGGTTAAAGAGCGTGTGTTTGGATACTTCGCCGCCCAGAACCGGGCAGTTACTGTAGAAGATTATCGTGCCATCATTTATGGAATGCCAGCAAAATTTGGCGCAGTGAAGCGGGTAGCCATCGAGCGCGACTTTGATTCATTTAGGCGCAATCTTAATGCTTATGTTATTTCTGAGGACACAAGCGGTAAATTACTAGCGGCCAATAGCACACTTAAAAACAATGTTAAGAGTTGGATTAATCACTATAAGATGATTAACGATACAGTGGACTTGCTTGATGCCCAAATAGTTAATTTTGGGGTAGAATATTCCATTGTTAATGATTATAGCACAAGCCGATTCACGACAATTTCCAAATGCAACAGTACCTTGGTTAAATATTTCTTACAAGGGTACGACATCGGTGAAGCCATTAATATTAGCGACATTTATAAGGTACTAAACCGTGTCCCAGGGGTGGTTGATGTTGTAGACGTGCGCCTCAAGCTCAAATCGGGAGGCTCCTACTCCGAGTCAAATTACGATTTTGATAGCCACCTGTCGGTGGATGGACGTCAGCTAGCAGCAGACGTGGGGGTTATTTTTGAAATAAAATTCCCGAACAACGATATAAAGGGGTCAATTAAATAATGGCACTTAAAAGATACGTTGCCGATGCAGACAACACGATTACAAACGCATTTGAAGGAAATCTTAAAACGCGAGGATCCGGATCTAATATGGGTTACGCTGACGCCCTGGAAGTGTTTTCGATATACGGGCAACTTTCTCAATCGTCGGGACAAACTCAGGAGCTTTCTCGTATTCTGATGCGGTTCCCGATTGCCGATATATCCTCGGACCGCACCGCCGGGACTCTCCCAGCCTCGGGAAGTGTTTCATTTTATTTACGCCTTCATAACGCGCGCCATCCCTTTACATTACCTCAAGATTTTACCTTAATTGTTAATCCTGTATCTAGTGCCTGGTTTGAAGGTACGGGGCTTGACATGGATGAATACAAAGACCTTGGGACATCTAACTGGCTTGAAACAAGCACCACAGCCTCTTGGAGTGCTGTAGGCGGCGACTATGGCACGCAAGAATATGAGCAACGCTTTCCCCAAGGATACGAAGATATGGAAATTGATATTTCTAATCTGGTGGAAAAATGGATCGCCGGCACTTTTAGCAATTACGGCATAGGGGTTCGTCTAACAGGGAGCCAAGAGGCCTATGCGGCAGCTGCCTCCGGATCGGTGATTGCCAACACTGGGGGTGCGAAGCGATCTTATTACACTAAGAAGTTTTTTGCCCGATCTAGTGAATTCTTTTATAAGCGCCCCGTAATTGAAGCGCGCTGGGATTCCAGGACCACTGATAATCGAGGCAATTTTTATTATAGCAGCTCTTTGGCTCCTGCCGTGGATAATATGAATAATCTTTATTATTATAACTATATTCGTGGAAAGCTCGTTAACATTCCTTCGATCGGTACCGGAAACTTTCGGGTGAAGTTCTATTCAGGCTCCACGGGCCCCACCGGCGACGCGCTGTCGGTTTGGACTGGCACCACCGCGGCAACCTATGTCACAGCAAGCTATGTGAGCCCGGGCATATATTCCTGTAGTGTCGCCATTACGGCCGCGGCTACACCCCTCAAGAAGATTTATGATGTGTGGTACACCGGATCGACCGATTTCTTCACTGCTTCTTTTCTTCCGTCGCAGATCACCACTTACACTAGTGCGCCTACTTTTGAAAAGGTTACGAACATTACTAACCTTAGAGCAGCATATAACACCAATGAGACCGCGCGCTTTAGACTGTTTATTCGTGATAAGAACTGGAGCCCGACACTGTATACCGTGGCCACGTCTAAAATAATCACGGAGGTGGTTACTAGCGCATCCTACTCGATCTATCGGGTCACCGATGATCTAGAGGTGATTAACTATGGCACTGGCAGTAGCAAATGCACATATTTGTCGACTGACGTGACCGGGAATTATTTTGATTTAGATATGTCCCTTCTAGAAAAAGGGTATATGTATGGGATTAAACTTTCATACTATAATGATAGTATAGGGAGTTGGGTCGAACAACCAGGAGCATTCAAATTTAGGGTAGAAGATAAGAACACATAAAAGATGAGTTATAAACACTATTTTGACAAAGTAAGCGCCTTGCAGGCGATCGCTGATAAGTCAGCCCAACAAATTGGTGGGGACATTGAATCAGCTGGGTTTTTGGCGGCAGACGTAGAAAACGACCAGCGATTTATTCCTCGCGTTGATTTTTCGAAGCCCGAAAATTTTGCTCGGTATGGCTCTGCTGAATCTTATTATGCTCAATCTATTAAGCGAATAACCAACACCTACCCCTACGATGGCTCCCTCCAAGAAAAGATCCAGTGGGAATTAGATTCCACCTATATCGATTTACATCTTTTTGATAAGCAGTACCCGCGCACCAACGGTTACGTTATCATGGCCGCGGATGGCTGGGGCACCTCGGCTGTTACTGGCGATTACGGATCTTCCAGCGCCCCCGAATACATTCTGTTCCAAGGGGGCCCTCACGCTAACCCTAATGGGATGAGCCCCTACCCTACTAAGTTCACAGGGTCCAATTATTACGAACCAACCCGTAACCGAGAGTCTAACCTCAAGTTTGACCTTCAGAATAAGGGTGTATCGGTAGAATTCTGGCTCAAAAAAGACGAGTTCTTACCGAGCCTTACAAAGAAAGAGGTCGTTTTTGACCTATGGAATGGTGCAGCAACCACGCATGCGTCGTACGGCCGTCTACGAATTGAGTTGAGTGCGTCAGAAGACGGCACCAGCCCCTTCCTCGTCTCGATAATGTCGGGCGCCGCAGGCGTCCAATGGTCCTCTGTGGGGGCCTCTACGGTCACTACAGCGTCTATTGCGGACGGACTGTGGCATCACTATGCGGTGTCGTTTAAGTCTGCTTCAGCGGGCATTCAGACGCGATTTTATATTGATGGAGAACTAAACAACCAATCGCTTTTAGGCTCCACTGGCATTAACGAAGTTACGGGCGCCCTCCGGGCTTACATCGGTGGACTCACTAGTGCGCCGGCTTCAACATCAGCCGTAAGAACGGCCGGTAAGTTGAGTGCTTCTCTCGACGAGTTTAGGTACTGGAAAACTCAACGTTCTTCTAAGGAAGTGGGAAGATATTGGTTTACTGATGTAAATGGCGGATCCAACACTGATCCTGAACCCTATCAACAAACCCTAGAGAACGTTAATACCAAGCTGGGAGTTTACTACAAATTTAATGAGGGGATAACCAACACCGCCTCTTATGATAGCACTGTGCTGGATTATTCAGGGCGCCTTACAAACGGTACGTGGGTGGGATACACGAGCAACTCTCGTAACACAGGCTCAGCCATTGTGTTGTCCAGCGCCGCCATCAAAGAGTTTAAAGATCCAATCATTTACTCCAACAATCCGGCCGTTTATCGTCTGACAAATCAGTTACAACTTAGTGGCTCCAACTACGATGTCAACAATAACGCTTCAATGTACAATTCTATTCCCTCCTGGATTACCGAAGAAGATCAGGCGGGTGCTGGCCAACTCAAAAGCCTCACGCAAATTCTATCGAGCTACTTCGACACTCTCCAGCTACAAATTGAATCTTTAAGCACATTGGGGAACATCGTGTATCCCAGTGGAAGCCAGAAGCCCCTCCCCTTCACTGACCACCTTTTGGAGTCTAGAGGGTTTGTTGCTCCGGAGATCTTTTTAGACGCCGACATACTACAGCGGTTGGCGTCTCGCAGCGAAACTAAGGTTTATGAAAAGAAGTTGGTGGACATCAAGAACACCATTTATCAGAACATTTATAATAACCTTGCTTATATCTTTAAGTCGAAGGGCACTGAAAAATCCTTTAGAAACTTAATTCGCTGTTTTGGCATTGACGATGAGCTAATTCAACTCAACATGTACGCGGACAATACGCCTTATGCGTTAACTTCTACGCGTAGAAATGCCACGGTGGCGAAGAAGTATGTTAACTTTAATTCCAGAGCGAACACGCAAGCTGTAGTTTACCAGAGTCAAGACGCCTCCAACCCAAATTCTTACGGCTTCATTCCTGCAGCCAGCGAGCTGACCGGCGGCTATGCCTATACTCTAGAAACAGAACTGATGTTTCCGAAGAAACTGGAGAAGTCCCAGGCCGGATACATTAACTCTAATGCAATCTCTGCTTCCCTTTTCGGGGTTCACGGTACAATCAATAGCCAGACTAATACTAAGTGGGCTGATACAGATGCGGTCAATTTCCAGGTCTATGCTGTTCGGGATGAACTAGACTCGACCAACGCACGGTTTGTACTTACAGGTTCAAACGGCGGCTATATGCCCCAGCTTAGTAGTGCATTGTTTCAAGAACTTTACGATAATTCAAGTTGGAACGTGGCCGTTAAAGTGCGCCCCGAGCGCTATCCTCTGAGTAATTTTGTTTCAGGTGCCGATACGGGTAATTATGTTGTGGAATTCCAAGGAGTTAACGCCGACGCGGGCAGCGTGTTAAACTCATTTAACGTTTCTGGGACCATCACTTCCCCGCCGGCTGGGTTTATGACTGGCTCACGCCGCGTATATATAGGCGCCCACCGTCAGAACGTAACAGGAGCAATCCACCAGAAATCTGATGTAAAAATAGCAGCCTCTAGGTTCTGGTTGAATTACTTGGAACCACAGGCAATCGTCGCCCACGCTTTAGATATTCGCAATTATGGCGCGCTGCAGCCCCACCTGTATGCTTATCCCTTTGTTCCCTCCGCTTCGTATGGAGAAGTCAGCAATTTTGATACTTTGGTGTTCAATTGGGGCTTTAACCAAAATACAGGCTCCAATGCCTCGGGACAATTCCCCGTTGCTGATCTTTCTTCTGGTTCGGTTGCTTCGGCCACGGGCCGATATAAGTGGCTGGGAAGCTTGCTTAACTATCAGATGACTGCCAAAGGATCTGAATTTAAGGCTAGTTCGATAACTCCCATAGATAAAGACTATCTTGTCACTGCACGACAAAATTTGGTTGAGGGAATTTTGGCTAACGATATGGTCACCGTCCTCAACAAACAAGACCAACAAATCTTCACGCGAGATAGTCGACCGATTAACTTCTTTTTTGCATTTGAAAAAAGCATGAGCCAGGCCATCTCGGACGAGATGATAAATTATTTTGCCACTCTACGAGATCTTAACACTCTGATTGGTGCACCAGTAAATCGATATCGCCGTCGTTATAAGGGCTTAGAACACCTTCGACAAAAGTTTTTTGAAAACGTGGGAAACAGTGAAATTGATTTTGATAAGTTCTACGAATTCTATAAATGGTTCGACACGACCTTAACGATGATGTTGAACCAGCTTCTCCCAGCATCTGCTGATTTTGCTGAGGGGGTTCGCACAACAATCGAAAGTCACCTTCTGGAGAGAAGCAAGTATCATAATAAATTCCCGTTTATTGAAACTCAACAAACCTCCTTCGAGGTTACCGTCACCACAGCAGCTGAATACCTAGAGGCGGTCGGTTGCCCGGACGACGACCCGCAGGGCCTAGGTTTCTATTCCCGACAGGCGCCAACACGTCGCGCAGTGGGGATGTCGGAACGACCACTTCTTAAGAATTGGAAGTATAACCATGCTCCAGTGCTCACTGGTTCACAAGCCTCCCAGATGCTTTGGTGGCAATACAGCGCCGATCGTAATACAAAAGCGATTAGTAGCTCCATTGCCGCAGTTAATGTTGATCGTCAGTCACTTTTGAATGCGATTAAAAGTTCGAACGAGCGCAGTGAGAACCGTCCCTATAAATTCTCAGGCGGTGGTAGCGTTGCGCTGGGCGCCGTGGGCAGCCACCCCAGCAAGCGCTCCAATTTAGTATATAGCTACACGCAACCCGGCGGGGAAACCGTCCCGGGGAGCAATATTCCTCGCAATGTAATGGTAGGATTCTCAGAAGATGTGGAACAACTTACCAATACTACCGATGTGTTTTTCCCAGCGTATAAACAACGCCTTGGGTTTGGTTTGAATGCCACTATCAACAAGGACGGGCCCAAGACAATTTTGGATTCCAATATCCTAGCACCCTTCAGCATTTACAGTTCTTCGGTGGGTGCCTCGGGGTATAACAAAGAGGTAAACGAACATTTCAAGGCCGGCATAACCCTTACCAATCTTCATCATGATGTAATTGGAAACGGACCAGAGATGCCGATGCAAGGCCCCTTCACTGAAAAGTTTGTCGGTGGCCGCCAGCATCGTCATATTGAAGTTAACAAATATGATGTTAGCAAGAACACTACCAATAATATTGACGCGCGTACTACACGTCCGGAGGGATATAAGATCCTTCTCGGCCGATGTGGTCATCAAGACGATGGTACAGCTGGTACTCTTGGCATCGTTGGTCCGCAGTATCCTGATCCGAAGTCGGATCGGGCAGACACTATTCGTGGAAATCTGTACGCTAGACCAAAAGCCAACCTGTCTCGGATAGAAACGGCTAAGCGGCCCGTAAACCTCAAAAACATTCTAATGACGACGGCCTCCGCGACCACGCGCCTGTCCGGGACGCTAGCTCACAGTGCAATAGGAAATTATCAAAAGAACTATCAAGTTGTTCAAACTGCGGGTCGTTCTGTTAATGATCCTTTCTTTGAAAGACAAACCTTTAGTTTTGCCTCAGACCCTGAAACTATAATGATTGGCCGCGGCGAGTATAATCAGAATGATAAATTGGGATATCGCTACCCCCTCACCCCTGTTACCGATATTGTTTTTAATCAAAAGTCGCTATACTCTGTTGCAGCGGACGGAGCTTCGTGTCCCTCTGTGAGAATACCGTATAATTCTTCTATCGACGCCGGCGGCAACGGATCCACTTACAATAATGCCTTTACCTTATCTTTCTGGGTCTATCCTACAGTTGCTCCGATGAGTTCAAGTAATAATAGCCATTTGTTTACACAGGGTGTGCATTATATTGGTACCACCCAGCCGGCTCGCCAATTTTTAATAAACAAGGATAACGGCAAGCTGGTGTGGCGTTTTGGATGTTATTTAAGTGGTGCAGCGACAGGTTTTGGGGAAATCCACACAGTAGAAACACCCTTTACAGCTTCTGCAGTTAATCAGTGGCACCACGTAGCACTAACTGTAGATACCTATGGCACCCGCGCCGGCGCGAGCATTGGGTTTACTAATTGGCGCCTGAAGATGTATCACAACGGCAATAATCTTTCGTGGAATGTAGTGAACGGTGCCACACAGTTCCTTATGCCGATTGCTTCTTGTTCGGTGGGTCAAACATTGACGTTGGATGCCTATTTTGATGATCGCGACCCAGCCTTCGGGGGTGTATATCGCGATGGTGTTGATGGGTATATGGATGAGGTTAGTTTTTGGAACAGCGCGCTGCATCCCGATAGCATTACATCTCTTTATAATAATGGATGCCCTGCTGACCTAGAGACGCATGCGGACGTAGCTAATTTAGTCTCGTGGTGGCAGATGGGCGATAACGTTTCGCCCCTGTCAGACTCAAATGTTATTGCTTCAGGTTCATTTAAGGATAAGATATCGACCAACCATGGCCAAGGAAAGGGTGGAATGGTTGCTGCTGATATTCAGGATTTTGTCAACTGCGAGACCCAGCCCCCAATACCTCGTCAAAACTTTGAGTTACCCAACCGTACCGGCGCCAATTCAAATCAAACCATTATCGTTAATCGATTTAGTGCCCCTGGTTCATATGATACTGTTTCTCGCGGATACCTTGATACAGCGCACGAGGAGATGTCGGCCTATAACGCCCTCCCGTATCGCAACTTGAATGTTAGAGGATCAGGCAGTCTCCCATCTACATCTATTCAAGTCCGGGATCAATTAGATAGGCCGCGCGGCTTACGAACTCTTCTGAGTCTTCACTGCGGCCCGTTTGGAACGGACGCTCACTACGGTTCAGTTCCGGAGTTGACGTATCCCACCACTCCCTCGTATCAAAAAGTCAATAGAAACAGAAGGTTGCGGCTAGAGACCGGCTCCATTGTTACGGCTTCAGTATATGATAATTGGTGGGTGCAGCATTCTATCCCTCAATCTGATCGGCAGTATCAGTGGATCACTGCCTCCCTGCAGCCGAACGCAACATTATTTGGCCATCAAGTATTTTCTGGAGCGCTTCCGCCGGTAGTGCCTGTAATTTCCAGTAGCTATGTCAATTATAGTTCTGTGGCCGCCGGCGGCGGTGCGGGGACATACGGGATCCCTGTGGATTTTGTTGGCCTCAATACATTAATTGTGGATCCCATTAATACCACAATAACCAACTATTCTACACTGGGTCATGACTTAAGTGTTGGCCCCGGCTCCTATAGAAACAAACACTCAGCCTCCTTCGGCGCCATTTCAGCTTCGTTGAATGCATTGTTGCTCCATCGAGGCGGCCCATATGGTTGTCCTACTTGGAAACAGTTGCGCGCCGGGCCCGGCACACACCCCACTGTTCGACTGCAAAGGAAGAATAATCGACTTAATTTTGCATTACCGCCGAAGAAAATTGATGTAATATCAGGTGGCAAGGTGATCGGGAAAGTCCGAGGTAGATTCTCTAATAAGAATGCCCAGTATATCGTTCCTCCAGTTAGCCGCGGCTCCAAGCCTATGAAATTTATCTTTGAAGACACGGGCCCCGATGCCCAGGCTAAAAATAATGTGGTGGTTGAAACCACTTTTGTTAATAACAATGTGTATTTCCCGTATGAGGGATTAAATAATCGCGCGAACATTGACACGACACCTTCAGAAAACCAAGCGTTTAATACTCTCCTAGATTATTCTCTATCGGGGGCGGCAAAAGCCACGATTTTATATGGCGCGCCCATCTATCCTCCCGACGCTTATGCCGTCCAGGAACGAGTCCGTACGCGGAAAAACTATTCCATTGCTAGAATTTGGAATCCCAAGAGGCCTTCTCGAACCATTCTAAGCTCTTTTAATAGCCAAGAAAACCTAATTCAGACATCAAGTATGTGGCCGCTGGACGCACGACTAGACCCCACCACTAAAGTTGCAGTGCCTGGTACTGCCTCGACTGCAGGGGAGCTTCAAAATAGTTATTGCAAGTATGGGAACCAAGGCGCCACCCGATTCTCCCTCGCAGCCGCTAGCGCCTATATAACTCCATTCATGGTAGGGATGTCAGAAGGCTCTATAGCTCTCGCTGGTGATCACCCGTGGACTGCCCCTGGCCAAGCCGGTCTAGACCCATACAAAATTTATAATGACTTTAATCAGAATATTCGAGTACTAGGCAAAGATCACACTGTAATACCAGAATTTAGAATGAGTGAAATATTTGAGAATTATATAACCACACACAATCAGAATTTCTTAGCTGAGGTTTTAGATACTTTCAGTATCACAGGATCTGCGCTCTCTTCTAGTACTCAAACTAATTTTTACAAAACCTTCTCTACTACAGATATGCTTAAACACCTTAACATTATCGATTCTGGATTGGACAGTCAAACCAATGCCACGGGACAGCGGATGCGACGCAACAGCATTAAATTAGAATGTAATGCGTTGATGCAATTTTTGCCTTATAAGGGATTCTATCCGGCCGAAAGAGCGCTGGAGATAGGAACGATTTTTTCTCGCTCTTTCGGCCCTGTTATGCGTACTGAGAGCGGCCGAACCGGTGCTAAAGTGATAAACGGATACGATCACGCTCTTTGGCGTACAGTTATGGAACCATTTTTTGCACCGGGAATATTATTTAATACGATTAAATCTGGAATTGCAGTAGGGAATCATTTCCTGAGAAATACAGGGTCCTATGATCTCGACAATCCTCGCCGCGCCCCGTATCGCACACAAATGGCCGATACCGCCTCATACCCCTACAGAGAAAGCAACTTAAACTCTACATCAACCGGATATCGAATACCGACGAACAACTTGGCGTCCATTTGGCTGGAGCCGTCAGGTGGCACCGCCTCGCGGTGCCGTGCAGCCAGCGGTTTCTATATAGACCCTATTCCATTTGACGCTCTTCGGTTTCCCGAAAAATATCTTGCTAGTCATTATAGACAATATAACGAGACTGGGTACCCCGGAGGAGGTAGTTATGTTTCCGATATCGAATCGGGGTGGATATATGATGCAAATTGTGGAAGTGCCAGTTTTGGTTGGATCTACGACGGCGTCTCTACGAACGTGAAGCAGGCACGAGGCTGGCAGCTAGCCGGAACTCCCGATCCACGTTATGGCGCGGCCATAGATAATTTTTGTTGTAATGTTGTCGATTTCTTCCAGCCCCCTCTAAAGACCTTCTTGTCCAAAGACGAAGCCGATTTCAATACAGTGAGAAGCGGGGATGTCTATTCGATGGATATAACACTAGCTAAGGCTCCTATAATAGATGTGACAGGGTCTGCGGTGTCCGCGGCCCCGGAGACCTTTGGGATGTATAGCCGTGCGTCTGCCTTTGGACAACCAGGCTTGCTCCAACGGCCCGGCGGCCTCCAGGGCGTCCCGACCTATGCGCATCTGACCCCTCCGTATTTTAATGGCCAAGCACGCGCGCGAATTATTTTCACCGCCGACACAGATGGTCAACCGACCTTAGACGACATTTTTACAAAGTCACAAATAGAGTATCTGCGCCCCATCGAGAAAGACTTCGCCGTCGAGCCGGCCTATAATACTGGATTATTTGCTATGCAACAAATTACTTCTAGTGTGGATATACTCAAACGCGTGCTCTTTATTCCGGATGGCACGGCTACGCGGGCTTCTCGATGGGCCATCCAGCCCTATTGGGAAACGCCTATTCTAAACTTTTACGATGTAGACGCGGTAGCAAGCCAAGTGGGAACTGGCGGCGGCGCGCCTACTGGCACTCCTGAAATACGTGGAATGTGGCATCAATTGGGCAATAAACTTGGCCCCCGAGAAGGCGTCCATTTAGCTGTGATCGATTCGCCTCGCTATCTCGGTGCAGACGCCCCCGGGGCTACAGAAATTAAGTCATTACGAGAGGTGGTGGGGTTTGAGTCGGCCGATAAGCGCATTGGAGATTTTGCTGCAGAAAAAATTATTCGTGAGGCGATCGTCATTGTGCCATTTAAGACAGTGGACAATCAGCGTCAGTTCTTCCAAGTTGATGAAGAAGATACACGCTACGCTGAGCAAAAGACTCTTCTTGACAGGTATCTATTCCCGCCGAAGTTTGATTATGTGACAAATCCGGGGCTTGATGCAGTGGCTTTCTATGCGTTTGAATTTAGTGCCACTTTAGACCAGGATGATCTTATCAAGATTTGGCAGAATCTACCTCCCAAACTTAATAGTTCTTTCCAGCGCGCTACCGCCACTGTCGAGGTGAAAGAGTTGATGGATGAGCTTCTAAGTGGTGATGGAGATCTACAGTGGTTCGTCTTTAAGGTTAAGATGAAAGCCAAAAAGGATTATAATGCCTTTAAACAAGAGGGTCTGGTTGAGGGAACTCCAATTGTAGAATCAGCTTTAAATCTTCCTTATTCTTACAACTGGCCCTACGATTTCTTTTCAATGGTGGAACTAGTTAAGATTGATCAAGCTGTTGAGTATACAACAGGCAATTCTACACCGGGCGATACAGAAGAATGACCGAGTTTTTCAATAAGAAAGAAGAGATCCTTGAAGTGCAGTTAACGCCGCATGGCCGAGATCTACTTTCCAAAGGTCTTTTAAAACCATCGCATTATGCGTTTTTTGATGACGAGGTCTTATATGATACAAGTTGTGCTGGGTATAGTGAACCACAGAACAGTTCGCTCCGCCGCATTAAATTCGATACCCCATCCTTAAAGGTTATCCCCAGCGTAATTGGAGCCGAGACTCGGGTACAGGAAATTATAAACCAAGTCCAAGAAGATATTGCCGGAGTGGCGTCCGACACCGCGGCCTATAAAGCGGCTTTTAAGCAGGAATCGTTTGCCAGCAAATCTCGTATTGCTGCTAATCCTCTGGGTACAAGTCAAATGTCGTCCCCTTATGATGCTGCCTGGAATATCGGAGCGCTTGCGAATAAATTCGATTCTACCAAAAATCATTACGAG
>Ga0098052_1000775_pt1 | contig 20087 bp, 29 predicted proteins | sample 15_taG_FD_81591 | JGI IMG/M metagenome (GOLD analysis project Ga0098052, IMG submission 81591) | Marine viral communities from the Subarctic Pacific Ocean - 15_ETSP_OMZ_AT15312 metaG | ecosystem: Environmental > Aquatic > Marine > Oceanic | place: Pacific Ocean | collected 2015-01-18
AATATATTGCAGCTGAATTAGTCTGGTATTTTACTGGTCGCAGAGATGCTAACTTCATCACACCTTATGCAAAATTCTGGGATCGCATTTCAAATGCTGATGGAACCGTTAACTCTGCTTATGGTAATTTAATTTTCAATGAATATGTTCATGGGCGCAATCAGTACCAATGGGCATTAGAATCTTTAATTCAAGATAAAGATACAAGACAAGCTATAATGCATTTTAATAAACCGATGCATCAGTATATTGATAATAAAGATTTTGTATGTACTCTTAATGGAATATTTCAAATTAGAGATAATAAATTAAACTTCACAATAGATATGAGATCCAATGATCTTATCTTAGGTACTCCTACTGATGTGGCATTCTTTTGTTTATTACAAATACAAATGTTAGAACATTTAAGAAAGTATTATCCTGAATTAGAATTAGGCACTTATACTCATATTGCACATTCACTACATTTATATGAAAGACACTTTGATCTTGTAGGTGAAATGTTAGAGAAATCATTTAATCCTCAATCTTTTCCAGAGATGAGAGAATTCTTAATTGATCCAGATGGTAAAGCATTAGATGGGATAAAACAATTAGAAGAAGAAATGATTCAGAGTAATGATGTTCTACTACCAGAACCTGATAGTGTTGAATCACATGATGATCTTTTACATCAATGGATATCCGATGCAATCTTTGTAAATATATAAACAAAATAAATTTGTTTTGAAGTATTTAAAATTATTTGAACAATTCTTAACTGAAAAGAAACCATTAAAGGAATCTGTTAATACTGAAGAGGGTTTAGGTAAAGTTTACTTAGCATTAAGAGAAGACAGCGGTCAAAGATGGTGGACTTATAAAGGATTTGCTGGAGATAAGTTTTTTACTCAGATTCATGAAAATAATATGGATGATATTGATATTAATCCTGATTACCCAGTTTTAACATATCACACAGATACTGTAAATAAGCTATTAAAGGCTGGGAAAATTAAAAAGGAAAATATTTATAATCACCCAGATCATATTTCAAAATCTGGTTCTAAAGAAGAATTTCATAAGCTTGTAGGTGAAGATGAAAATATACCTAAGACGGTATATTCTAAAAATGATGCTTTAGAAAATTTAGAATTTCCTATTATTGCTAAACCATCAAAAGGGCATAGTGGAATAGGCATTCAGATCATTGATAAACCAGACTTAATGGAAGATATTGATGAAAAGATTTTTGATACATTTTCAGAATACATTGACAAAGAAGAAGAACATAGATTTATAAACTTTAAAGGAAAGCCTATTTTTTGGATGGAAAGAACACCGCTAAATGAAAAGGCTAAAACAGGCAAAGGTAGTGCAAAGAGTGAAATGGAATTTGGTTATGCAAAAAGAGATGTAAAAGATTTACCTAAAGACTATAAAAAAGTTTTAGAAAAGTTCTGTAAGATCTATGAAGATTTGCCTTATATGTGTTTTGATGTAATGAAAGGTAAAAATGGAAAGGTATACATTATTGAATCAAATGCACAACCTGGTGTACCTTTTGATTCTACTGTTGAAGCTTATAAACATATCTATGAAGATTTTTATAAGAAACCTTTAGATAAAGAAAGTTTAACTAAATTAAATGAATATGCAAAAACTATGATTGAAAAGACTCTTGCGAAAGATGGTGGCAAAAGATTTTCAATTAAATAGAAAAAAGTTCATTAATAATTTTCAGTTCCCAATTGATTTTATTATATTTGTAATATAACAGTTTAATCTGTAAACAAAAACATATGCTCAAAGATTTAGAAAAAAACCCTAAAGATTTTTATATAACATCGGATACATGGTTTGGGAGACCACAAATACTTCAGATAGCTAATAGAAAATTTAATAATGTAGATGAAATGGATGCTACGTTAATTAAAAATTGGAATAAAGTTGTAAAGAAGAATGATGTGGTATTTCATTTAGGTAATTTTGCATGGGATCCACAAACCACTAGGAAAGTTTTAAGAAAGCTTAATGGGCAAATTTATTTTTTGGTAGGAAGTGCTGATGAGGCATTTTTAGATGTATCCCATGAATTTGAAAATGTAACTATTTTAGAAGATCAAATTTTGGAATTACCGCAATTTGACTCTATCATTTGTCATTATCCATTAGAAGTATGGAATGGTAAAGATTCAGGCACAATACATTTTCATGGTCATACTACGTTTTCACACAAGACTGATTTATCTAACTCGAATAGAATAAATGCATGTACAGATTATTGGAATTATACACCCGTAAATTATTTAACAATTAAAGATTTTATTAATGAGTAAACCAAAAAAGAGAACCTATAAGGAATTAGCAATAGATTTTAAAAAGACAAGATCTGAAAAAACCTATAATGAGCTTTATCACAAAATGAAACCTGGATTAAAATCCTATGTATATAACATCATTAAAGATCCTCTCATTACTGAGGATATTGTATCACATACATTAACTACTGTGTATTTAAAAATTGACCAGTATAATGAAGATTATCAAATCACAACATGGGCTTATCGTATTGCATATAATGAATGTATAGGTTATATAAGATTTAGAAATAAAAAGGTAAGTATGAATGTATTTACCGATGCTGGAGTTGAACCCCCAATGGAATCTTCATTTACTTTAAAGGAAGGGACTCCATTACTTAAAACAGAAGAAGACTGGGAAGATGAGCAATCAATTTTGGATGAACAAGTTAGATTGGCATATGAAGCAATTAATGCCTTGCCTCCAATGTATAAAACATATATGGTAGAAAGATTTTTAAATCATAAGTCTTATCAAGATATTTTAGATATAATGGAAAAGCGTGAAAAAGGAATAAATTTACAAACAGTGAAGAATAGAATATTTAGAGGGAGGAAAATAGTGAAAAAACAGTTAGAAGGTATGAAACTATTTACCAACGCTTAAATAGATAATAAATAAATAATTATGTACATAAATAAACTTTATAAAGAAATTCAGATTTGGAGAAAAATAAAAAAGATCGCTAAAGCTGAAGAAGAAGCCTTAAATGAAAAAGGGTTCAGAGTAGATTGGATCGGTAGAATTTATACCGTAATAAATTTACCTGAAGAAGTAGCAACAGCACCTATTTCACAAGAAGGTTATGTGTTAATGAAACTAAGAGAACATGATAAATTTCTATTAGATTTAGGTATCGCAGATTATGTAGCCCCTGAATTCAGTAGAATTGAGAATACAGATTCTTTTCTTTTAGTCTTATCACCCGATAGAGATTACTTTAAACTATGGCCATTCTTAGTATCAGTAGTAAAAACCGCTGGGTTACTTTTAGGTCTTAGAGTTCTTTATCTTATCTTTTCACATAACCAGGAAAATATTACTGAATTATGGAACAGACTGATGACTCTAATATTCTAAGATCACAGGTTGATCAAATTGAAACCGAGGTTAATAAACTCGAAAAGGCAAAAGAAGAAATCCAAAATGAATGTAACCACAAAGGAAATACCTTTGTACAATTCGATAAATCAAACTCTATGAAAAAATATTGCTCTAACTGTAAAAGAGAATTAGGCTATCCATCAATAGCAGAGCAAGATAAATTTCTAGGTAAAAAATAATTAAATGGCAACAGCAGAATCTTTAGCAACAACAGAAACTATAAATGGTAAAAGATACTATAATCTAGGAGAAGGTAAAAAGTACCCATCAGTAACAACTATTCTTGGTGCAATGACCGATAAGTCTGGTTTAGACGCATGGAGAAAGCGAGTAGGGGATGAAGAAGCTGATAGAATTTCTAAGTTCTCTGCAAACCGAGGAACTGTAATGCATCAGTTTTGTGAATACTTTTTAGGATCTGAAAAGGAAACTGTTAGAGAAAGATTAATGGAGGCACAAACTCTAATAGGACCTTTTGTGGATGAAAATGGTTTTACTGAAGAAGAAACTAATATAGGTAGAAAACTTTTCTTTAATTTTTATAATAATGAATGCTTTGACCGTATAGCTAGGGTTGTATCTATTGAAGACACTTTACATTCACCCCAGATGGGTGGTTATGCAGGTAGGGTAGATATTATTTATGAAAATAATAAAGCTCATCTAGTCGTCTTAGATTTTAAATCATCCAAGAAACCTAAACGAGAAGATTGGATTGAAAATTATAAAATGCAAATTGCAGCATATTCTTTAGCTTATTGGGAAATGAATGGTGTAAAACCAGAAGGTGGTGAGATTTGGATTAGTAATGAGGCTGATGCATTCCCACAAGTTTTTGAAATGTCATTTGAAGATATATCATTCTATGGAAAGAAGTTCCTTAAGTTAGTAAAAGATTTTCATGAAAAGTATCCATTACACGAGAATATATAAAAAAAGATTAAACCAGATGAGTATTAAATCGTTTAAAGATTTTATAACTGAAGAGCTTTCTCATGTAAGACATAAAAAAGTTAAACATGTGGAAGATCATGACCCAGAGGAGGGTATGGATAAAGAAGCAGAAAAAAAAGCCGAGGAATACTTACAGAAGGTTGAAGAAGAATGCCCAAGGTGTGGTGAACATGCAGATGAATGTAAATGTGAAGATGATGATCCTTGGTCAACTCAAAATTATCACAGAGTACCAAATGGTGATAAATTAAAAGCAGAACCAAAACAAGAATTCAAAAAATAAACAATATGAGTAAATTTAACAAATTTTTTGCAGATCATGGCATTAAAATAGTTTTAGCATTAATGTTGCTAACTTATTTTAAATCATGTAGTATTGATTCAGAAGTAGAAAGAATCAAAAAAGAACAACGAATTTTAACTACAGAGATTGATACATTATCAACTCAAATAGTAAATGAGGAGGAAATGATATATCTTATCAAAACAGTTCCTGCTTGGAAAACTCTAAGAATTGAAGAAATTTCTGATAAAGAAAGAATCTCTATCAATGCATTAGAAGAAAAAGAAGACTAAATGTGGCTGGTAGAGTACCTATAATTCCAGGAGTTCCTACTCCAAGTGATCCTCAATGTTCATTAACCTATTGCGGTAGAATAATTGCACAAGTAGATTGTATTAAGTATATAATGCAAGGTACTACTGCATGCATTGATATTCAGTTATTTGGATCTAACGACTTACCTTTAAATCTAGATAACATTTGTGATATACAAATTCAATTAACAAATGAATTGGAATGTGTAGTTGCAAACTTTTGGTGGCCAAGTATACCTTCAGGGTCAAAAGGATACCTAATAGATATTTTACAATTTACAGATACATCTGGCGTTATACATAATGAAGGCTTAATCAGAATATGTTTATCAGCTGCATGTACAAAAGCGACTGGTCCAGGAAATATTTCCGCTGAAATTCTTTTAACTGAATGTGCTAGTGGAAATACCGGTGATCCTACTGGTGTAGGTCCTACTGGAGAATTTCCAACAGGATATCAAGAAGTATACGGTATACCTTGTTTATGGGTAGCAACAATTCTTGAATCTAAAATTGCAAAAAATGGCGGTGATTCAGGCTGTGGAGACGGCGGTGGATTTGTAACCGGTGTAATATAAAAAGATAGGATGAAAACATTAAAAGATAGAATAGTACATTTATTTATAATAGGAGTATTTGTTAGCTTATATTTTCTAGTAGCTACAATCTCTATGATTAATTCTGTAGCATTTTTTGACTTAGCACATGAAGGCCTAATGAATTGGGCTTTAGCTATTGGTTTTGAACTAGGGGCAGCTGCTTCTCTAGCCGCTATAGTTATTTTAGATAAAACTAACAAAACAATGGTATGGAGTTTATTTTTAGTTCTTACTGCATTTCAAATGATGGCTAATTCATTTCATGCCTTTATTAACTTAGAAGAGTACATGGGTTGGATTGAATTATTTGGATTAGAGGAAGAAGAGCCAATAGTACAGAAAAGAATTTTATCAATTGTAAGTGGTGCTGTATTACCATTAGTTGCTTTAGGGTTTATTAAATCTTTAACTGATTATATTAGACCAGAGGGTGGAACTATAGAGGAGGAATTAGTACCCTCTGCAATTGTAGGTGAGGCAATAGTACAAGATATTAAAAAAGAATCGGATAATGTATCCGAAATGATCATTGATCAACCCGTGGAAAAACTAGGAGAGGTTATTGAGGAACCATCAAATCTATCTACTGATGAGACTACAGATGACGTTGCACTTATGAATGAAAGATCAGAAAAAAAAAGCTGATTAGAACCAGATTAAGTAAGACTAAAATCAGACATGTTGAAAAAGTACTTAAGAAAACCGATGGATCTCTCGATACAAAGCTAGCATTAACATTTCCTGCGATTAAAAAGAGGCTCAACAGAGAGTCAAAACCTTAATAACATTTAAGGCATAAAAAAAATTAACCGCAATGCCAGCTAGAACATATGATGATGACGTGTTTCGTCAAAAACGAGTAGTTAAAAACCCAATTAAATTTAACATCCAATTAAACGAAGAACAGAAACTTGCAAAAGAACAAATATTAAATAACACAGTAACAGTATTAGCCGGTAAAGCAGGTAGTGGTAAAACACTCTTAGCTTGCCAAGTAGCATTAGATGGTCTTTTCAGAAGACACTATGAAAAAATCATAATCACTCGCCCCACCGTATCAAAAGAAGAAATCGGATTTTTGCCTGGTGATCTCCATCAAAAAATGGATCCTTGGGTTCAACCTATTTATCAAAACATGTATTTACTTTATGGCAAAGAAAGGGTAGATCCTTTTATAAGAGAAGGAAAAATAGAAATTGTGCCTGTTGCTTTTATGAGAGGTAGAACATTTTTAGATAGTTGTGTTATTGTAGACGAGGCTCAAAATGTAACAATGACACAAATGGAAATGATTGCCACCAGAATAGGTTTAAGATCTAAGATGATTGTATGTGGAGATGATGGCCAAGTAGATTTAAAAAATAGAAGAGATTCTGGATTTAAGTTTTTATATAATCAAGGCAAAAAGATAAAGAGTGTTTCTTCTATAACTTTATTTGAAAACCATAGAGATCCTGTAGTAGATGATCTTATTGAAATGTATGATGAATACTATGAAAAGAGAAAGAATATAAATAAAAATAAAAAAATATGAATTTTTACAGAGATATGAAATGCCCAAATTGCGGCGCTAGGTATGGAGTTAATATAACACCTCAACCACCAACATCTGAATCCAACTATCTTTGGATATTTGATAATGGTCATGGAGGGATAATAGATGGCGTATATCAAACCGCAGGTAAAAGATCACCTTTATGGCCTGATGGTGAAATACTATATGAAGGTGAATTTAATAGAGGGATTGTAGCTAGGCTAATGAAACTATGTGTGGATGCCGGAATTGAATGTATTGATTTGGTAGATACACAAGAAGATACCCCACTAGCCGAACGTACCGATAAAGCTAATGACATTTATCGACAACAGCAGGATAAAGATGGTAAGCCTTGTATTTATGTTTCAATCCATGCAAATGGGTTTGACGATGAATCTGCAAATGGTTGGTCTGTGTATACTTCTGAAGGTGAAACTAAATCTGATAAGATAGCATCTATTTTATTGGATAAAGCAACAGCCGAATTCCCAGATGAAAAAATGAGAGGTCAAAAAGAATCTAATTTTTGGGTACTAAGAAAAACTGTTATGCCTGCTATTTTAAGTGAAAACTTCTTTATGACTAATTCTGAAAATTGTCACAAGTATTTACTAAGCGAGAGCGGTAGAGATAGGATTGCAAAAATTCACTTTGAAATGATCAAGGAAATTGAGCAGAAAAAAATAGTATAAGGTTTTCTGACATTATGTCATAGGCAAACATAGAAAAATGACAATATTTCCGAAAAACCGTGCTACTTCACTTGTGGCACGGTTTTTTCAGTATATAAATTAAATAGGGAACAATTCCTTATTATAACTAAAAATTATTTTAAAAATATGTATACATTAAAAACACACTTTAATAAGATCATTGAAGATCATCCATTTTGGGGAGAATTGGATAAAATTAAAAATCCCTTTAAAGAATATCACTTTAATAAAGAAGATAGCAAATACTCTTTAGAAATACCAGTACCTGGTTTTACTAAAAAAGATATTAAGATTAAGCTTATTAAGAATGATCTTAGTGTAGTAATTGAGAATGAAGAAAACCGATGGACTCCACCTTTAAACAAAAGATTTGGATTGCCTGATGATTTTGATAGAAAGAAAATTAAGGCCTCGGTAGAAAATGGGGTACTTTATGTTACTATCCCAACCAAGAAAGATTTAGAAAATGATATTGAAATATTGTGAAACTAAATTAATTAAAGGTATATAATAATAAACAAATTTATAAATTATGTCACAAGAAACTCAAGAAATGAATCAAGGACAAGCAGTAAATGTTCTTATTCAAGCTGCAAGAATTGCACAAAGTAAAGGCGCATTTACAATAGAGGATGCTGAAATGGTAGCAAAAGCTATTAAGATTTTTGTACCACCAGTTGAAGAAGGTGCTGAAGGTGCTGAAGATACAGATTCTGCTGTGAATGAAGATACACCAACTGAACCTGTTATTGAAAAAGTAAAATAAAACTTACTTCTTTACAATTTGAAGGGAGGGGAAACCCTCCCTTTTTTAGTACAAATATATAACAAAACAAAATAGTATTTTGCGCAAAAGAAGGATTCCTAAAATAATAGTCAAGCCTAGACATGTTGGTAGTGGTGATCCGTCTAAGCGAAAGGTTAGACCAATCAAGCAACGGTCAGCAATCAAGCCATTAGTATTTCCTAATGCATTAAAGAAGTTTTATAAACCTCATGTAAAAAAGAATAGGGTATTTATTATTGGTGGTGGACCATCATTAACAAGTGTTGATTTAAAAAGATTAACCAATGAAGATACAATCTGTGTTAATGCATCTATTAATTTTATTGAGAACCCTACTTATTTTATTACAATGGATTATAGTTATTTCGATAAAAGGAGGGATAACAATACAGTAAAGGAAGTAGTTGATAAAGCGCAGTATAGTTACTTTGTAATTAATTCTGCCAATCCTTATATTAAAACATTAAATGGTCGGATAACAGACACCCGCAATAATTATTCATACGCGGAACTAGATAAATTTTCTGGTGTTATTTATTCTAAATTACCTGAATCACCTCATGGTTTTTCGTTAGACATAGAACAATTTTCTAATGGAAATAATAGTGGTTATTGTGCACTTCAGCTCGCTGTTATGTTAGGGTATGAAGAAATTTACTTATTAGGATTTGATTTAGGATTTAGTAAAACAGGAAAGACTCACTTCCACGATAAGTATGGTGAAACATCAAATATAAAACAAAAAATTACAGAATATAAAGATTCTTTAGCGGCTGCATTAAAGAAATATAATATTTCTACGAAGCCTATTAAATCTAAGATAGCAACAATCACAGATTCCCCATTATCTTCTTATGTGCTGCCTAAAGTGTCTTTGGAAAAAGTTTTATCTAAACCTGCTGAAGAAAAGTCTTCTATACCGTATATAGTAGTTTCTTATTATACTCTTAATACACCTTATGAAGCAGAAGCAAATAAACTTAAAGCATCTTTAAATAAATTAAAAATACCTCACGATGTTGTCGGAGTAAAGAATTTAGGTAATTGGCAAGCTAATACTAGATTTAAAGCTAAGTTTATGCAAGAGATGTTAGAAAAACATAAAGGAAATAGTATAGTATGGGTTGATAGCGATGCAGTCATTCATTCATATCCTACTTTGTTTGATAGTTTTGATTATGATGTTGGCGTAAGATGGCAAGATTTTAGATGGAGGAAAAATGAATGTTTGAGTGGTACTATTTATTTAGCAAATAATGCAATAACACGAGAACTCTGTAAAAGGTGGGAAGGTGCAAACCTTGCTGAAGGCCCAGGGGCTACTACATTTGAACAATGGAATTTAGGTAGTGCAATTGAGCAAATGAGAGAAGAAGGTAAACTTAAAGATGGAAATTTACCACCAGAATATACTATGATATTTGATAGTATGAGAGCAATATACCCACATGTAATTCCAGTGATTGAGCATTTTCAAGCAAGTAGAAAATTAAGAAATAAAATCTAAAACATGTTACAAAAACCTGAGATAATAAAGGATAATCAATTGGAACAAAAACCTGAAATAATAAAGGATAATCAATTGGAAGTTTTTGAAAGAGTGTATCATGATGAAGGGTGGTCTTCCCATCAATGTGAATCGGTTTCAGGAACAGGTTCAATACTTAAGCACACAGAAGAATTAAGATCATCTCTACCAGGAATATGCAAAAAATATAACATTAATAATATTTTAGATGTTGCTTGTGGGGATTTTAATTGGATGAAGGAGATTGTTCATAAATTTAAATTTTATAGAGGGGCAGATATTGTAAATGATTTAATTAACTCTAATAAGGAAAATTATGATAAATTAGAAAATGTAGAATTTATAACTGCTGATATTATAGAACAATTTGATTTATGTATAAAGGGTAAATCATTTGATGCAATCATTCTTAAAGATGTTCTTGTACATTTTCCAGATGAATATGTAAATAAGGTATTATCTTCTGTAAAAGCATCAGGCATAAAATATGTATTTATTACTCATTTTACTGATCTTAATAAAAACTATGACATACCAGAATTTAATGGTTGGAGACCTCAGAATTTTAATTTAGATCCTTGGGATATGGGTGAACCTTTAGAAATCATCCCATCACTTAAAGAAGAATATAGTTTTGATGAAAAAACAATGATTGATAAAACACTAAGTCTTTGGCAAATAAAATAATTATATGATAAACAATTACTTCACTAAACTTATATGTATTAATTTAGATAAAAGAAAAGATAGACTTAATGAATCTCATAAACAGTGGAGGGCTAATAATATTATAGTAGAAAGAATGTCAGCCGTAGAAGGAAATCCAATGGGATGGAAACATGTTACCGAGAGAGACGCCGGTATTAATACAATTAAAAAATCTTCATGGAATGGGGCAGCAGGTTGTATGGCAAGCCATGTAAATATTTGGAAAAGAGCAAAAGCAGAAGGTTGGAAAAATGTTTTGATCATTGAAGATGATTGTGATTTTATTCCAAATTTACAGAAAGTATTTGCTACAAGAATAAAGGAAGTTCCAAATGATTGGGATTTGTTATATTTTGGCGGTGTACATGAAGAGCGGGGTGGGAAATTTATACCTACTAAGGTTTCGGATAATATAGTAAAATGTAAGAGAATGATTACTACCACATGTTATGCTATTAATGAAAGCTGTTATGATTTAGCAATAAATTCTGTTCTTGCAGAAGAGCCTTGGTTTTATACTGCGGTTGATGGTTATTTAGCAGCAGTTGTCCAGCCTAAGTGTAATGCTTATGCCTTTAACCCACCTCTTGCTTGGCAGAGAGGAAGTCATAGTGATATTCAAGATGGCTTTAGAGATTATAGTAAAAGAATGAAAGTAAAGTACAATGCCAAATGATAACATGTAGATTAAAAGGTGGTTTAGGCAATATGATGTTTCAAACTGCTTTCATACAATATGAAGGTTTTATGGGAAATTTTAAAACAGGATATTGGAATATTAATCAAAACCTACAGCACCTTAATAATGATAAAGTACATAATCCTAAATTAAATCATGCTACCGAATACCTAAAGATATTTAAAAATTTTAATTGGCCTAATATTCCAAAACCACCAACTCATAGAAAAGCTATACCATTTCATTATGAATCTTTTAAAGTTACAGATGATACTTTATATGATGGATTTTTTCAGTCTGAAAAATATTTTCCAAATAAAACTTTAATTTTAGATTTATTTCAGCCTAGTGAATTTACAAATCAACAATTAGTAAAATATGATAATTTACTAAAAGGTATAACATGCTCTATCCATGTAAGAAGAGGAGATTATTTAAATTATAGTTTACATGCAGCAAGAGATATAGAATATTACCAAAAGGGGATAGACCGCGTAGGGGAGGTAGATAAGTACTTAATTTTTAGTGATGATTTAGATTGGTGTAAGAAAAATTTTATTGGGGATAAGTTTGTATTTATTGATAATGAAAAAGATTATGTAGAAATGTTTTTACAATCTAAATGTACACATAATATTATTTCAAGTTCTTCCTTCTCTTGGTGGGGTGCTTATTTAAACCAAGGGATAAATAAAAAAATAATAGGTCCTGCTCAGTGGTTTACTTCACCGAGAGCCAATAATATAATACCAGAAAGATGGCAAACTATTTAGCAACAAATTCAAGATATTGGGTAGAGATCAATTTACCTTTTCCTTCTTATTTATTTCGTAGGCAATATCAGCCTCAACAAGTTCAAAAGATTAGAAATACTAAACCTGGCATTAAAATATTCCTTATACATTTTGAAGAGCCACTAAGAAATAGTAAAGCTTCAGTAGAAGTTATACGTGATGCTCATTTATTTGATCTTATTTTTACCACTGATAGAAATATTGTTAATGCAATTTCCCATGCACACTGGTCTCCTTTAGCAGAATGTTGGACAAACGGTAGTATGAAATGCCTTAGTCGAATTGATAGAACAGAAGAAGCTAAAGAAAAAGAATTTAGTGTAAGTTTTAATAGCACCTCAAAAATGTACAGAAAAGGTCCTTATGAGATAAGAAAAGATATTTGGGAAGCAGCTAATAAAATTAAAATACCTATAAGATTTTTTGATAGCAATGAAAATCCTATAGGGGCAGTTGGATCAATTCCTGAATTCCCTAAATTACCGCAAGGCAAACAGTTTGAAATCAGTGATAAGATTATTTTATATAAATCTATGTTTAATATTTGCCCTGAAAATAATCTAGATGAGAATTTTAGCCAAAGATTAATTGATTGCTTTATTAATAGAACTATACCTATTTACCGAGGTTATGAAAATATAGGAGACCACTTTAATTTAGATGGTATGATAATAATTAAAAATGGAGAAGAAGCCGTATCTAAGATTAATCAATTAACACCTGAATATTACAATGAAAGGCTATCAGCCATAGAGGATAATTATAATAGGTGTATAAAAAATGAATATCATTTATCACCAGGCGATAGGATAGCAAATAAAATTAAAAAAATATACAAGAGATGAGTACATTAGACGAGTGGAGAGCAGTTGATGGAAAAAATTCACATAGGTTAAATTACAATTTAAATAAAGAGTCTATAGTGATTGATGCAGGTGGTTACCAAGGTTGGTTTGCAGAAAATATCCATAATAAGTATAAATGTAAAGTATACATATTTGAACCTGTAAAAATATTTTATGATGAAATATCTAAAAAATTTGGTGGTAACCCTGATGTAAAGGTTTTTAATTTTGGACTTGGGGCAGTTACACAAAAACATAAAATAAATATCCAAAAGGATGGCACTTCACTCTATACCGAAACTCAAAAGAAAACAAGAGTTGAAGAAATTCTTATAGTCAACATATTGGAATTTCTTAATGAACATAAGTTAAAAAATATTGATCTTCTTAAACTAAATATTGAAGGTGAAGAATTTCCTTTATTAGAGTATTTAATTAAGGCAAAGGAGTTAAATAGATTTTCCAATATGCAAATACAATTTCATTCTTTTATGGATAATGCAAATGAAAGGAGACACAGAATAAGAGAATCCTTAAAAGAAAGCTTTTCATTAGAGTATGACTATCCTTTTGTTTGGGAAGGTTGGAAACAAATATAAAAAATAACATATAAAAAATATGGAAAAGATATATTCAAAAGTAGATCCTGATAAATTACTTCACCTTGTTCAAAGGGTTGGTGAAATTAAAGAACCTAGAGTTGATTTAATTCCAGAGGAACATTTTATTCAATGTTCTACTTTAAAGATGGAAAAGGGTAAAACATTTAAACCTCATAAACATATTTGGAAAAATAGAACAAGAGATGTTATTGCTCAGGAATCTTGGGTTGTTATACAAGGAAGCGTTAAATGTAAGTTTTATGATATTGATGATACACTAATTGCTGAACCTATATTATATCCAGGAGATGCGAGTTTTACTTTAGAAGGTGGTCATACATATGAGATATTATATGAAGATACAATAGTTTATGAATATAAAACAGGACCTTATGAAGGGCAAAAATTAGATAAAACATTTTTAGACAATGAATAGTTACGGCGCCATAATAGGATATCCTCGGAGCGGTAATAATTGGTTAAGATTTATCATCGAGTATTTAACAGATCACCAAACGGGCTTTCAGCCACTAAACACTGAGATGAGAAGGCCTCTGCATCATATATCAGAACTGATAGATAGCAAAAATAAAAGGAATAATGAAATTCTTTGGAATACACATTTTTTACCACCACAGTCTAATCTTAATGAGATAGTTAAAAATAAAGGTAAAATCATTCTTATCCTAAGAAATTATAAAGAATGTATAGTTAGGCATATTGTTCATCCTAACGGTTTAGGTAAAGATGGTTTTATAAAAAATGAAAACTTTCCTAATCTAATAAATGAAAATGAAAATTACTTAGAGCTTATACATTATTTAAAACTTATTGACTTTTATGATAAATATGAAGGTGAAAAGGAAGTAATTTATTATGAAGATTTATTAAATAAAGATACCATAAGAAAGCCTTTAGAAAAACTAATTTCGCTTTTGGATGGTGATAAAGAAAAAATAGAACCTTTTATAAAATCATTTGAGTTTTTGGTAAATGAAAGTAAAAATTTCTATAAAAGGTTAGGAGGTTCTAAATCACCTAAAGGTACAAAATTACATCATTCAAAATGTTTATCGTTAGAACAAAAGAAACATTTAGATGATACAACCTTAGAGATGTATCCTCATTTAGAAAAGTATATAAAAAAGTATTATGATAAAATTTAGGAGAGTTGAAAGAAAGGATTTAGATAAAGTCTTTCCTTTGTTGCAACAATTAACAAAGATAGATTATTCTTCTAGGGATAAATCAGAATGTTGGAATTCATTTATTTCTAATACATCCTCCAACTCAATTGTAGGTATATATGATAATGAAATTGTTGCTTACGGTGCAGTTGTAATAGAAAGTAAAATTAGAGGTGAATCTGCTGGTCACATTGAAGATATAGTTGTTGATAACAAAGTAAGGGGAAAGAATATTGGAGTTAAGCTTATTGAAGAATTGGTTAAAATCGCAAAAGAAAAAAAATGCTATAGAGTAACTTTATTCTGTGATGAGCCTTTAGTTAATTTTTATAACAAGAACAATTTTAAAACTAACGGTGTTGCAATGAAAGTATTTACCAAGTAAACAATCCGAGTTTTTTACATATAATATATAATAAAATAACTTATCATATGAGTTTTGAAAAGGTAACAAAATTAGAAGAAAGGCTTGCAGAATTTTTTGGGGCACCGTATGCAGTTTGCTTAGATGCATGTACCCACGGGATTGAATTATGTCTAAGACTTCAAAATCTTTCTTATATTTCTGTTCCTAAAAGAACTTATATTTCAGTTCCTTTCTTAGCTAATAAGTTAAAGATTAATTTAGAATGGAGAGATGAAGAGTGGCAGGATTATTATAAAGTTAATGAACATTTTAAACCTATTTATGATGCAGCAGTATTGTGGAAGAAAGATAGTTATATACCGGGATCTTTTATGTGTTTAAGTTTTCAATTTCAAAAGCATTTATCATTAGGAAGAGGTGGTGCTATACTTTGTGATAATAAAGAAGATGCAATTGCTTTAAAGAAAATGTCATATGATGGAAGGCTACCTAATATACCGTGGAGAGATCAAGATATAGAAACATATGGGTATCATTATTACATGACACCAGAAACTGCTCAATTAGGTTTGGATAAATTTGATGATGCAGTTAAAACAAAACCTAAGCAATGGTTAATAACTGACTGGCCTGACTTAACAGAGATGGGTGTATTTAATAAAAATGAAGAGGTAGATCCTTATTTACAAACTAAATAATAAAGAAAAATGAAAAAGGCGTTTATAACAGGAATTAATGGACAGGATGGATCATACTTAGCAGAATACTTATTAGGCTTAGGTTATGAAGTACATGGTATAGTAAGAAGAAATTCAACTTCTGAAAATCAATCGGCAAGATTAAAAACAGCTTATGAAAAAGGGCAACTTACTACACACTATGGTGATCTTTCAGATCAAGGTAGTTTGGAAAGATTATTAGAAATGATTCAACCAGACGAAATTTATAACATAGCTGCACAAAGTCATGTAAGAGTTAGTTTTGATGTACCTCAGTATACAGTACAAACAAATGCAGTAGGAGTATTAAATGTATTGGAAGCCTACCGAAGAACCTGTCCTACGGCTAAATTTTATCAAGCATCTTCTTCTGAAATGTTTGGTTTAACTGTTGAAGATGATGGCTTCCAAAGAGAAACAAGTATAATGAATCCTGTATCACCTTATGGATGTTCTAAAGTATTTGGATATAACATAGTAAGACATTACCGAAGAGCTCATAAACTTCATGCAGTTAACGGAATTTTATTTAATCATGAATCTCCAAGAAGAGGAAGTAACTTTGTAACTAATAAAGTTGTAAAAGCTGCATGTTCTATTAAATTAGGTTTACAAGATAAATTAGAATTAGGTAATATGGATTCTTATAGAGATTGGGGACATTCCAAAGATTACGTAAGAGCTATGCATGCCATCTTAAATCATGATGAGGCTGATGATTTTGTAGTATCAACAATGGAAACTCATTCGGTTAGAGAAATGTGTGAATTGGTATTTAAATATTTAGATTTGGATTATAGAGATTATGTAGTTCAGAATCCTAAATTTTTAAGACCTGAAGAATTACCTTATCTTAAAGGTGACTCAACAAAAATTAGAGAAACATTAAAATGGAAACCAGATTATACATTCGAAGCAATGATGCATGAAATGTGTGATCATTGGATGGATGTTTTACAAGGAAAAGAATCATTAAGATAATGAAAAATTCAATTAAAGAGTTAATCCAAAAAGAAATCAAAGCAATAGGAAATATCCCTTTGGATAATGAATATAAAAAGGCTATTGATATAATTAAGAGTAAGGTCCATAATATGAGTACTCACCTCCAAGGTAAAGTGATTTTATCTGGTATGGGTAAAGCTGGTCAGATTGCTCATAATATAGCAACCACATTAAGTTCAACAGGTACACCTGCTGTATATTTACATCCTAGTGAAGCACAACATGGAGACCTAGGAATATTACAAGGTAATGATGTACTAATTTTATTATCTAATTCAGGTAAGACTAGAGAAATTTTAGAATTAATTGAATTAGCCAAAAATCTTTATCCTAATAATCATGGATATCATACTCTGCCAATAATCAGCATAACAGGTAAAAAGAATAGTGAATTGGCAAGTAAGTCAGATGTATGTTTACATATTGGTGATGCTGAAGAAATTTGCCCATTGGGTTTAACTCCTACAATATCAACAACCTTAATGACAGTGATAGGGGATATTTTGGTAGTAGAATTAATGAAAGAGATAAAATTTTCAAAAGAAGAATATTCTAAAAGGCACCATAGTGGTTACCTAGGACAGAAAAGCAAAGAAACAATCGCAACCGTAAATAAATATCCAAAGGGAAGTTTACTAAACGAACTACCACCCTCTGATTATCAGATGGGAAATTAATTACAGAGAATGCGATTATCCGATAAGGTAGGTAAAACATTACTTATTCCAATTACTTTAGGCAAATACACAGTTTGGGGGAAGGCAGAGTTCATGAATCCTAGCGGCTCAGTAAAAGATAGAATGGCTACATTCATAATTAATAATGCCGAGGAAGAAGGTCTTATTAAAAAAGGTGATACTTTAATAGAAGCAACATCAGGTAATACTGGTATATCGTTTGCAATGATAGCAGCAGAGAGAGGCTATAAAATGAAAATTATTATGCCTGCTAATATGTCAAAAGAACGAAAGCAAATGATGAGGTTTTATGGTGCTGAATTAATACAGGTACCTGATGGAGATTTTGATGGAGCAATTGCATTAAGAAACAATCTAGCCGAACAAAATGGATATTTTAATTGTAACCAATTTCATAACCCTTTAAATATTAAAGCACATTACCAAAATACCGGCCCTGAAATATACAATCAGTTTAAGGATGATAATTTTGATGGTGAACCAGACGCAGTTATAATGGGCACGGGTACTGGTGGTACTATAATGGGTACTGGTAAATTTTTAAAAGAGTTATGGCCAGATATAAAGATCATTGCAGTAGAGCCTGCCGAATCTCCTGTTATGTCTGGTGGTGAAGCAGGTTTACATGGCATACAAGGCATTGGCGATGGTAGCAAATTTTTAGTTGATTTAAATTTTATAGATGATATTAAAACAGTCAAAACTGAATGTGCCAAAACGATTGCAAAATATTTAGCACTTAAGTATGGTTTATTTGTAGGAATTAGTTCAGGTGCTAATGTATTTGCAGCATTCCAATGGTTAAGAGATAATAATAAAACTAATGCAGTTACCATCTTATGTGATAGGGGCTCAAGATATTATAGTTGCTTATGAGTAAAGTAATTGCAATAATACCCGCAAGATATGCATCTGTTAGATTGCCCGGTAAACCTCTTGCTGATATAAATGGCAAGACAATGATACAGTGGGTATATGAAGCTGTACAAAAATCTAATGTTGATAAGGTTATAGTTGCAACTGATCATAAAGATATATTTAATGAAGTAGAAAGATTTGGTGGTGAAGTGGTTATGACAAACAGTAATCATCAAACAGGAACAGAAAGAGTATTAGAAGCCTACCAACACTATAAAGAAGATTATGAATATGTTATTAATGTACAGGGAGATGAACCTATTATTAATGAAAATGATATTAATAGTTTAATGTGGACACTTAAAAAGGATTCTGTTAAGATCGCAACATTAGTAGGGCATTTAGGAGATTCACAAAGAACCGATAGGAATACCGTTAAGGCTATAATTGATAATGAAAATGTAATAATGTTTACGAGGAGTCCTTTATTTACCGGTTCTGTTCAAGTTAAAAGACATATTGGAATTTATGGTTTCAGTAGAGAAATGACAGAAAGGATCAATAAAAATATTATGATAGAAACTTCAAATGAAATTGCAGAAAATCTTGAACAAATAAGATGGGGAGATAATGGAATAGGTTTTAGCTATAGTTTTGCAGCAGGCTTGTATAAAGGTATAGATACACAAAAAGATTTGGATTACGTAAGAACTTACTTAAACTAAATTTAAAAAAGCTATATAATAATAAATCACTATTATGGAAAATCAAGGAAAAAGTAAGGAGCAAATGAAGAGTAGTTATATCGGGGCTTTTGTAGGTTTGGTAGGAATAATACTCTGTACAATATTTTTACTGCTAAGTCAATGAAAAAAGAACAATTGAACACATCAAATTTAGATATGAGTAGCACATCACCTATTGTATGTGAAGCTTGTGGAAACGAAACATTCAAACCTATTTTCTTTTTAAGAAAGATTAGTAGGTTTTTAACAGGTGAAGATACTGATAGAGTTTTACCTATGGATAGTCTTGCCTGTGTAAAATGTAATAATGTAAATAAAGAATTTAACCCTAACCCAGTAACAGAACAAAATAAAAACAAAAAAGAAGATGAGTAAAGAAACTGAAACAAAAGTAGTTGAAATGACTACTACTGAAGCACCAAAAACTTTGGAGCAATTAAAAGCAAGAGAAGCAGAATTAGATCAACTTAATGAAGATCTTATTAAAGAAATGCAGGAAAGAGAATATCCGGTAGATTTTAAAACTAAAAAAGTTTTTGATAAACTACTTAAGTTCTTAGAAAAAGATGCACCTTGGGGTCATACTACTGCTACAGGTTTAATTATGTTATATCATAATTTAAGAGAAGCCAAAGAAATTGTTAAAGATAAAGAATTTGATGGTGTAATTGCAGTAAGATCTACTAGTGTTACTATTCTTTGGCAAATGGTTAC
>Ga0098052_1000776_pt1 | contig 20087 bp, 19 predicted proteins | sample 15_taG_FD_81591 | JGI IMG/M metagenome (GOLD analysis project Ga0098052, IMG submission 81591) | Marine viral communities from the Subarctic Pacific Ocean - 15_ETSP_OMZ_AT15312 metaG | ecosystem: Environmental > Aquatic > Marine > Oceanic | place: Pacific Ocean | collected 2015-01-18
ATCAAAGTCACGTACTGGACGTACATCAATTTGTGATCCCGGAAGGAACGCATCGATACCGAATACATCCACAACCATACCACCTTTAATTCTACGCTTGATGTAACCTTCAATAATAGTAGCTGATTCGTGAGAAGCTTCGATTTTCTCCCACGCTTGCAGGATATCTGCTTTTCTTCTGGAAAGGATTAACTGACCGTCTTTATCTTCAACGCGATCAAGGAATACATCTACTTCGTCACCGGGAGCCATGCTCTCAAGTACAGAATTAGGGAATTCATTTACTGCAATGATTCCTTCTGATTTAAATCCGATGTCGATAACTACATATTTGTCGTCAACAGATGCTACACGACCTGTAATAATTTCTTTTTCTTCGATCTGATTGAGCGTATTCTCATACATTCCCATCATTTCGTTGTACTCGTCATCAGTATATTCATCTGATGGACTAGCCAACTGGTCGTAAGTGTATACATCACCTTCAACTTCACCTGTAAATACGTGAGTTAAAGTTTCAGCAGTTTCTTCGGCTGTAGCTTCAGTTTCTGTAGTTTCTTCTTCTGCTACTGCTGTTTCTTCAACAGTTTCATCAGTTGTAGTAGTTTCTTCTTGTTCGGTTTCTTGTTTATTTAATTCTTCGGTCATTATATGTTTTGTTAATGTTTTACCTCACAACTGGCTTTCAACTGTGGGATAAGGTTATTGTTTGTTTTGTGGCATTATCTGCCGGACTCGTTCTGCGATCTGTGATACCTGCTCTTCAAAACTAAGTTCCGAAGTGTTAATCAAGATGGCATCGTCTGCTTGTTTCAGCGGATCAGATGCTCTGCTTGAATCAGCATTATCTCTGGCTTCAAGGTTTGACTTGATTTCCTCTAACGAGGCATCCAAACCCTGAGCTTCCATTTCAGCTAATCGTCGCTTTGCTCTTTCATGGAGGTCAGCAACCATAAAAAATTTAAGTTCTGCATCAGGAAACACTGCTGTTCCCAGATCTCTGCCGTCTGCTATGTACACTCCGGTTTCAACTTCAGCTCTCATCAATTTATTTATGTGAGACCTTACCATTGGATCGGAGGCTACTTTGCTTACAGCATTAGAAACTTTCATTTCTCTGATTTCATCAGACACTTCTTCCCCATTCAAAAAAGAATGGAAATTTTTATTTTTGAAATAAAATGAAATATCACTTTCTTTCAGGCGATCAAAGAACGAGGTTCCATTATCAAGTGATTCTAAATAGACGAGGGTTGCTACTCGATACAACGCTCCGGAATCCAAAAATTGGATCTGAAGTTGCTCGGCAATTGCCTTAGCTGTTGAACTTTTTCCCGACCCTGCAGGCCCATCGATTACCACTATCATAATAGAAAGGCTAAATTAAACTTATTCCCGGAAATATTCAATCAAATGTTGAATAATGTTTTACATTCCCGTAATTTTGGTGACTGAAAAACTTTACATCAAATTCGACTATAAGTCATGCCACAAACTAAACAAGCGATTAAACGAGTTCGCCAAGCTGAAAAAAGTAAGAAGCACAACCGCGCTCGTAAATCAAAAATGAGAATGCTTATCAAAGACGTAATGACGGCCACTGATAAGAAAGAAGCAGAAAAGCTGTTAAAAGAAGCTGTTTCTTACGTTGACAGAATGAGTGTTAAAGGCATCGTTCACAAAAACAATGCTGCACGCAAGAAAGCCGCTCTTACTAAGCACGTAAACAGTTTATAAGATCTTTATTTGATGGCCAACTCCCGATCTAAAGCACTTTTAGTAATTTTAGATGGATACGGGTTGGCCGAAGATCCTTCTGTCAGCGCTATTGATAAAGCTGACAAGCCTTTCTTAGATCATCTTTTTGCCACTTATCCGAATACTCACCTCTCAGCGAGCGGAGATAATGTTGGATTACCCGAAGGACAATTTGGCAATTCCGAAGTAGGACACCTTAATATTGGTGCGGGAAGAATTGTACGTCAGGAACTCTCAAGAATAAATCTCGCCATTAAAAATGGAGATTTTTTTGAGAACGAAGTCCTTCTAGAAGCAATTCAAAAAGCAAAGCCCAAAAACAAGATTCACCTTTTTGGACTTTTTTCTGATGGTGGTGTTCACAGCCACAACGATCATTTGTTTGCTCTTTTAGAGCTTTGTAAAAAGGAAGGCATTGAAAATGTGTATGTACATGCTTTCACAGATGGAAGAGATACCGCTCCGAATGGAGGGAAAAAGTACGCTCAGGAATTCAACAAAAAAGCTAAAGAGATCGGCGTTGGTAAATTAGCTTCTGTTATTGGTCGTTACTATGCGATGGACAGAGATAACCGCTGGGAACGCGTTCAACTGGCTTATGATCTTTTAGTAAATGGTAAAGGAGAGATTTTTGAGAGTTCAGATGAAGCTTTTGATTCTTCTTACTCTGATGGAATAACTGATGAGTTCATCAAACCCATCCTTTTAGACAAAAATTCTGAGTCCAGAATTGAAAAAGATGACTCAATAATTTTCTACAATATCAGAGGTGACAGAGCCAGAGAAATTTCCAGAGCGCTGAACGAGCAAGAGTTTAATGAGTTCGAAGTCAAAGATCTGAACCTTCATTACGCTACCTTCACTTCTTACGATGAGACTTTTGAGTTTGCTCACGTAGCATATCCACCACAAGAATTAAAGAATACTTTAGGAGAGTGGGTAAGTAAGCAAGGGAAAAAACAATTCCGCATTGCTGAAACTGAAAAATACCCGCACGTAACTTATTTCTTTAATGGTGGCGTTGAAGTTCCCAATGAAGGCGAAGACAGGCTTGTTATTCCAAGCCCAAAGGTAGCTACTTACGATCTGCAACCTGAAATGAATGCCGATCAGGTCACCCAAGCACTATGTGAACGTCTTGAGTCTGAAGAATATGATCTGGTAATCCTGAATTTTGCAAATCCTGATATGGTTGGGCACACAGGAGTTATGGAAGCTGCAATCAAAGCCGTTGAGACCATTGATAAAGAATTAAAAAAGGTGATTGAAACTGCCAATGCGCACGGTTATACATCTTTGATCATTGCAGATCACGGAAATGCTGATCAAATGATCAAACCTGACGGAAGTCCACATACTGCACATACAACTGCACTTGTTCCGGCTATTTTAGTAAATCATCCTGATTCACCTAAAATGCACCCGGGAATACTTGCTGACGTCGCTCCTACCCTTTTAAAGTGCATGAAAACCGATCAACCTGAAGAAATGTCGGGAACTCCTCTTTTTTAATCCCATTCTGTCTGCATTTTTTTTGCAATTAGCTACACGCCCTGCTACATTCAAAAAAGAATGAACTAAAGTTATGTCAGGCTCGTTTTTTGCATAGGCGTAACGCATAAGAGAAACATTATAAAAGACAGAAGGACCTACCATTATGGAGGGCAATTTTTCAAGTAAAGTTAGAGACGTAATTCAATTCAGCAGAGAAGAAGCACTGCGTTTGGGTCACGACTACATTGGCACTGAACATCTCATTCTGGGTATTGTACGATTAGGCGATGGAGTTGCGATTCGAATTCTTAAAAATTTAGATTGCGATCTTTTCAAATTAAAAAAGACTATTGAAGATACAGTAAGAGGAACAGGTGGTTCCGTTACTGTGGGTAATATTCCACTCACGAAGCAAGCTGAAAAAGTATTACGGATTACTTATTTAGAAGCAAAACTGTATAAAAGTGACACCATTGGCACAGAGCATTTATTACTGTCACTTTTAAGAGATGATGAAAACATAGCTGCTCAAATCTTGCAGCAATTCAGCGTTTCTTATGATTCTGTTCGTGAAGAGTTAGATCTTATTATCTCCGGAAAAACCAGAGATGAAGATCTAGATTCTTCTTCCCTTTCTGCAAGCGTTTCGCCTTCAGGAGGATCACAAGGTTCCGGAAGCTCTAGAGAAAAGAAAATGGAAAAATCAAAAACACCGGTCCTCGACAACTTTGGTCGAGACCTCACACAAATGGCTATTGATGGGAAATTAGATCCAATAATTGGTCGTGATAAGGAAATTGAACGAGTAGCTCAGGTGTTGAGCCGACGTAAGAAAAATAATCCTGTTCTTATCGGTGAACCGGGTGTTGGTAAAACTGCTATTGCCGAAGGTCTGGCAGACAGAATTATAGAAAGAAAAGTATCTCGTGTGTTGTACGACAAACGCGTGATCGCTCTTGATCTAGCTGCGTTGGTTGCAGGTACAAAATACCGTGGTCAGTTTGAAGAACGCATGAAAGCGATCATGACAGAACTTGAGAAAACGGATAATGTAATTCTGTTTATTGATGAGCTACATACCATCGTTGGAGCAGGTGGAGCTAGTGGCTCACTTGATGCTTCAAACATGTTAAAGCCGGCTTTGGCTCGTGGAGACATACAAGCTATCGGAGCGACTACTCTGAACGAGTACCGTCAGTTTATTGAAAAAGATGGCGCACTCGAGCGTAGATTCCAGAAGATCATGGTTGATCCAACAACTCCTGAAGAAACCATTGAGATCTTAAAGCAGATCAAACCAAAATATGAGAAACATCATGGTGTTCGTTACAAAGATGACGCCATTGAAGCTTGTGTTTCATTGACCGACCGATATGTAACTGATCACTTCTTACCGGATAAAGCTATCGATGCTTTGGATGAAGCCGGTGCAAGAGTTCACCTTTCAAATATTACTGTTCCTAAACACATTATTGAACTTGAGGAACAAATTGAAGCTACGGGCCATGACAAAAACAGCATGGTTAAAAAACAAAGATTTGAAGAAGCTGCTCGTTTGCGAGATACTGAAAAACGCTTGATCGAAGATCTTGAAGTTGCACAAAAGGAATGGGACAAAGAATCTGAAAGCATTTTATTTGATGTGGAAGAAGACGATGTCGCTTCTGTTATTGCAATGATGAGCGGTGTTCCTGTAAACAAGATCAGCCAGAATGAAGGACAGAAACTTCTGAAAATGAAGGAAAGTCTTGCAGGAAAAGTGGTTGGGCAAAGCGAAGCTATTGTTAAGCTTACCAAAGCAATTCAAAGAACCCGTGCCGGATTGAAAGACCCTTCAAGACCGATCGGTTCATTCGTGTTCTTGGGGCCAACCGGTGTTGGTAAAACAGAACTTGCTAAAGTACTCGCCAAATATCTCTTTGATAAGGAAGATTCTCTGATAAGAGTTGACATGAGTGAGTATATGGAAAAGTTCTCCGTTTCCAGATTGGTTGGAGCGCCTCCGGGCTATGTTGGATATGAAGAAGGCGGAATTCTTACCGAGAAAGTTCGTCGCAAGCCGTATAGTGTAGTTCTTCTTGATGAGATCGAGAAAGCACACCCCGATGTATTCAATATCTTATTACAAGTGCTAGACGATGGAATTTTAACGGACAGCTTAGGTCGACGTGTCGACTTCAGAAATACGATTATAATCATGACTTCAAATATTGGAGCCCGTGATATCCGCAACCTTGGAAAAGGAATCGGATTTGGCGGACCGGACGAAGGCACTTTTGATTATGCTAAAATGAAGTCAACCATTCAGGATGCACTAAAAAAAGTATTCAATCCGGAATTCCTGAACAGAATTGATGATGTGATTACATTCAAGCCTCTTGAAAAACAAGATATCTTTGAGATCATTGATATTATTTCTGACGAATTATTCACACGGATCCAGCAAATCGGATATACCGTTGATATCACCAAGGGAGCGAAGGAGTTTATCACTGATAAAGGTTTTGATCCTAAATACGGAGCCAGACCTCTTAAGCGTGCGATTCAAAAGTACATTGAAGATCCATTAGCAGAAGAGCTTTTGGAAAACAAAAAAGAGGAAGGTTCAACTATAAAGATCAAAATGAATAAATCCAGAGATGGTTTAGAGTTTGATTGGACAAAACCTGACCCAAAAGCAGCTAAGGAAAAAGAAACCAAAGCCTCTGAAGAAGAGGACGCTTCTAAGGAAGCCAAAAAAGAAGCTTAATGTTATTAAAAGCCTCATCATTTGATGAGGCTTTTTTTATGCTCTTTAGAAACTAGCTTTCAAATTCAGATCTTTGTTCATACCTGTAATGGTATAATTGAATCGGCTGTTTTTATTCATAGAGATATTATCCAATTCAGCAATTTCAACAGTACTTGAATATTTTTGGCTGGCTATTTTTCTGGCTGCCACATTTATAATCCTTACTTCAATATCAGATAAAGTGGTTCCATTCAAATCTCCTGTTAATCCAACAATAGTTTGATCTGATGCGCTGTAATTTGCAAACTGAAGAGTTCCATTTCTGAAACTGCTGCTACCAATTCTCTCACCGCTTAGTACATTATATACTGCCACTCTTCCTTCTGAAAAAACGGTTAAAGTTGAGCCGCTTCCATATAAATTCAGTCCTTTTACTTTTCTGTCAAAAGCTATTTTCCTGATCTCATTACCATAACGGTCCATTATCGTAATTTCATCATCACTTCCTTCCTTACCCGAAGCAATGGCGATGAATTCACCTGACTCCGATACACGGACGGCTCTGATCTCCTGATCTGCTTTATAAAAAATATCCCGCTCGGAATTTTCCAACTCTATCACTTTGGCTCGCGAACCTCTTTTATCACCATTTCTAACCTGAGGATTGTACAGTACAATGGTTTTACCCATCGGATCAGTGGCCAGTTCAGAAATCTTTTCTCCGTCTTTACTACTTGAACTGTTAGAGATCGGCCGAATTACACTTCCAAAAGAATCAAATAACACAAAATTAGCAATGTTTTCACGAACAATATACGCTCCGTTTTGCAATGGATAGATCTTAAAAGAAGGATCATCACTTACAGAATTATATTTACCGGAATTAATAACCGCACCATCTGGCTCCATAATCTGTATCACATTGGAGCTTATATCTCCCTTTAGAAATGATGAGCCGGAGGAGCTCTCAGATATACTCAACGATTGACTAAAAAGTGAGGAGGATAATAATCCCGCTAAAAAAATAAGTGGAAAAGTTTTCATAAATATTTCAGAAGTTAATTCGTACCAAAGAACGGGATTTTTAAAGAATATTTCTGCTTTTCCTCGCCCTTTTTTGCAAAATGTCTATCTTTAGGAAACTTCAAAATAATTGATTCATGAAATATCACCTTATTACCGGTGGATGCGGCTTTGTTGGAAGAAACTTTGTTAAGCGCCTCCACTCAACTACGAACGATACTATCCTTTTTATTGACGATCTCTCGGTTGGAACTCATCCGGCTACCTGGCTTCCTGATGGAACTCCGTCACGCACAGAGAACGGGCTCGAGTTTTTTGGTGAAGATGAAAGAATGATATTTCTGAAACAAGACGCCCGATATTTTATCCGTGAAATGCTGGACGACCAGGAATACATCAAGAAAACATATAAGCTTGACGTTACTTCTTTTGAAGATGTATTTCACTTTGCAGCAATTGTGGGTGGTAGAGCAAAGATAGACGGTGATCCAATGATGGTAGCTCTCGATCTTTCCATTGATGCTGAATTCTTCCTTTGGGTTTGTCGACAAAAGCCAACGCGTGTTCTTTATCCAAGTTCAAGTGCAGCCTACCCTGTTGATCTTCAAACCGAATCTGACGCAATTGCCCTTTCAGAAAGCGATATCGATTTCAAAAAAATGGGTCAACCGGATATGACCTACGGTTGGTCTAAGTTAACCGGTGAATATTTGGCTAGTATTGCTGCGGAATACTATGATGTTTCTGTAACCTGCATCAGACCTTTCAGTGGCTATGGAGAAGACCAAGACCTCTCCTACCCTGTTCCTGCTATCGCTCGTCGTGCAGCACTAAAAGAAAATCCTTTTGAAGTTTGGGGAACCGGAAAACAAGGCCGAGATTTTGTTCATATTGATGATGTGATGGATTGTACCTTGCTCGCTATGGATCATATAACTGATGGAAGCGCCATCAACATTGGAAGTGGAAGACTAACAACTTTCTTAGAACTCATTGAGGTGTTTACTTCTTTCGCTGATTACTCACCGGAGATCAAAACACTACTCGACAAACCGGTTGGTGTTCATTCCAGATATGGAAAAATGGATTATGTAAAAGAGCGATTAGGTTGGGAGCCCAAATTATCTCTGGAAGAAGGTATGCGTCGTGTATACGATGTTGCCGTAAAGAAATATACTTGATATGCCCGTAATAGTTTGCTTTGGTCCCGGTCCTAAATTCAAGGGTGGGATTTCCAATTATAATACTTCGCTTGCCAAGACTTTCGATAAAGATCCTGATAACGAGGTGCATATTGTTTCATGGACTAATCAGTATCCTTCTATTATTCCCAGAGAGTTCATTGATAAATCCAGCCGTTCCGACTTTATGGAAGGCACGAATATCAAAATTGAGTATCTAACCAATTATAACAATCCGTTAAGCTGGAAGAAAACTGCGAAGTATATCAAGTCGCTTAATCCGGACAAAGTGATTTTTCAATGGGCAATTTCCATTCAGGGCTTACCGATGGGATCGATCGCCAAATGGTTGCAAAAAAACTCTGACGCTGAGATCATTTTCGATCTGCATTTTGTAGTTCAGAAAGAAGGAAGTACCATTGATGAGCGTTTTACTAAAATGGGAATCAAACATGCAGACACCTACATAGCTCATGCTTACAAAACAGTGCATGAGTTAAAAGCATTACTTCCAAAAAAAGAGTTCGCAGTTAATGAAACCGGTGAAAGATCTCAGGATGATTCAACTACAGTTATTAAACTCTTCCATCCGGTGTACGATCTTTATCAACCCGATCCGCAATTTGATGTTCAAAAGTTTAAACAGGATCTGGGTCTCAAAGAAAATGTATTTTTTTATTTCGGATTCATCAGGAAATACAAAGGCTTGCATAATGCGATCAGAGCATTTAAGAAAGTAGCAGAACAACGAGATGACGTTTCCTTTTTAATTTGTGGAGAAGAGTTCTGGGCTACTTTGGATACTTCTAAATTATCCACCAAAATAAAACGCGGCTTGTTTGGGATTGCTCAGAAATTATTCCTCAAGAATAAAGAAAGCGAACAGGATTACCGACCGTTATCTCTGATTGAAGAACTGGATCTACAGGATAGCACTGTAGTGAAAAGTGAATTTATTCCCAACGAAGATGTCCACAAATACTTTCAGGTAGCAGATTGTAGTGTGTTATATTATTTAACAGCAACACCTTCCGGAGTAGAATCTCTAACCTACAACTTTGGATTACCGATCTTGGCAACCCGGGTAGGACATTTTCCCGAAACTATTCAGGATGGTTTCAACGGATATTTAGCGGAACCGGAAGATATTGATTCCATGGCTGAACAAATGTTGAAGTATCTGGAGCTTCCACTTCCGTCAGAAAACGTGTATAAATCTGCTTCAAAAATGAGTTGGGATAATTACGTAACGGCTATTCTGGCTGATTAAGTAACATCTTGAAAAATTTACGAAATAAAGTTCAATTTTAGGTGGTAATGGTACAGAGAAAACCTTATCTTTGTTGCCTTTCCAATTTTGGAAAATCGGGGAGTGGCGCAGCCCGGTAGCGCATTCGCTTTGGGAGCGAAGGGTCGCAGGTTCAAATCCTGTCTCCCCGACAATTATTGACGTATTGAAATGAGCGCCCGTAGCTCAACTGGATAGAGCAATTGCCTTCTAAGCAATAGGTTTCAGGTTCGAGTCCTGACGGGCGTACTATACTAGTTTAAACAAGGCGACATGGCCGAGTGGCTAGGCAGAGGTCTGCAAAACCTCGTACGGCGGTTCGAATCCGCCTGTCGCCTCACTTTACATGTTGTACTATTGACATATTGACTTTAAATGCCGCGTTCGTCTAGGGGTCCAGGACGCCGCCCTTTCACGGCGGTAGCACGGGTTCAAATCCCGTACGCGGTACAGCTCACGCTTAAGCGTGAAAATTTCAAATCTCAAAATCCAAGAACCAGTTGGTATTTGTTGATTGTTATTTGAAATTTATAGCATAGATGGAGCTTGTAGCTCAGTTGGTTAGAGCGCTGGTTTGTGGCACCAGAGGCCGTGGGTTCAAATCCCATCAGGCTCCCTTTTTGATCACAGATTGAGTTGATTCAAATCAACATTAAGTCTGTGGTCTTTTTTATTGATTTACATTACCTGCCGCGTTCGTCTAGGGGTCCAGGACGCCGCCCTTTCACGGCGGTAGCACGGGTTCAAATCCCGTACGCGGTACACAAAGCACTAATTCGAAAGAGTTAGTGCTTTTTTTGTTTATGCAAATCTCCTCTCTGAATTTTTACATTTACTTCCATCAAGTTATCAAGTATAATAGGTCGTCTTAAAATTTATAGTATTCTGCCTAATTTATATTGTTTATGGAAAGCGCTAAAAAAACAAATCGCTCCGCATTTATCATTGTTACTACCCTCTTTTTTATGTGGGGATTTATCACTGTTTTAGTTGATGCTCTTATTCCCAGATTAAAAGATGTTTTTGAGCTTAGCTATTTTGAAGCAGGGTTGGTTCAGTTCGCCTTCTTTACGGCCTACGCTGTTTTTTCGATTCCCGGCGGAAAGATCATTTCCAAAATTGGATACAAAAAAGGAGTAGTGATCGGACTACTTACAATGGGATTGGGTTGTTTTTTGTTTTACCCTGCTGCTGATTTCAGAATTTTCGGCATTTTTCTTTTAGCAATGTTTGTACTGGCAGGTGGCATTACCATTTTACAGGTTGCAGCAAATCCATATGTTGCCGCTTTGGGTCCCGAAAGTTCTGCTTCAAGCCGATTAAATTTATCGCAAGCTTTTAATTCTCTCGGAACATTTATAGCACCGTTGGTTAGTACGGCTTTTATACTGAGCAGCAGTGTTTTGAGTTCCAAAGAAGTTTCAAATTTATCTACATCAGAGCAAGAAGCTTATTATGTAGCAGAAGCTGCCGCTGTACAAAGCCCATTTTTGATTCTTGCCGGAGTGATCATATTGTTAGCCATAATTTTCGCAATTATAAAACTCCCGAAGATCCTTGAAGGTGATGAAGACAAAAACGGCAGTTACAAGATTGCTTTAAAAACCCGCCATTTGATGCTCGGCGCTGTTGGTATATTTGTTTATGTAGGTGCCGAAGTAACCATTGGCAGCTATATGGTGAACTATTTCCTGACGCTCGATATAGTTGAATTAATTCGGAACAGTGGATTTATGCCCGGACTTGCAGAACTACTTTCCGGAACAGGAATCGATCAGGCAACACCGGCTCAACTCGCAGGTTCTTTTGTAGCACTTTACTGGGGCGGAGCTATGGTTGGTCGATTTATAGGTTCGGGCTTACAATTAATTATCAAACCATCGAAACTGCTTACATTGTATGGCTTAATTAATGTTGGATTATTATTTATCACCATGAATTCTTCCGGGTTACTCGCCGTCTGGACTGTACTCTGCATTGGACTTTTCAACTCTATTATGTTTCCAACCATCTTTACGTTGGCAATTAAAAAGCTTGGAAAACATACTGCTCAGGGATCAGGTATTCTTTGTACAGCAATTGTAGGTGGAGCTTTTATTCCGCCTCTTTTTGGTTTCTTTGCTGATACTTGGACGTTACAAGCCGCATTTATCGTTCCGATCCTTTGCTACCTCTATATTAGCTGGTATGCGAAGTTTGGTTCTGAAGCGCCTGTTATACCATCTCCCGAATCTTAGGCTTCTGCTTTTTCACATGATTGATATTGATCAGTTCTCCGATCAATCCGGTTGATAGTAATTGAATACCAAGTACCATCAACAGAATACCAAGGAATAATAACGGTCTGTCTCCAATACCTTTATTAAGAAATAACCTAAGTACTGCCAAGTATGCATTGATTCCGGTTCCTACGAGCAAGAGTACTATTCCGAATGTACCGAAGAAGTGCATCGGCTTTTGGAAATAGCGTTGTACAAAAAGAATAGTTATAAGGTCTAAAAACCCATTTATAAAACGAGACAATCCGAATTTAGTAGTACCGTATTTTCTGGGATGATGCTTTACGATCTTTTCACCAATTCTGGTAAACCCCTCCTTCTTTGCCAACATGGGAATATATCGATGAAGCTCTCCGTACAAATAAATATTGTCGATAACCTCTCTCTTGTAAGCTTTTAATCCACAATTAAAATCATGCAGATGTATACCTGCAGCTTTCCGTGTTACATAATTGAAAAACTTTGAGGGAACTGTTTTTGAAATCGGGTCAAAGCGTTCTTTTTTCCATCCACTTACCATATCTAAACCGCCCTTAAGCATCTGGATCATATCGGGAACTTCATTAGGGTCATCCTGAAGATCTGCATCCATCGTAACAACATACTTACCCCTTACTTCCTCGAAACCGGCCTGAAGAGCTACACTTTTCCCATAATTATGACCAAAACTTATACCTCTTACTTCCTTGTGTTTTGCACCAAGATCTTTGATCACTTGAAACGAACTATCAGTTGAGCCATCATCAACAAAAATGACTTCGTAAGAATATGTTGCTGAAATGGATTCCTCTATGGCCTGGACTAATTCGGCTAAAGATTCCTCCTCATTGAACAATGGAACTACTATGCTAATATCAACTTCAGGGCTTTCTTTTGATTTTTCCAAAATGCTTTCTTTTAAAATAGTTCAGAAATGATTTTCTTTGGTGAATTAAAGATGACAAAATACACTTTATACCCACTATGAAAAAATTGTATTACTCGATGGGCGAAGTTAGTAAGCTTACCGGACTTGCTCCACATGTTTTAAGAAGTTGGGAAAAAAATTACAGCGAACTTAATCCCAAGAAAAACAGCGCCGGAAACAGAGCTTATAAAGAAGAAGAAGTAGAACTCATATTCAAGATCAAGGAGTTGCTTGAGGAGAAAAAATATACTTCTGCCGGTGTAAAGAAAGTTCTTAAAAAAGAAAAAGAACCGGAATCTGTTTCTTCAACAGAGATACCATCTGACGTAAGAAAAGACCTGAATGAAGTAAAAGTATTTCTGAACGATCTGTTAGAGAAGCTTTAGTCTTCTTTGGTATTCCCTTTGCGAGTCATTAGGATCATCAAAAACTGACAACAGATCATGAGCGCAATTCCCACAAGATGAAGAACCTGCAGAACTTTAGGTACATCCAGATAGGCTAACCCAATCCCGATCAAAATCTGTGCAAAGATCAAAGCCACGTTAGTAATTCCCACTTTTTTAAGTTGACCGGTGATCTCTTCTTTCCACAAAACAAATCCCAGATAACCACCTGAAATTGCAAGCAACCATGAAAAGGTTCGGTGTATTTCAAAGATCTGACCAAGTGAATCGATCCAAGTTGAACGTGGTGGCACAGTATCTGTCATGGTGTTTTTTATGACATCAATTTCTTCCCTTACCTGAGTTCCGAGTATCATTTGTATAGTTGATAGCACCAAAATGATTAATGCCGTAACGTAGAGCTTTTTTCGTAGCGAATTATCTATACTAATTTTGACAAGATCTTCGCTTGTTTTATAAGCACAGTACAGCAGTAGAGTTACTATCACCATGGCTAGCACCATATGCAGAGAGATCATACCCGGCAATAAGTTTGTACTTACAACAATAGATCCTAACCATCCCTGAAATCCTGTTAATAAAACTGCGGAAGCAGATAAAAAAGTTATAGATCTCTTCGTGCGCCAATAACTAAGAGAGCGTAAAAATGTTAGGAAGACAAGAATCCCGATTACCGCACCTACTAGTCTATTTAAATATTCGATCCAGGTTTTGGTAGCATTGAATGCTTCTTCCCTTTTAATGTTAGGATCATTTTCGATTTGATGAGCAATTTCATTAAACCCTAAAGCTTCAAGATAGCTTACAATTTTTTCGTTCTTTTCTACTCGTTGCTCTACGAATACTTCTCTGTAGTTGCTTGGGAGTTCATCCACTGAAGTGGGCGGAATCCAGCTTCCAAAACATTTTGGCCAATCCGGACATCCCATTCCTGAACCGGTGCTTCTTACTATACCCCCAACAAGTATCAGAAACAGTGTTGCAAATACGGTAGTTATGGCTGTTTTTTGATAGGAATTTAATTTCATACTTAAAGGTAACAATACTCCTTGAAAATGATTAACTTTGCGTGCTAAAAATTTCAAGATTTTCTGTTTTTCTATGAGTTCTATTGAAGAAAAAATTCAGCTCGAACGTTCGTTCACAGATGTAATTTCTGATTATCACCAACTTACCAAACCCGGTATTACACTGGCGGTTTTGGCTAGTATGTTGGTAGGCTTTGTGTTAGGCAGTGGCAGTTCGTTCAATTTCATATTGATGATCCACGCGATCATCGGTACATATATGATCGCTGCCGGAACCGGAGCGTACAACCAATTTATGGAGCGCCGACTGGATGGTTTGATGAAACGAACGGCAAAACGTCCGCTTCCCGATAATCGTATTGCAGCTTCTTCCGGAATGTTTTTCTCTTTGATCTTAATTTTTTCGGGGCTCGTTTACCTTTTCATATTGGTTAATCCATTAGCCGGAGCCATTTCTTTTGCAACCACTTTTATTTATTTGATCGCCTATACACCTATGAAGCAGGTTTCTGCTTTCAATATTGTGATCGGTGCAGTTCCCGGTGCATTACCTCCTGTTGGCGGTTGGGCTGCAGCATCCGGAACTATTGAAAGCCCTGGAATGTGGCTTTTATTTGGAATCGTTTTTCTATGGCAGGTACCGCACGTTATGGCAATCGCCTGGAGTTTAAAAGACGATTACTTTGGCGCCGGATTTAAAATGCTACCAAAAAATGATGAGACGGGCCGTAAAACTTCTCTTTGGTCTTTGGTTTGTACCATTCTTCTTTATCCCGTTTCAATTGCTATGTTTGTGATGGGAATTTCAGGAATGATCTTTCTGGTTCTAAGTTTAATTCTTGCGACCGGATTTCTTTACTACAGCATTAAATTCCTGAATGAAAGAACTAAAGAAAATTCCCGTAAACTGATGTTTGCCTCCATCGCTTACCTACCTCTTGTTTGGGTAGCGGTTTTTATTGATAGATTGATTTAAGTACAATATCGAATATCCAATAGCGAACATTCAATGCTGAAGTGCGGTATTATGGATTGTATCTATCGCTTTACATAAACATCGACCTGAATCAACAATTATTTATCGAGTTCCTTCGGAATTTCACTTTTGAAGTATTCGACACATTCTTCTATTAGATTTAAAGGCAGGGATTCCTCAAAAAGAGTGATATTAACGTCTTCATTTTCATCATCTCTGAATATCTCAATCAATATTTTTTCCTTTGACCAAACTTCAATTCCCATTCCATCTCTTTCAGAGATATTACTCACTACTGCCACTTGAAAATCATTCAGAAGCTTAGTTTTCATAATTGACACTATTGAACTAGTTCTTTAACCCTAAACCTTATCATCATAAAGCCGGTTATAATCTTCGATAATGGCTGATAAATATTCGTGAGATTTCATTTCCGGTTTAACAACTCCGGTCTTTTCTTCAATGGCTTTTCTGGTTTTGGTGACCATTACAAACCAAGTATTGTAATCGTAGGTTTTGCGAGCGTTCAGAACTTCTTTAATGATGCCTACATCTTTGTCGGACAGATCAATTTCTGAACTGAAATTAGCTTCTGTGTCGTCTTCAATTTCTGCAAAAATGGTGTCGGACAGTTTTGTTTTTGATTTGTCTTTAACTACTGCTGTTTTTGCAACAATATCCCCAATCCTTTGTCCTTTACCGTTCAAAAGAATGGTTATAATGGCAACACTTCCTGCCATTAAAGTCACTTCAAATAATCTGAAAAACCATCGAACCAGATAATCTCCTAGTCCCGGCCTGCTACCATCAACTTTAACTACACGGATTCCTACTAGTTTTTTCCCCACGGTGTAGCCTTTCCAAAGTGTTTCGATAACCAAATAGTATAAAAACACAGGAATTGTAACCAATAAGAACATCACCCAGCCATATTCACTTTTCCATGCAAAATCCTGAGGAGTAACTCCGTCCCAAATAAAATTCACCACAAAGGTGTAGGCAAGCAGAATAATACCATCAACCAAAAAAGCCAGTAACCGTTGAAAGATATCGGCCGGTTCATAGTTAATGAGTACATGCTGGGATGTTTCTAAACTAATTTTGTCCATGGGTTTTAATTTATGCTTAAATCAACTACTATTCCTTTTTAAAATAAGCGTTTAAAATAGCGCCTAAAGCAGTAATTCCAAAAGCAAAATATAGCATTGCGAGAAGTAGTTTTTTTAAGAAAAAATGCCGGGAAATGGAAACACTATGAAGAAATTCTGAAAAAGAACTCTTCTTTTGATCCTGATAAGCTTGCTGAATTATATATAGAGCTTACCAACGATCTGGCATATGCTCAAAGCCAATATCCCGGCACCAAAACAGAATTATATCTCAACGAACTTTCAGTTAAGATCCATGATTCCATTCATAAAACTAAGAAAGAAAATTACAGCCGGATCATAACTTTCTGGTCCCGGGAATTACCTGCTCTCTATGCTTCTAAACAGAAAGAACTTCTCTATGCTTTTACGCTATTTGTTGTTGCCGTTATAATAGGTTGGTTGTCTCAGAGCTTTGATCCTGATTTTGCAAGAGTTATTGTCGGGGATGAATATGTAAATATGACCATGACCAACATTGAGAAAGGCGATCCACTAGCAGTGTATAAAGATGCCAAACAAATGAATATGTTTTTTGGCATTACTTATAACAATGTCCGGGTTTCTTTTAACGCTTTTCTGTTCGGCTTACTCACTGTTTTCGGCACCGGTTATTTTATGCTTGCAAATGGAGTGATGTTTGGATGTTTTATGAGCCTCTTTAGCAATGAAGGATTATTATACGAGGCCATCAGAGTTGTTATGATCCATGGAACTATAGAACTTTCGGCAATTATAATAGCCGGAGCTGCAGGTTTCGTACTGGGGAATAGTTTCATTTTTCCGGGCACTTTATCCAGAACTAAAAGTTTTGTTAAAGCAGCTAAAGAAGGGCTAAAAATGATCATTGGACTGGTTCCTTTATTCATTGCCGCAGGTTTTTTAGAATCATTTGTTACCCGCTTAACAGAAATGCCACACTGGCTAAGTTGGACTATTATACTTTTATCGGCCGGTTATATACTTTTTTACTTTGTGCTGTTCCCGCAATATCTAAACAAAACTAACAAAACAAAGCTTTATGCAAACTCTTAAACTAGACAAGCCAAGAGATATTGGCCAAATTATTAGTGATACTTTTGCCTACATAAGGGTACATCACAAGACATTACTTAAACCATTTGCAGTATATGTATTGCCGGCACTGCTTCTTTCCGTTGCGCTTTTGGGTGGTGGTTTTGGAAGCATGTTTGCAGATATTACTCAAAACTCCACTCTTGTTGAAAGTGATCCTTCAATGTTAATTGGTCCGGGTGTGACTCTTTTCTTAGGATTTATTTTTGTGATCTTAACAAGCTGGCTTTTCCTTTCTGTTGTGCATCAACACTTAAAGTTTGCTGCTGAGGGGGAAGTACCTACACATCTGGGAGAGTTCAGCAAAGGTATGTTTGTAAAAGGTTTGGTTTTAGTTGCCACTTATATCGGTCTGATGGTACCTATTTACATTGCTATTTTTATTCTGGCAATGATCCTACAAGACCTGTTCTTTATAGCTATGCTGGTATTAACACCCCTGTTCTTTTATGTAGTGGTTAAATTGATGTTATTTCCTGCCGCATACTTTATTGAAGGTGGCTCTCCAACTGATGCAATTAAAAGATCCTGGAGTTTAACAGACGATAACTTTTGGGTTACCTTTGGTGTTTACTTTGTGGTAGCCCTGATTTTTGGCATGCTTTCATATCTGATAATAATTCCCGTCATGATCTTACTTGTAATAGTCATAAATGTGGGTGATGCAGCTTTTGAGGAAAATATTGGCATATTGATGGGAGTATTTTACGGAGTAATGTATTTCTTTCAGTTGATCTTCTCATCAGCTCAGTTTATTTCTCTGGGGCTTCACTTCTTCAACTTAAAAGAAAGAAAAGACGGAACTGCGTTAAGAGATCAAATCGATCAACTTGGATAATGTCATTAGCTAAGAAATCTTTCTTTTTTTTATTTCTGCTATCAATCTTTGGGTCGCAAACTACTTTAGGTTTTCAGGTTTCTACTGATACTTCTTCGGTAGTCGAGGTCAGAATTCCTCACGAAGATTCGATTGAAGCTTACCAAAATGATGAGGATTTCAATTATGAAGTCGATCCTGAGGAGTCTCAATCCTGGATGTTGCTTTTTCTGGTTTGGATACTTGATCTCTTTGGAAAGGTATTTGGCAATACATACGGCGTTATCTCATTAAAATTTATTCTCATTCTCTTTTTCGTGATTGCATTGGCACTACTGATCAATGCTCTGTTTAAAGGGAATATGGGGAGTGCATTTACCGGACAATCTGCCTCCAAGAAACTTAAAGTTGATCTTAATAATGAGCATATCGACTCAGTTGATCTGGACGCTTTAATGAAAGAAGCGATCCGAAACAATGATTTCAGACTAGCTGCCCGCTACCTCTATTTGAAGGCCCTTCAGAACTTAAACGAAGCTAACCTGATCGTTTGGGCGGTAGATAAAACCAACTCCGAGTATCTGAACGAAATACAAAACCATCCGGGTAGAGAGGCTTTCAGCAAACTTACGTTAATTCATGATTATACCGAATATGGAGATTTTGAAATAGATGATTCCGGATTCAGTAACATGAAAAGACATTATGAAAATTTGTTAGCAAAACTTGGAAGTCGCTCATGAATAGAAAAGAGATTATATATCTTTCTGTTATGGGAGTGGCAATTGTGCTCTATTTGGGGTTACAAATATTCGGCCCAAAGCCAATTGATTGGTCAGAAAGCTATTCTTCCTTAGATAAGATCCCTTATGGCGGATATATATTAAAACAGGAACTACCTGTTCTATCCCCTTCGGATCAGGTTGAGATCAACCATAAACCTCTTTTCCAATCTTTGAATGATGAATTCAGCGGTTTAGAAGCTGAGCTGAATTGGATCTTTATAAATTCCCGGATCGGCTTTGACCCTTTTGAAACTGATCTGCTTTTGCAAAGAGTGAATGAAGGGGATCAGGTTTTTATAGCAGCCTCAGAATTTTCTTCCAAATTCGCGGACACCCTGAATCTGGAAACTGATTATGAATATTCTCCCTGGGACTCAAGTATTACCAATTTTGAAGTACAATCACCGGAAGATTTCTCCCTTAGCTTTTCAAATCCCGCATTGGATTCTACCAAAAAATGGACATACCCTAAGCTATTAAGAAGGTATTTCAGTTCTTTCGATTCTACATCCACAACTATACTCGGAACAGATAATGCCTCTGCTGTTAACTTTATTAAAGTCAGCTTTGGTGATGGAGCATTTTTTCTACATTCGAACCCTGCCGTATTCACTAATTACTTTCTGAGGGATGTGGAATACGCCGACTATGCTTTTAAGGCTTTGTCGTACCTACCACCTGAAAACCGAATTGTTTGGGATGAGCACTACAAGATTGGAAGAAGATATGAGGATTCACCCATCAAATATGTGCTGGCAAATGCCGATCTTAAAATGGGATGGTATCTTGCAATCGTGGGAATTATACTATTTATGATCTTCCGCGGAAAAAGAAAACAAAGGATCATTCCAATTATAAAACCTCCGGTTAATTCCAGTATTGAATTCGCAAAAACTATCGGAGATCTGTATTTAGAAAAAGGAAATCACCATACAATTGCCTTAAAAAGAATAGATTTTTTCCTGGAGTATATTCGATCAAACCTTGGGCTGGAAACCTATAAAGTTGATGACCAATTTATTTCGGATGTTTCTCGGCGATCAGGGATTGAAGAGTCAGAAATAGATAAACTCTTTTCGTTAATTGCTGATATTCGACAAAATGACAAAATAGACACGTCCAGCCTAAAACTTTTAACAAACAGAATCGACTGGTTCTATAATCAAAGTAAAAGATGAGTTCACAAGATAA
>Ga0098052_1000780_pt1 | contig 20055 bp, 9 predicted proteins | sample 15_taG_FD_81591 | JGI IMG/M metagenome (GOLD analysis project Ga0098052, IMG submission 81591) | Marine viral communities from the Subarctic Pacific Ocean - 15_ETSP_OMZ_AT15312 metaG | ecosystem: Environmental > Aquatic > Marine > Oceanic | place: Pacific Ocean | collected 2015-01-18
ATCAAAACAGCACGGGGGGGACTTACTCCTTCGATGCCACCACCAGTGACAGTCTGAGTGTGTCGCAAAACAGTGGTGACCTTGAATTGTCTGCCTCCTGTCAATTCAGAATCCAGCATGGTGGCAACAGCAGTATCTGTTCGATTGAAGAAATTACGATCAGCGTCACTGATGCGAATGGTGATGTGATTACCGGTTTTACTGGCTTGATGAATCTCAGTACGGCCGGGGTAACTGGAGGCAATTGGTCCAAGACCGGGACAGCCTCTGATGCTTTCGGTACCTTAAACCCGGGCAGTATCGATACCGGTGCTGCATCTTACTTCTTTACGCCAGACGATCAGGGCACGATTACATTACAGTTTGCTGATGACACCGCTGAAACAGTGAATTTCAACCTGGTGGCATCGGGAGTCAATCAGCCAAGCGGCCAATATGATCCTGACCTGGTGATTGGTGAGTGTATTTTTCGGATTACGCATACTGGCACCACGGATGTCTGCTCATTGGCACAGGTGACGGTGGCTCTGTATGACTTTGACGGTAGCCCTGCGAACAATTACACCGGAACAGTGAACCTCTCTACCAGCACAGGTGAGGGCACCTGGCAGAGTATCAGCTCCGGTTCGGGTACGCTAAACGATCCCTTTGCAGAAGACGGCAGTGCCAGCTACACCTTTGACTTGTCAGATAATGGCAGTGCAACCTTTAATTTCACACACAGTGGCAGTACCGGTCCGGTTAACTTCAATGCCAGTGACAGCATCTCGACAGATCCTCAGGATTCGGGTGATCAGTACGATGCCAACCTGGAAGTGGAATCCTGCAGCGTTCGAATTTCTCACGGTCTAAATAGTAACGCCTGTGCCGTGACACCGGTGACATTCGCGGTGTACGACAGAAACGACAACCTGGCAACCAATTATACGGGCACCTTGAGAATCAGTAATAACACCGGCTACGGTGACTGGGTGCAACCAGGGGGGGCACAGGGTACGTTAACAGCGCCGACAGGTGCAGATACTGGTATTGCTGATTATGCCTTTGATGCTGGAGATAACGGCAGCGTGACGCTGAATTTCCGCAGCCAGGTGACCGGTACCATCAACTTTGATGCGGATGATGATGGCATTGAAGAAGACGGAGCCTACGACCCTGACCTGTTCTATAGCAGTTGCTTCCCGCAAATTTTTGACGGCCCTTCCTGCACCAATAACGGCACTTCAACCAGCGTCGCTATTCCTGCCGAAAACAGTGACCCGGCCCTGCGTAGTCGAGTCGTGATAATGGCGACTATGCAGATTGGAAACTCGACAACAAATACGACTGCAACGTTTGCAGGTCAGGCGATGACGCGTGTTCATCGTGAAAGAAATAATAATTCCCAGCGCGCTACTACCGAGATCTGGGCCATACTCGATGATGACTTGCCCAATGGTGCGGGCACGTATAATGGGCAGTTTAACAATGGCGTGGGGAGCCCGTCGATTTGTCTCCTCTCGGTGACGGGCGTTGCTCAAGAAATACCGCAACCCAATGCCACTACTCCGGCTAATGGGCCAGTGAATGGCAGTACCTATACCGGAAGTCGTGTTAATGGTGTTCATCCGTCTGTTACCAACATCACGACTAACAAAAATAATGCTTTTGTCGTTAGTGCCATTACCAATAATGACACCAGCAATGACGCCAACTCCTACTTCTTTGGCGCTGTTCAGCCTGCCATCACCATGGAGGATTTGTGGGGTGGACCCCAGCCCTCAGTGCAGAACAATCCGCCTTATCGTGAGAATAACCTGGCAGCGAATCCGACCGGGGGCAAAACGGCGGGTTCTGCGGGGGTCCTGGCTTCCATGGGCTTGCTGGAGGTTTCAGAGCCATTCCGGTCCGGCCTGGGTGGTCCCAGTATCAATGCGCATGCGGTAGTGGCCTTTAATCCGCTAGTGACAGGTGGGCCATTAGCCGACGGGTTCGTCCCTGTGCTTTTGTATGAAACCTATGCCGGTCGTGTCAACTATCGCGCCATTGGTAATTCTATGCGGGATACACCATCTAGTACGCAATTAACAGTCAACGCGTCTTTGGACTGTTCCATGGTGAACCCTGCTACTGGAAGTTCTGCAACACTTAACCTTCCGGTCGGCTCGCAAATGAAGTCCGCCTTCCTGTATTGGACTGGTTCGGGCACACAAGCTCAGGCAGATAATGAAGTCACGTTTGGCCCCACTGGCTCTGAAGTGAATGTCGTGGCCGAGGATGTCTTTATCATTGAAGATGTTACGGATGTGTCGGCTGACTTCTTTGCCGGTTTTGCTGATGTCACTGACATTGTTACCAGTACCGGTAATTACACATTAAAGAATCTGTCAGTTCAAACGGGTGCACCATGGAACAGTAATGGTACCTGCGCCGGTGGCTGGTCACTGATTGCCATCTTTGAGCACCCGAATGAGCATGTCCGTGTGATCAACCTGTTTCACGGCTTTCAGCCATTTCAGTATTCTGCGTTTACATTGGTGCCAAGGAACTTCCGCATGGCAACCTATGACCCCAGTTTGCTGAAGCCAAATGGTCAGGTAACACACTTTACTGTTGAGGGTGATGAGCAGTTGTTTAATGGTGATGAATCTCTGGGCATCCAAACCGCACCAGGTTCCACATCGTTCAGTACATTGCCAAATAGTTTCAATCCCGATGGTCGTGAGTTTAACTCAACCATTACCCGGCCTATCTACACCCTGGCACCCAGTAATTTCCTGGAGTTTGATTCAACGGCTGGTCCCAACAATGATGGCTATGAACTGGATTTCCCTGTTTCACCTGGCCAACAGGACAATGGTGGTGATCGTATCGGCGCTACCTGGGGTATTGATGTTGACACGCATTATCTAAGTCATACCCGGCTTGAAGATTTCGGCCAGGTGGGCAACGAAGCTGAACGCATCACGACACGCTACAGCGCGGGTCAGGACCTGGTGATGCTGGTATCAGAGGTTGTGGCATTTACCAATTATCCGATTGCGGATATCGAAGTATTTATTACCGATTCCAGTCCCTTCAAAGTGGGTGAAACGGGCGAATACTATATTAATGTCCGAAATAACGGTAACAGCAGCGGCACCGATGATGAAGCGACCGGTGAGATTATTGTTACACAGCGCCTGCCGGATGGCATGACATTGGCGAATGCTGGGTCTGTCGGTGGTGCCGGCTGGACCTGTAGCAATGTCAGCCTGGACCCCGGTGCCTTTACCTGTGTTTATGATTTGACAACATTACCCGGTGGCCAGCTTGACGGCGGAGACAGTCTGCCGCTGCTGACTGTTGAGGTGGAGGTTGGTGAGCCCCCCACTTACTTCCCGTTGCAAAGCAATACCGAAAAAGCAACGGTCAGGGTGCTGCATTCCGGCGGGAACTGCACAGTTCCGGCGGCAGGTATATCGCCTGATCCAGCCACTTGTGACAGGGTGCCCCAGTTTGACAATCGTAATGACCTGCAGAATGGTGGGGTTGATATCAATGATCTGGAAAATAAAACCGATAATAACAATAACGTTGCCAGCATTAATACCGTTATCGAAGGACGTTTCACCAATCTGAGAATGGCAAAACAAGTGGCTACCATTCTTGAATCAGGTGAATCTGCTCAGTATTTGTTGACGGTAACCAACCTGGGGCCTGATGCTACCACTACGCCATTCACACTCAGTGATGCGGAGCCAACGGGAGTAGATTTCGTCAGCGCATCTGGTAGTGATTGGAACTGCAGTACCACATCTCCTACGTTGAATTGCACCTACAGTGGAACGTTGGCGATGAATGCCAGTACCACGTTAACGCTGAACGTGGATGTGACCGGGGGTATCGGTTTCAATGTCAGCAATACCGCTCAGGTGACAGCAGGTGCATACAATTTTGACCGTTTTCCTGGCAATAACTCAGCTACGGACAGCACAGAGATTGTGGGTCCTCCTGTGGCATCCCAGGAAAAATTCCTGCTTTCTGTGAGTGATCTGAGTGATTCAACCACCATTGGTGGATTAGGGCCGTTCTCTAACGATGACCTGGTTATTTATGATCCTGCGACTGATACAGCAGAGATGTATTTTGACAACAGTGCACTTGGGTTTGGTGTCGATGATGCCAATGCAGTCCACTTGCTGAAGAACGGCCACATCGTCCTGTCAGCAAGTGCTGCAAGCTCCATTGGGCAAAATAATGTCTCCTTTGGCCCAGCTGACCTTGTGCGTTACGATCCGATTTCAGGCCAGGCTGAAATGTTTCTGCAAGGGTCGACCGTATTCAGTAACCCGGCATCCGTAAATATAAATTCAGTATATGTCATGGATGACTGTGATGGGGATGAAGGTCATGGAACCTGTTCTGTTCTGGTTTCGACCACTACCGGTGGCACGGTTGGTAGCAATAACCTGAGCTTTACTGCTTCCGATGTCGTCCGAATCTGGCGCTCTGGCCCGAATGCAGGCCAGGCAGAAATTTATCTCGACGGCAGCGATGGCGATGTGTTTGGCCCGGCAGAAGGTGCTGGTAATGTTGATGTCGATGCTTTCTATGTACGTGTTGATGGCAGTGATGCTACTGAGACCATTCAAAACTTTGCGTTGTCTACAAGCAATACAACCACAACCATCGGTAGCGGCTTAGATCCAGTGACAGGAACATTGTTCACTCGGGATGATGTTGTTCAACTGGATCTGGAAAATACGCCTAACTCAACCTCAAATCTGTTTGTCGGTGACCAGGCCCTGGGCATTTTTCAGAATACATCCAATGACCGTCGACTGGATGCCTTGCATGTTGTGGAAGATGGTTATATCGGCCACTTCAGTATTTCACAGGTGCAATCAGGGTCAGTCTGTGAAGCTGGTGTGCTTCGTATCACCAAGCATGAAGGACTTAGCCATGATGTAGATACTGACTACTATGGCAGCATCCGTCTTTCTACAAGCACTGGTGAAGGTATCTGGCAGTTACAGAATGGTTCAGGTGTCCTTACAAATTTTGGTGGGGCCAATGACGGTCAGGCGATTTATCGGTTCGTGGCTGCTGATCAGGGTGACGTTGAACTTCGTCTTGCCCATGGCAGTAGTGCAACCGTGAGTGTGAATGTCACCAATGGAGTTGCAAGAGAGTTGGGCTCGGAAGATCCAAGTTTTATTTATAATGAAGTTCTGACGCCGATTACATTCGCTGACTTGTTTACTACTGCAGCCTTTAATAATAATGACGGTACATTGAATTTTGAAGATGTCTGGCAAGAAGTTGATGGAATTACTGGCGCCGGCACCGGGTTGGGTGCTAATGCTGGGAATGTACAGGTGGTCAATGGCAGCCTGCAATTGACGTCCAGCACGACAGCAGCCAATAACAGTATTGAGCCATCACTGTCGCGTGTCATTGATCTGGATCCGATGAACCTCCCATATACAGAAGACGTCTGGCTGAAATTCCATTATGGCCATAATGCCTTGGCATTCAGTGACTCGTTTGTTGTGGAGGCCAGAGGCTCATCATCAGATAGTTGGGTGACGTTGCAGAACTTTACAGGTATCACGGTTGATAACACCAATACGGCGATACTTGCCGAATATAACATAACAACAGCACTGGGCAATGCTAGTCAGAGCTTTAGCGATACGACAGAAATCCGTTTTCGTATCAATGAAGGTTACGAGCTTGACCGGAAGTTCTTTATCCGGGATGTCACGGTGGAAACAGCAACAGACCAATGTGGGTATTCTGCTGTTGGTCAAATAGATCACTACAGTATTTCACATTCCGGAACAGGTATTTCCTGTGTCGGTATTCCCGTTACTATTACAGGCCATGATAGTGTGCACGGTGTATATGCCTCGGGTGAGTCTGTTAACCTTACGACAAGCACGACAAAAGGGACCTGGTCGAGAATACTTCAGGGCTCGGGTACGCTGACGTCAGTCTCTGCCCAGGGAGATAATGGTGCTGCTACCTACACCTTCCCGCCAGGGGAGTCTTCCGTCACACTATTGTTTAATCATACAGTTGAAGCTCAAGTGCCCGATTTGGTTAATGTCAATGTGGCAGGCGTTACCAGTGGTGCTATTGAAGTTGAAGATCCGGATATGACAATTGTTGAGGCGGGTTTTGCCTTTTATAATGAGACACAAGGCGACTACCAAATCCGCACTCAGATCGCAGGCAAGCCTTCCTCAACAGATCCTCGTGGTGATTTGATTGCGCTACAGGCTGTCAGAAGCTCTGACAACGATCCATTGCAATGCGCACCCCTTTTTGATGCTGGTCAAACACTGGAAGTCGAACTGGCTGCTGAATGTTCCGATCCTGCCGCCTGTGCCGCTGGGACATCATTCTCTGTAAACGGTGAGAATATCTCAGTGGTTAACAGCAACAGTGCAGCCAATGCGGCAGCGTATACACCAGTCACACTGGATTTTATTATCCAGCCCAGTGGTGATCCTGGTGCAACTATTGTGACCAACTACTCTGATGTTGGTGTGATGCAATTACATGCCCGATACAATATTCCATTTGGATTTTTTGGTGACACTAATCCGGTGATAGGTGGTGCTATTGTGCCAGATGATCCAACATCAGAGCTGTCGGATGACTACATGTATGGCAGCAGCAACACCTTCGTTGTCCGCCCGTTTGCACTGTCTGTGGACTTTGAGTCTGGGGATGGCCCCATCGTTGCTGACCGGGATACAGGAACTAATCAATCTGTTGCAGCTGACGAGGACGGTTCGCTTTATCGTAAAGCAGGCGAGAATTTTGCAGCCCTTGTTTCCTCGGTTGCCTGGCAGGCCGCAGACGATTGCAACCTGGATGGCCAGCCGGATGATGGCAGTGAGGTAGATGGCATGAGCCAGTCCTGCGATGAAGCTGATCTGCTGGACAATCCGGTGACGCCAAGTTTCTATCGCGATTCACAAGGTTTGTTGAATGCCTATCGCATCAAGTTGGATGTGGTTTCTAACCAGGCGGAAAACGATGGCGGTGTTCGTGGTGTACTGGACTCGGACATCTTGAACCGTAGCAATTTCGCCAATTACGGGGTGGATGGTGTCGGCCGCCTTGAAACCAATTATAACGAAGTGGGCATTATTGATATTGATGCTGAGCTGGTCGATTTTTCCGAAGACCCGACAACATATCTTTCCACTGATGCAGTAATAGGTCGCGCCAAAGATGTGGGGCGGTTCTACCCGGAGCGTTTCGATATTGTGAATGTCAGTTTGACGCCCAGGGTTGAAGCAAGTTGCTCACCACCCTCGACGTTTACCTACATGGGTGAGCCCTTCGGCTTAAACATAGAATTGGTAGCCAGAAATGTTCAGGGACAGACAACGGAAAACTATCGAGCTGGTTTTGCCAAACTGGATGAATACGACGACCTGAACCTTAAGGCTATCGAAGAAGTTACGGGTAACGACAACAATGATCTGACTGTCCGGCTGAGCAATGACACCATGCCTGCCACATACCAGGCGCAGTGGTCTGCTGTTAATGGGGGCGAACTTGAACTGGAGGGTAACGTGATCTTTGAACGAGCGAACCCTGCCGATCCTGATGGTCCCTTTGAAGATCTGATCATTGCATTTGTACCTACCGACAGTGACGGCGTGACACTGGCCGCATCAGACCTGGATACTGAAATTACCGAGGGCGATGAAGATTATTCGGAGATCGCAAGGCATGATTATTACTATGGTCGGCTGATTGTCGATAATGCTTACGGTCCGGAAACGGAGAACTTGCCGATAACTTTCCGGGTTGAGTATTTTGATGGCGAGCGCTTTGTCATCAATACTGCAGATGACTGTACGATTATTTCAGCTGCCGAGCTTGATCTGCTTCCAGGAACCTATACCAGTGATCTCGATAGTGGCGAAACCAGTATTGTTACGCCGGGAGCACCTGAGTTTAACAACGGCCTGGTCAACGGCACAGAGAGTGCCACTAACCCAACGGATGCGCCGATGACGGCAACAGCCCCTGGCGAAGGCAACAGTGGTACTGTTGATGTTGAACTGGATCTTGATGCGCTTGGGCTGCCTTTCCTGCGCTATAGCTGGCCTCATGAGGGGAATGACTATGACGATAATCCCCGTGCGCGTCTGGAGTTTGGTGTGTTCCGTAATCACGACCGTCTAATTAACTGGCAGGAAGTGTATAACGGCGCAACACCTTAATGCCTCTGTTCCTGGAGCTGGCCAGCCTTGTAATCTGTCCGGCTGCTTGAAATTTCCCTGCGCTGATCCCATTATGGTTTTTATAAAAGACCTCAGCCCAATGGAGCAGGATCTGGCATGAAATTATCGCTTCACCCAATGATATGGTTTTGTATCTCACTGCTATCCAGTATTCTGATGCCGGCGCTGGCTGGTGCTCAGCAGCCATCTATTGATAAGCCGCAAGATTATGCTGTCTTCAGTACCGATGACGAAGCAAACAATATCGAAGTATTCGCCAGGCCAGCCCTTCCGTTGTTTATATCACCAATTCACGCCTGGTTAGGCGTTCCTTTTTTTCCCTGAATCCGGAAGAAATTCCAGCTGGCAGTGGCTCGGGTTTTATCTGGGATGAACACGGTTACATTGTGACCAATTTTCATGTGATTCAGAATGCGTCGCGTATCACTGTTACCTTGCAGGATGGGACAACCTGGGATGCGCAGGTGGTCGGTGCAGAGCCAGACAAAGACCTTGCTGTGCTGAAAATTGATGCGCCAGAGGAGCAGCTTCACCCACTACAGCTGGGTGATTCCTCGTTGCTGGAAGTGGGGCGAAAAGTGGTTGCCATTGGTAACCCCTTTGGGCTGGATACCACGATGACCGTGGGTGTGGTCAGTGCGTTGGGTCGTGAAATCAACTCCGTCACAAGGCGTCGAATCAGGGATGTGATTCAAACGGATGCCGCCATCAATCCGGGGAATTCCGGCGGCCCTTTGCTGAACTCTCTGGGCCAGTTGATTGGCGTGAATACCGCTATTTACAGCCCCAGTGGTGCCAGTTCCGGTATCGGCTTCGCGATTCCAGTGAATACGGTTCGGCAGATTGTGCCTGAGCTGATTGAATTTGGTCGGGTGCAAACACCTACCTTAGGGGTGGCATTGTTTCCACCGCAATACGCAGACTATTACCGTCGACGCTGGGGCATTGATGGTGTGATTGTGCTGGATGTAATTGATGGTGGCAGCCCGGAACGCGAAGGCATGCGAGGGCTGACTGAGACCAATCGTGGTATCGTATTGGGTGATGTGATCATTGAAGTGGATGGCGAAAGTATCAGTAATGAAGATGATCTGCTTAATGTGCTGGAAGGCCATGAAACAGGTGATGTGGTCGAGGTTGTGACACGACGGGATAATCGTGCGCAGCGTTACCAAATCGAGCTGAACGCTGCCGCATCTGAGGCCGGGTTATTACGCTAATCGGTTACGTTAACCGGTTGTGCTAATCGACAGGCTGATTCGAGTTTGTTGATTTTTCTGTTGATTTGCAGCGAAAGGTAATTGTGGTTAGGCGGACTCCAGCTCAGCAGACTTTTCCAGCCAGGCTTCTTCAACGCGATCGAGTTCGCTTTGCTGTTCCCCCTGTTTTGCCAGCAGGTCTTTGAGTTCGTCTTTACGGCTATCATCATAGATGTCCGGGTCGGCCAGCTTTTCTTCAATCACTTTCAAAGAATCGCTCAGCTTGCCCATACTTTTCTCAAGTGCCCGGATTTCTTTTCTCAACGGGCCGGTTTGCTGGCGCTGCAGGGCGGCCTGTTGACGATTTTCCTTGGCGTTGGCCGTCATGCCAGGCGAACCACTGAGATCTGTTCTGGATTTTCCAGCCCCGGTGTTACTGCTGGATGCATCCTGTTGTAACCAGCTTTCGTATTCATGCAGGTCGCCTTCAAAGACTTGGCACTTGCCCTGGTCAATCAACAGGAACTCATCAACCGTGTTGCCCATCAGGTGACGATCGTGTGAGACCAGGATAATGGCACCGTCGAAGCCTTGTAATGCGACTGTCAGTGCGTGTCGCATCTCCATATCAAGGTGGTTGCTCGGTTCATCCAGCAGCAGGACATTAGGCTTTTGCCAGACGATTAGCGCCAATGCCAGCCGTGACTTTTCACCACCGGAAAAGTGATGGGCCGGCTCACTGATACGGTCTCCGCGGAAATCAAAACCACCTAGAAAATTACGCAGTTCCTGTTCGCGTGCGGCTGGATCAATTTTTTGAATTAAGGCAATGGGAGACAGGCTTAAGTCAATTTCATCCACCTGGTGCTGGGCAAAATAGCCGATCTTTAAATGCTTGGACGCAATGACATCGCCAGTGTTGCTGTCGTGCTTCCAGCCGAGTTGTCCGGCAAGCGTTTTAAGCAACGTGGATTTGCCCATGCCATTGCGACCCAGTAAGCCGATACGCGTATGGCGGAATACTTTCAGATTGATACCAGTGACCAGCGGCTGCTCAAAGCCAATGGCCGCTTTTTTTAAAGACAGTAAGTTTTCGGCACTTTGCTCCGGGCTGAAAAAAGAGAAGCGGAAAGGCGAGTCAGAGTGAGCCGGTGCAATATCCTGCATGCGCTCAAGTTCTTTCAATCGGCTTTGGGCCTGTTTCGCTTTGCTGGCTTTGGCCCGGAAACGGCGCACAAAATCCTCGATCTCAGAGCGACGTTTCAGTTGTTTTTCAAGCGCCGCCTGTTGCTGCGCCAGGCGTTCAGCGCGTTGTTTTTCGAATGAGGTGTAGTTGCCACGGTATTCAAATAACTGTTTGCCTTCAAAGCTGACCACACCACCAATGACAGAGTCCAGAAAGCTTCTGTCGTGCGAGATGATCAGCAAGGTGCCGGTGTAACGATTCAGCCACTGTTCCAGCCATAGCGTAGCCTGCAGATCAAGGTGGTTGGTTGGCTCATCAAGGAGCAGCAGATCGGATGGCGCCATTAGTGCAGCTGCCAGATTCAGGCGGATTCGCCAGCCACCGGAGAAATCTCCCACGGGGTTATCAAACTCTGAAGTGGAGAAGCCCAGGCCGGACAATAGCTGTTCTGCCCGGACTCTGGCGTTATAGCCATCGATACGGTCCATGTCGGCATGAAGTTTGGCGATTTTGTGGCCGTCCGCTTGCTGCTCGGCCGCGGCGAGGGCGGTCTCAATTTCCCGCAACTGGCTGTCGCCATCGATGACGTGATCGATGGCCGATCGGTCACTGCCCACCGTTTCCTGCTTCATCCAGGCGATGCGCAGACTGTCAGGCATGCTCAGATCGCCCGCATCCAGCTGTAGCTGGCCATTCAGGCAGGCAAAGAGGCTGGACTTGCCACTGCCGTTGCGGCCAATGACACCGACCTTATGGCCTTTGTGCAAGGTCAGGTTGGCGTTTTCCAGCAGGGTTTGTTCGCCGCGCATCAGGCGGGCATTAGTCAGGTTAATCATAAGCGCGCTATTCTAAGCCATATCGCCATCCACATAACAGGCGTTAAGAGCAGATAAGGCATCTGTTCTGATTGATTTATTCCCGGCAAGTTCGTAAACTTCAGCGCTATGAAGCAGATCCTTATCATTGACGACGACGAAAAACTTGGCCAGCTACTGACACAGTATCTGGAACGTTATGATATGAGCGTGACCGTTGCTCATACCCCATCCAAAGGGTTTGAGGTTCTCAAGCGGTCCAAGCCCGATTTGCTGATCCTGGATGTCATGCTGCCGGAGAAGGACGGGTTTGAGATCTGTCGTGAGATTCGTGCCAAGTCATCTGTCTATGGCCACCTTCCCATCATGATGCTGACCGCCCACGGTGAGGTCACAGACCGGATTGTCGGTCTGGAGCTTGGAGCTGATGATTATCTGCCCAAGCCGTTTGAGCCGCGAGAGCTGGTAGCCCGTATTGCCAATATCCTGCGTCGTGCCGGTGATGAAGGACGTACCAGTAGTGATTTGCCTCGAGTGGAAGGGCTGGACGTCGACACTGCCCGCCGGACAGTTCACCTTGACGGAGAACTGGTGGAACTGACCACCATGGAATATGAGCTGCTGGTGCTGTTTATCCAGTCACCGAACAAAACGTTCTCTCGTGATGAGTTGATGAACCGCCTGCGCGGCATCGATGCTGAATTGTTTTCCCGTGCTGTCGACACGCTCGTCAGCCGCCTTCGCCACAAGCTCAAAGATACCTCCAAAACACCGCGCTTTATTAAAACTGTGTGGGGGCGTGGCTACACGTTTGTTGGTCAGATGCAATGAAGTCATTGCTACCCCGGCTGACCAGTTCACTGTTCTTCCGGTTGTTCCTGATCTTCAGTGCTACCGTTATCCTCTTCCTGATCATTATTACCCTGTCGTTGCGTCAGATCGACCAGAACTGGCGTCGTGAACGCACCGCGCCATTACCCGTGTTTTACCTCGATAATGTCAGGCTGATGGTGGATGCTATTGGTGTTCCGCCTGATTTGCGTCGGGCCGAAGAATTGGCCAGAGACCTGTCATTGACCATCATTATTCGCAGTCCGCATATCAACTGGCAGTCAGATGACCAGTCCGATCTGGATATTTCCAGTGCGGTGTTTATGCGTGAACTCTCTGATGATGCGCAGATGCTGGCGGTTGGTAACGAGCAGGTGATCCGTGTCGCAAGAGGTGGGTATGAGTACTTCCTCAATCGCAAGGCACCGTCCCTGAGCGACTACGATATTGCGGTGGTCTACATCGGTCTCGGTTTCGCCATCTTTATTCTGTTCTCCAATTACTGGCTGGTCCGACGGCTGCTGGATCCGGTTAACCGACTCCGGCAAGGCGCCGAGAAAATCTGTGAAGGCGACCTGGGATATCGGGTGGAAGTGACCCGAACTGACGAACTGGGTGAGCTGACCGAAAGTGTTAACCACATGGCTGACTCGCTGCAATCCATGCTGGAAGCAAAGCGTCAGTTGTTGCTGGCGATCTCTCACGAGTTGCGAACACCGGTGACGCGAGCCAAGTTGCAGCTGGAGTTTATGGAAGATAACGCACTCAAGGATACCTTGAGCGATGATATCAATGAGATTGACCTGCTGATTTCCGATCTGCTGGAAGCTGAGCGACTCAGCACCCAGCACTCAGCTTTGATATCGGATGATGTCGACTTCGCTGACTTTATTTCCATGCTGACATCGCAGTATCAGAATGAAGAAGAGCTGCTTGAGCTGAGTCTGCCTGATGAAGATCGATCCATGCACATCGACAAACTGCGCGTTCGATTGCTGTTTGCCAATATTGTTAACAATGCCATTCGACACGGTAGAGGAAATCCAGTGCATGTCACCGTTTCATTTGCCGAACATGAGGCCTTGTTGGAAGTAAAGGACCAGGGCGAAGGGATTCCTGCGGAGCACGTCAGACACGTACAAGAGCCGTTCTACCGGGCTGACAACTCACGCACACGAAACACCGGTGGCTTCGGGCTGGGGTTATACCTCTGCAACCTGATTGCAGAGGCCCATGGTGGGCGGATGGAGATTCGTAGCAATGTTGGGCAGGGAACAATCGTTTCGGTTTACCTGCCAATCATTGAGCATTGATTTCCGGTCAGCATACCTAAGGATTCTTTGGACAGCGCGCCTGAGAGCCATCGACTCAAGGGCAGACGACCGCAGCACATCAACCGCCACTCTGCGTGCGGAAACTCAGCCTGACGGCTTCAGACAGTCCGCCCGCTTTTTCGGGTTGCGAGCAGAGCATCACTTCATACTTCATATACCGCAGCCGACCACTGCCTAACGCGCCTTACCCGGCAGCCGAAAACTCGCCTGACGGCTCAGACAGTTCGGCCGCATTTTCGGGTAAGGCGCGTTAAGCAAAGCGTGGTCTGACTGGCTGCGGTATATGAAGTATGAAGTGATGCTCTTGTGCCTAGAAAGGGCAGCATTATTAATAACAGCGGACACGGTTTGAAAAAAGGCGCTGTACCTTATTCAGGTTGCAGCGGCTTTTTCATGCGTTGAGTGGTATCACAACACCATTCAGGTAGCACAAGGCCAGGGCATCATAGCCCCAAGGTCAGACAGTAAGATCACCGTAAAGCACGACACAAGGGAAGGGCATCATGTCACGTACCGCAGCCAGTCAGACCACGCCTTGCCTGGTGCCTCGCACCCGAAAGCGCAGTCGAACTGTTTGAGCCGTCAGGCGAGTTTTCGGCTGCCGGGTGAGAGGCGCCAGGCAGTGGTCGGCTGCGGTACGTGACATGATGCCCTGAGCGCTCCTGGTCGCCTGACCTTGGGGCTATGATGCCCTGGCCGTTCCCTATCCGGATCAGCCGCGCCGGTGTTGCATCTGCCGACGCCGGCTGGATTGCACCAGCGACAGGATCAATACGGCAATAATCAGCAGAGTCGGAATCAGCGCAGTATTGATCATCTTCAGGATCGTACCCAGTTCATCAATTTCCTGGTTGAGCTGAAACTGAACGTCACGCAGTTGGCGACGGGTTTCCATCTGCTGCTGCATGAACTGATCAATTTGTGCTTCCTGTTCCGGAGAGATGCCATTGGCGCCTTCCTGGTTCAGCGCCATCAATTGCTGCTCTGTTTGTGACAGTCTTTCCAGCAGAGCTGTCTCTTCCTGGCGCAGACGCTCATCTGCTTCGCGCTGAAGTGCCAGCACTCGTGTAAATGGACGAGCGTAGCGACCCCGGCTGCGAATGTTGACCAGCTCTGTGCTGCCGCTGAGGTTGTCCAGCGCGTTAATGATGAAGTCACCATTACTGGCGAAGGCATTGATTACGCGCTGACCCAGCACCTGCTGTGACTGAGCCCACATACGATCGGCCAGCAAATCGGAATCAGAAACGACAATGACGGCGATATCCCCGTCGGACTCACTGAGGTGCGGGCGAGTACTGGTTTCGTCGCTGGCTTCCTCTGAGGCCGTGTCCGTGTCAGCCGATTCGCTGTTATCGCTGGATTCAGTGCTGTTTGTGGACGCGTTATCCGCTTCTGCGTTCTCGACAACCGGCGGGCCATCTGGGAAAGCAGACCGGGCGGGACCGGAAATCCGGGCTGCCAGCACCTTGGCATCATCCTCGGATTCAAATTCATCGATCAGCAGGGTAGGGTCACCCATTTCACTGAAAAAGCCGTTATCCATCATCATGGAGGCTGGCGTAGTCTGAATCAGCGGATCAAACATTGTGGTTGCATCGTCAGAGGGTGTCAGTGCCCCGGTAGACGAAATGTTCATCACTTCCAGTTGGCCGGTGACGATGTCAGTGGAGAAGCCTGCGCGCTGTATGCCCATCATGCCGTAGTGTGCAACAGGGCGTTGACCTGGCTGCAATGTCACATAAAGAGCCAGGTCCTTGTTGATGACAACTTGCTCAGGGTTATACTCAACCCCCCAGGCAGAAAGCAGCTCGGGAAGGTCAGATGTCATATCCGGTGCAGGTGCATCACTGCTCAACGCCTGTTGGGTTTGAGTGTCCGAGTTAGGATCAACAAACACCATGGCGCGGCCACCACCGAGGACAAACTGGTCGATGGCATAGCGGGTCTGATCACTCAGCCCTTGTGGGTGAACCAGCATCAGGATATCGACTTCTTCATCGATCTCGGTGGTATTGATCTGCAACTGGCGCAGTTCATACATTGAGCGCACAGTATCCATCACCGCCCAGGAGCGGGTAGCCTGATTGGTTGCAGCATTAAAGCTGCCGTTTATCGGTAACGATGACAGTAAGCCAACAACAGTCGGGTTAGGGTCAATGACCCGGGTGATCAGACGAGCAAATTCATACTCCAGAAACTCTTCCTGGTCGGGACGAATCAACGGGATCACCTCATAAACACCGAGGTCATCTTCAGTGACTGTCGACGGGTCTGTGGCCACCACACCGAAGTAGACGTCCTGACGCCCTTCTGCCAGTGGCACAGCCTGAATGCCGTAGCCATTGGCAGTGTCTTCACTGGCAGAGAAAGGCTCAGGGTCGATGACTTCCAGCGACAGCATGCCATCACTGGCAATCACCATCTCGTCCAGCATTTCCTCTACTCGCGTGCCGTAGGCGCGTACCTGTGGCACGTCAGCAGCGGCTTCCTCTGAATAAAAGAAGGTCAGCTCAATCGGTCGCTCCAGTGTGCTGACGATTTCTCGGGTGGCATCACTGAGGGTGTATAGGTTGTCTTGTGTCAGGTCGATTCGCAGACGGGGCAGGGCGCTGATGAGCAGGATACCGATCAGCAGCGCAACCGCTGTAACAGCGAGCCCGGCCGGAGAAAATAAAGCTTTCTGATTCATGGCCAGCTCCTAGTTTGCTTTTTTGATTTCAATAACGATGGCAGAGGCAAATAGCCAGGCTCCGATAACGATCGCAAAAAATAACAGATCGCGAACGTCAAGCACGCCTTTGCTGATGGCATCGAAATGCGTCAGGAAGCTCAGTCCGGCTATTGCGTCACTCAAAAACTGCGGCGCCCATCCGGAGAAGGCGTTGAGCACGATGGCGGAACCGGAAGAGACGAAAACGAAACAGATTGCTACGGTCAGAATGAAGGCGATAACGGCATTACGAGTAATGGCTGACATGCAGGAGCCAATAGCGAGAAAACCACCAGCCATCAACCAGCTGCCGAGATAGGCTGCTAAAATGACACCGTTATCCGGTGCGCCCAGGTAATTCACGGTTATCCAGATTGGAAACGTCAGCAACAGGGCAATGCCACTGAGTGCCCAGGCAGCGAGGAATTTTCCGATCACGGCATCGCGTAAACGGATAGGTAAGGTCATCAACAATTCGATGGTGCCTTCCTTGCGCTCGTCTGACCACAGTCCCATGGCCAGGGCCGGAATCATGAACAGGTAGAGCCAGGGGTGAAAATTAAAGAAAGGTTGCAGGTCAGCTTGGCCGCGAATATAGAACCCCCCCAGGTCGAAGGTAAAAATACCGTTCATCACCAGGAAGATGACTATGAATACATAGGCCAGCGGTGTGCTGAAATAGGACCAGAGCTCGCGCTTGAACACGGTCAGCGATGGGCTGATTGCCTGTTTCATACAGCTTGCACTCCTTTTTCAGTGATATGTCGGAAGAAGGCTTCCAGGCGACCTGGAGCAGCAGAGGTGACAATATGCTCTTCAGGGGCCTGTGCTTCGAGTTCAGCAGGTGTGCCATCAGCCACGATACGGCCTTCACTGATAATGATGGCGCGGGTACAAACGGCGCTGACTTCTTCCAGGATATGGGTGGAAACGATCACAATCTTGTCTTTGGCCAGGTTGCGTATCAGGTCGCGGACATGGTGCTTCTGGTTTGGATCCAGGCCATCGGTCGGCTCATCCAGAATCAGCACTTTGGGGTCGTGCAGTATTGCCTGTGCCAGCCCGACCCGGCGTTTGAAGCCTTTGGATAGCGTTTCAATGCGTTGCTCAGCCACTGAGCCCAGCTCCACCTGCTTGATCACGTATTCGACCCGGGAATCTCTTTCCTGGTCGCGGTAGCCCCGGATCTCAGCAATGAATTCGAGAAAACTGACCACGGTCATGTCCGGATAGGAAGGAGCACCTTCTGGCAAGTATCCAATCAGTGACTTGGCCTGCAGGGCTTCATTGGTGATGTCATGGCCGTCAATAACAACGGTGCCGGAACTGGGAGCAAGGAAACCGGTAATGATTTTCATGGTCGTGGATTTGCCGGCGCCATTGGGGCCAAGAAATCCCAGCACTTCACCCTCGGAAACCGTGAAGTCGAGGTTGTCCACGGCCGTAAAATGTTCGAATTTTCGGGTTATATTTTTGATTTCTATCATAATTATCTTTGCCTGATGCATCGTTAAACGGGCTATGGCTGATGGGCAAATATAGGGGGCTGAATGCAATTTTTCAACCACTGACGCCAGTATCGGGTGAAACGTTTCAATTTGTCAGAATTTCGCGCCAGTTTAGCGGCTGTTTGCGGCGATCAGGAGCAATTTACTTGTCGACATCAAAGTAGGCGTTGCCGTACTGGCTGATCTGCTCAACATGCGTGGGTTTGCCGTCTTGGGCGAACTCAACATACCCGACACCGCTGCGGTTTAACAGGCGTTCACCACGAGAAGCGGCCGAGTGACGGTAGGGGATAATTTCCAACCGTCGTCGCCGGGTTAGCCAGTTCAACGGTGAGCGCGGTGAGAACAGCCAGCGGTTAAGGCGGTCCAGGGTATCCAGCAAGCGGGTCGGGAAACTGTTTTTCAAACCACTGCTGGTGATTTGCCATAGGTGTGGTGTGGCACGGCTGCTTTCGCTGCGAACGCGGACACCATAGACAAAGGAATAGTGCACATCCCCGCTGAGGATGACAAAGTGCTTGGGTGTTTTGGTATGACCAAAGATATTCACAATGACATTGGCGGTGCCTTTATGTGCCATCCAGTTTTCGGCGTCAACCAGCAACGGCTTACCGCAATAGGTAAATATTTTCTGTACCGCCTCGATCAGTTTGACGCCAAAAATGGGTGCTGGCGAAATAAGAATCACAGAATCCTGGTTGAGCAGCTCGTTCTGCAATTCACTCAACGCTTCCCAGTCGAGCAGCCCGGATGGTTTTTTGTGGTTGCTTTCGGATCGCCAGCGGCGTGTTCGCGTGTCCATTACCAGCACTTTAGGGTTTGTATCCAGGCTGTAATGCCAGTGTTCAAAGCGCAGAAGCTTATCAATGAGTTTGTCCTGTGGCTCTGACTCGGGTGAATCCGACCAGGCTTTCATCAGTGACATGATTTCACCGCTAAACACATCCGGGGTGTTGCCCCACGCCTGACATATTGTGTAGGCAATAAGAGCGTTACCGATAATACGCTTTGAGAAAGGGTGGCCGTAAGCTGTTTTTTCCCAGTCAGCGGTCAGGTTCCAGTCATCAGTGACATCGTGATCATCGAAAATCATCAGTGTCGGCAGATGAGCCAACAGTTGGCGAACGTCCCACAGGCCATCCCTGAACTTTTCCAGGTGTTGTCGCTCATGCTGATAACGTTCGCGCATTTCATCGTCCAGCTCAGGTTCACCTTCTTTCAGGTTTTGCCAGGGCACAGGGGACCAGACCAGCAAATACATGGCAAACATTTCAGCCAGTGTGACCAGGTGATTGTCAGCATTGGCCGATGTGAAGATGGGTTTTCTTGCGCCCTCAAAAAAGCGCTGCTGAAGTGTGTCGCCACCTTTGGTGTCCGGGAGCAGCTCATGGCGACGATAGTAGTTAAAGTCGCTGTCAAACAGTGACTGGCTGTCAGAAACCTCGGCACCCTCGATCTTTTCCGGGAACAATCCCAGCTCATCAATCAACTGATGAATGGCTGTTAACATCGGGCCGGCAACATCATCGGCATAAACCTGGTCGCCGGACATCATCAGCATGGCTGGCCATTTCTCCGCCTGGTTACTGCGTTCAGACAGCCAGGTGTTGGCAGCGACCAGACCGTCTTCACTCTGATGGTGAGGCTTGCGACAGGATCCGTGCAGCATTTTGTCGACCCGGCTGCGCAAAGAAAGTCTGGGTAGTGCTGCATCTTTCAGCCCCAGCTTTGGCGCCCACTGACGCATGGAGTACCATTTGCTGCGGGTGCTGGCAGGTTGCCATTGCAGGTCGTAATAAATGAATTCGTCTTTGGGCAGTTTGTAACTCGGGGAGAAGGTGATGAGATGGATAAAGCAGTGCTTACCCACCTGAATTGTTTCGCTGTTCAGGGTGTCCGGGCCGGCCACAACCATTTCCTGGTCTGAGGCACCTGTGGCAATACGCCATCGCAGTGATTCGCGACTACACAGCCAGAACACCAGCTGTTTGCGATCACAGCGTCTTGCGATGGGGCCGGCAAGAATTTGTTGGTCGGGCGGAATCCCTTCGTTTCGACAGTTCATTCCGCCATTATAGCTTAGTCTTCCTCAGTTTCACTGTCTGATGTGTCGATATCAAGCTCTTTGATTTTTCGGGTCAGCGTATTGCGTCCCCAACCCAGCAATAGCGCGGCATCACGACGTCTGCCCAGGGTGTGCTTGAGAGCGATCTGAATCATGGTGCGTTCGAAGGC
>Ga0098052_1000784_pt1 | contig 20035 bp, 19 predicted proteins | sample 15_taG_FD_81591 | JGI IMG/M metagenome (GOLD analysis project Ga0098052, IMG submission 81591) | Marine viral communities from the Subarctic Pacific Ocean - 15_ETSP_OMZ_AT15312 metaG | ecosystem: Environmental > Aquatic > Marine > Oceanic | place: Pacific Ocean | collected 2015-01-18
TGGATGAGATTCGCACAGCTCCGCTTGGTATGGGCTGGTTCACTGCTGAGGAGCTTGCTGCCCACGGGTACGGCACGACGCTGGATCATTCTCAGAGCCGTACTGTTGAAGGCGTGACTCAATACCGCGTTGCTCCGATGGCTCGGGTGGCGCCGGTTGATGGCAAGCGTGTCATGAATGTATCTGCCATGGCTGATCTTGGTCACGTCACTGAGGATATTCTCGAGCTATCTACTCGTGAAGACATGCTTGAACATATCAAGGCTACTGGCCGACCGACGCAGAGAGTCGCAGCGATGAAGCTGCTGAAGATTCGTGCGAAGTGGTTAAGCCAGGCTAAGGGTCGTCTCGAGCAGATCGCCGCCACGAAGACGGATATGCCTTCGGTTCAGGAGGTTCAGAAACTCAGGGATAATACGTCTGCTCCGATGGTTGAGGGCGTGCTGGCTGATCTGCGTACGAAGCTGATCCGGAAGCTATCGGCTCTGACTCAGATGCATGGTCGCTACCAGAGCGGCAAGGATGCGAACCCTGAGATCGTAGAGAATGCTCTGTCGGGCTTGAATGGTGCGAGGGAGCTTCTGTCTGGTGATCTGGATTGGAGAGGCGTAGAGCTGGCTGTCGAGGCTCTCGAGAGCATTGAGACGAAGCTGGGGATTGCTGGGCCTGTGGTAGCGGCGAGACGGATGCTGTCGCTGAGCGACATTGAGCTGCTATCGAAGACGCTCTCATATCACTTGGATCAGAACAAGAAAGCCAAGGACGTTGGGTTCTCATTATTGAAAGACGCTCCGGTTCTGAACGATGCTGTGCTGGCTGTAATGGGTGATGAGCTGACGATGATGCTCAGACATGGCGACGTTGAGGCTGTCTCTGCGGAGGAGCTGGCTGTTGAGTTCGACCTAGAGGAGAGTGAGGGTGAGGACTCCGAGGCCGTAGAGGACGATACAGGGGCTCCTGAGGAGAGCGAGGCTCTGACTGAGGAGCAGATCGAGGAACGCATCGAGCTGAACGAAAAGATCCTGAAGACCTCCGATGATCCTGCTGCGAAGATGGCCGCTCGTGCTGAGCTGGATAGGTACTCAAAGCTTCTGTCTTCTATCGTCAATAAGCCCAGTGAACCTGTCGCTGAGACTGAAGGTGCTCCGGTTGACGAGCTGCCTCCGCTGACTGCTGAGGACGAGGCTGTTCAGACGTCCCTCGAGGCCAGCTTCAATAGGCTGCTCGGCCCTGAGGAAAAGTCATTCGCGCTCGAGGCCATCGAGGGTGGCGTTGATCCGAATAGCGAATGGCGCCGAAAGGCTAAGAGCCTCAAGGAGATGCGGCTCGATCGCACAAAGGCGCTGATGAAGGGCAGGGAGGAACGAAAGGATCTTCCTCTCGATGATACAGAAGCAGGCCGTGAGCGTCGCAGAGTCGAGGCAGCTGAGACTGCTATCATGAAGCGACTGGAAGACTTCGAATACCAGATCGCTGAGATCGGATCCAAGTACAACCAGCGATACCTCGATGCTCTGGATCTGCTGGATGAACTCAAGGATGAGTACGGCATGACGCGAGCAGAGATCGAGAAGTACCTGGGCAAAGAGTTCCGCGGAGGCAAAGGCTCTGTTATGGGTCTCACTGAGGTCGAGATCCCGCATGAGCTGGGTGAGTTCCTCGAGCAAGTAGACATCAAGAAGCTGATCGATCTGTACGAGGACAACCCGTACAAGGCACGCGAAGTGCTGGACGCCAGCATCCGTCAACGCTCAGGTGAAGCAAAGACCGAAGCGCAAAAGAAGGTGCTGCCTCCGGAGATCATGCTGGAAGGTTCTCTCAAGGCTGCAGCCCTCGGCATCACTGATAAGGCTGTTGCCGTCTTTTGGGATAAGCGTAGCATCGTCAACAAGATTGCTATCCTCGAGTCGGGTGGCGGCCCTATCCGCGAGATCATTGCTGAGGATCGACGTGCTATCGTTGAGGAGTTCAGGCTTACGATGCTGGATACAGTCGCAGACGGAAAGCTCCACCCCGAGAAGCTCGGCCGCTTTGCATCCATCGTGGACATCGATGCGCTTGCAGAGACCCCGGGCAAGCTGACGCTTCGGCGTGACGTCGAGCTGGGCCTGGACGATCAGGAGATCAAGGACATTATCGAGAACGAGCTGCCTCCGAAGCTGCGTCGTGACCTCTATGCTACTCTGGTAGACGCGAGACTCGAGGATGATTACTCCCAAGTGCCGGCTGGTAAGCAGAGTGCGACTAAGCCTTTCGATGAGCAGTCGCCCCTATTCAGCGACGAGGAAGGCGATACGAGATCCGACATAGGCGACGTCGAAGATGGCGTCTACAAGGACCCAAAGAAAGCGGCCCTGAAGATCGCGAACGAGTACGCCAAGATCGAACGCAATCACAACGAGCTATACACTCGGGTCGCGACACAGAAGGAAGAGGGGTTTGAATTCCCGCTGCCGACCGAGAAGCCGATCGTGGATTCGCTGAAGTCTGTTAGTGCTCTCGATCTCGGTGCATCTCAGGGCATCCAGTCTACGCTCAATCACAAAGAGAAGGGCATCCTGCTTGGTCGTGATCTGTCGCTGAAGACGTCTCAGGACTTCTACAAGCAGGGATCGGTTAAGATGCGCTTCACGTACGGAACCGCAGTCTATCCGGTTAAGGGTCCCTCGTACCCTCAGAAGGAAGTATGGCTCACTCTGACGAAGCGTGCGGTGCGTAACATTAGCGATCTTGCTCGCTCGAAGTTCTCCGAGAAGATGTCAGATGAAACCTATCGCAATATCCCGATGGCAAAGAAGCTCGAGGCTCTCGATCTTCCGATCAACGGAGTGTCGCCGCAAGACTGGGCAGATCTCTACAAAGAGCTCCAGGAGCAGAAGCAGAAGGGGAGGACACCTGATGCAGCTCCGTTCGTCACGAACAAGTACGGCAAGCCCGATCAGGTGCCCAATCAGGCTAACTCTATCCGCGCCGGCCTCGAGGACTCTGATGCTGTCGTTCTGTTTTATGATACTCGATCGCTTGGCGGCAAGGACACGAAGGCCGCGATGATCGTAGCTCAGTGCTGCAGGACCGGCGTTGTTCCTCCTATGCCAAACGGGATAGGAGCCTTGAGGGTAAATGATTGGGATCTCGCTGGGCAGAATGCTGACAAGTATAGCGGGACATATCGCTCTGTGCTTCCGCTGGATCTCGGCGTGCTTACCCAGGAACAGATGGTTGCGGCTATTCGTGGATTCGTTTACGAGAACTCGGCTCGCAACCTTACGATTGCCGGCGGTGTTCAGCTGCCGTTCCGCTATCAGCCATCCAGGAAGGCCACGCTCGTTGCTGATACACTCAGGCAGGCTTTGCTCGAGACAGGCGAGACTGACTTCGACTATCGCGAGCATACCAATCAGCAGGAGTATGCTGAGAAGGCTGAAGGGCTTATACGTTTTCGTGAATGGCTTATTGCTGAGGTAGGCCTGAGCAGTCCCTCACGGCTGCTGGCTGCGTCGAAGCTGATCTTCAAAGGGACAGAGAAGGCTCGGGCTCGGACGGATACTGTGGACGGTCTTGCTGCTTGGCTGTGGTCTATGGACAAGAAGGAGCGGCAGGACAAGATCGCTCGCCTCATGACCAGCGCTGACAAGGTTGAGGACTCCGATAAGTTTCTCCCCTCTCCCTATGCTGACAGGAGTGCTGGCGATGCTCAGTTCATTCGTGGTCGCGCTGAAGTAATGCAGCGAAAAGCTGCGGTGCAGATGTATAAAGCAGGCATGAGCGAAGACGAACAGAAGGATCTGCTCGCTCGGCTGGATAACCCGACCTTTGTCGCTGAGTCGATGGATAAGATTCACTGGACTACTGGCATGACTAAGCACGACAAGGACGGTACTCCCGTTCCTCTGGCTGCTAAGTATGACTTCAAACGAGATCATATCTACCTCGATCGCCATCTGATCAAGCACAAGTTCAATCAGAAGGCATGGGTGAGAGCGAAGCAGGAAGGCGTTATGCCTCTGCCAGATGATTCGTTCAGCCATCCCGATGAGTGGCTGGCATGGGTGATCTACCACGAGATCGGTCACAGGAATCTACGCAAAGGCGGATCCAAGTACTTCGATGCAGCCGAGGAGAACCTGCTGAATGGCTATGCTCTCGAGCGCGTTGCCAATATCAGGCAGATCAGGCTGGATGCTGATGCCGCAATGACGGAGAAGAGGATCGAGAAGCTGCATGACGACCTGGAGGTTGAACGCGAAGAGAAGATCGCTCGCTTCCTGAGTGCTCCGAATCTTGGCGATCTGTTCGGCGGCAACGTAAAGGTGATCGAGAAAGCGCAGCCGAAAGAACTCGAGGGGATCCTTCTGCCCGGGCAGCTCCCATCGAAAGCCAAGGATGCTCGCTATGCTCCGAAGTGGGTTGCTGGTCTGGATCCCGTACGCTTCGATCCTACTGATCCTGCTCCGTCTTCGTTTGCTCTGCTGGCAGTCGAGAAGGGAATCGTCGACGAGTCGATGAAGGCTGCGAAGGATCTCGAGGCAAGACTTCACAAACGCATGATGGCTAATGTTCCAGAGATGCCTGATCAGTGGGGGCCGTATAGCAGAGATCCTGCTGGTGGTGAATGGGGCTGGATTATGGTCGTCAAGGATGTGGATGGATATCCTGAGTATGATTATATCTCAGAAGAAGAGGTTAAGTCTGCATGGATAGCCAGCCAGACTGACGCTGTTGCTGACTTCGCGACCGTGGCCGAAGTCGTCGAGGGATGGAAACAAGCGAACAACATCGTCTATGATCCGCAGGAAGCATACGAGCGAGGAGAGGGCTTCTTCCACGACATAGGAGCGTTCAATCGAAATTCGATGGAGCTATGGGAACAGATCGGTAGCACGCTGCTGAAGCAGGGCAGGGCTCTTCGCAATGGAGATCTCAAGTACTGGCAGGATCCTCACAATCAGGTGGTCGTGAGCGGGTACACACATAGCGACGCAACGCCGAAAAAACTAGAAGATCCAAGCAAGCTACCTGAAGACTTCTACGGCCCTGAGGGACGCAACGACGATCACGAGTTTAGCAGGGATCATTTCATTCGCAGAACAGACGGCAAGTGGAACGTAGAGGCTGAGTACTTTGACGAAGTAGACCAAACGTGGGGCCGCGGATATGACGATGAATATGATTTTGTAGCGTATGACGAGCAGGCTCTCAAAACATGGAACATCGTTAATTCAGAAAGAAAGAAGCAAGTTCGCCCGGGGACTGGTGCTCGCATCGTGATCAGGCCGTCTGTTCAGGACATTGTGTGGGCCGCTGTCGGTGACGTGTACTCGGGAACGGTACGCAAGACTGCTCTTCCCGCCACGCAAGACATCGAGGTCGTGGATGAAGGCAAAGCGCGTGAGCTGTTGGACGAGAAGGACTACGAGAACTTCGCAACGCTGATGCGACTTAACCTGACTGGCGGATTCAAAACGAAGGATGGGCGGGAGCTTGTTCTGACCACCGACTTCGACAGCGATCGTCCGAAGATACGCGTGGCTGCGCCAATAAAGATAGAGCATAGGACGGATGCAGATCCAAAGGCCCCAGCTCATAACAAGCTCGGGCTCCTGGCTCACAGCATCGCAGCAGCGATCGAGGGGCGTCGCACCGGCCGCAACTACAACGAGCTTGGCATTCGCCTGCGGGTTGGCAACTTCTATATTGAGCACGGCTCAGGCGTAACCGAAGCAGAGGTAGACGCTGACCCGACAGCAGGAATGACTGATATGGACTGGGCTGAGGCTGCAGGAGCCTTAGATGATCCCGACATGGCAGGCCTCGTGGGTGAAGGACAAAGAAGGCAGATAATCCCTGCAGCGCTGCAGCGCCTCAACAAGAACCTCAAGCGAGCGTTCGAGCGTGTGCATGGATCGCTGGATCCGGTGGCGCCCTACGAGCAGCAGGAGATCACACGGGCATCAGGAGTGCGGGAGTCGTTCGCGATCGCAGCTGTCGAAGATATCATCGATGGTCTGGATGAGCTTCCCCGCATCGAGGGCCGGCTGGACATCCGCAACCAACTGATCGGCGCCCACAGCAAGAAGCGTGCTCGCATCGACAATACGCTGCGCGAGCTGGATATGTTCAAGGATTGGATGAAGACGCAGAAGATCAAGCCTCGCATTGGCATGATGCTAGCTACTGTGGTTCGAGAGGATATCCCTGAGAGCCGCTGGAAAGATCTCGGCGTCGAGAAGGGCGACCTCAAAGCTATGTCGAAGATCCTGAAGGAGCGGCCTGAGGTGGCTGCAGCAATCGGTCAACGCACGCACAAGCTGCTCGACAGCCTGATCGCTGACTTCAATACGCTGTCGTCCCAGCTCTCCGAGGAGGAGTACATTCGCTTCTATCGTGAGAACTATATCCCGCATCTCTATATCGCGAAGTCTGCCACGAAGGGCGGCAAGAAGACTCTCGAGGCTGGTGCGTCCAAGCGTCGTGTGTTCAATACGTTCGCTGAGGCAGAGGCCGCTGGCTATATCCCAATGTCCCTGGAGGCCGACAAGCTGATCGCTCGTTATGCTGAGATGAACTATACGCTGATCGCTAATCGTGCTGTCCTCGATGTGGCGCCCACGATCATGAGTGCTGATGGAGATCCGATGGTGATTCCTCGACACGTCACAGATCCCGACGTTCGCATGCCTGAGGCTCAGACGGTAGAGGCTGGTCTGGTTGAGTTCCTTACGTCCCGCTTAGGTGGCGACAAGCGTGCTCTGCCGGATCTACTCAATCGATTCTTCAAGGCTCGCAATGATTACGTGAGGATCCCCTCGCCATTCAAGGGAGTGCAGGAGTACTGGGTCCATCCGGATGCAGTGAATACGATGCGCTGGGTGCTGCAGGCTGGGGCCCATGGTCGCTTCACGAAGCTCTACAATGGTGTGATGCGAGTCAATAACTGGGCGAAGTTCTCAGCTCTCGGGCTGTCGTTCTTCCATCACTTCTCGCTGACTGAATCCTACATTGCAGCGAATGGTGGTCCCGCGGCTGCCGGCTTCATGTTCGATACGGCTACGCTGGGTGCTCGTGTGCTGATGCGTAAGACTCGCTGGCAGGAGTTCCTCGATAGCACGAAGACCGATGCTGAGCGTACAGCATTCGCTCAGGAGATGCTCGAGGCTGGCCTCGTGGTGAACACGGCTCCTACCTACGACAAGTCTCAGATCGAGATGGATCTGGATAAGATGCTCGCATGGTCGAAGGAGCACAATGTCCGATCGGTCAAGGTCATCACGAAGATGATCACTGCCTATCGCCGCTTCAACGATAAGCATCTGTGGGGATCCATGCTGCCAGGCATGAAGCTCTACACGGCTCACCGTCTGTACGAGAAGTATGAGCAGCTTGCTCTCGAGCAGGGGATCGCATTCGATCGTAAGGATATCCTCGAGCAGATCGCGGCCTACACGAACTACGCCTTCGGCGGCATCGAGTTCGAACGCTACATGGCAATGACTCCGAATGTACGCAAGGCGTTATCGCTTGCTGTGTTCGCTCCGGACTGGACGATCTCGAATATGAATATCGCTGACGTTATGAATATCGGAGGAGGCAAAGGCGCTCTGATGCAGAAAGAGATGCAGCGTCACTACTGGCCGTGGATGGCTTTCGTGATCACAGCTCTGCCTGCTGCAGCTCAGGCTATGATCTACGGTATCTTCAGAGATCGAGACGAGGATGATGAGATGCTCATGCTGGCGAACGAGCAGGGGCAGGAGTTCGGCATCGATATCACGCCCTTGCTGCGCGGTCTCAATCGGCATTTGAAAGGGACGCCACTTGAGGTCGATCTTGGTACGGCAGGAGAGAAGCGCTTCTACATGGTGCTCGGCAAGCAGGCTCGCGAAGTCGGTGGGCTGGTTGGTAATCCACTCAAGACGTTCTACAACAAGAGCAGCCTGTTTACTCGCATGGCCTTCGAGCAGATTACCGGATCCAATGGCGACTTCGATATGCCGTGGAGAGGCGAGGGCTTCTGGACTTCCATGCCGGCACGTAGTGCGGCTATCGGGAAGAAGTTCATCCCCATGTCAGTGCAGTCTCTATTCATGCAGAATCGTCCCTCTACGCTGTTTGCGCCCACTCGCCAGGGTATGAGTCGCTACAAAGCTCAGCAGATCGTTGCTGGTGTGATGGAAGGCTACGCCAATCCTACGCTCTGGAATCGCATTGTGAATGGCGCTGAGGCTGGAACGATCGAAGACCTTGACACTCTTGTGGTCGATGTTGCGGACGCTCTCAGGGCCAACGTCGGGCCAACTGAGGGGCCGGTCAAGGAGCTGATCAAGGTAGCGTCGAGTCAGGTGAAGTCGAAGTACTACAAGAAGTTCTTCGATGCATTGAACGATGGCGATGAGAAAGCTATGGAGGAGGCAGCTCAGTCTGCGCTTCGCCTGGGGGCCGTGGTCGATACGTTCAACAACTCGATGGATATGAAGTTTGACGATAAGGCTGGGGTGGAGTACACGTACGAGAAACGTCGTGTGGTTGAGCGAGCAGTGCATGCGGCAGAGAAAGCGTCAGGTCGGTCGAGGAGTTCCTCAACTGAAGAACGCAAAGCAATACGCGAAATAACGAAAGCAAGTGGAGGATCGAAACATGTTGAGCGGTATCTACGGAATAACAGATATGGGGCTTCTGGCCGGTATTCGTCATCACAGCGGAGACGTGAAGTTCGTCGACAACGTGATCGATGATGGGACTCCGGTGCTCGTTGACAATCCGACGATGCTGATCCCCAGCCATATACGGCAGTTCAATACGTCAGACCTATCCCGCCTGCTGGCGATAGACGAGGGTTCCCAGAGGAGCTTCTCTGAGGCATTCAACTGCAGCGGCAAGCCTTCGGCCATGAGCTTCTTCACGATGATCAGAGAGAACGGAGAGTTCTTGGTCCCTGTTGCTATCGGCTACTCGGGTCGCTTTATGAATGGTAACGTGGGCCCAGACGTAGGATTCATGCATGGCGTGGGCTTCATGGTTGAGAATCCAAAGCACTGGGTCACTTCGATGGGTGAGGTTCTCGACTACCTGAGCGGGAAGTATGCAGGTGAGATCGCTATCGATGTTGATGAGGATTGGTGCATCTCTCGCATACGCTTCGGGCATCAACCGCAGTATCTCTCATTGCTCTGCGAGTTCTACGGGATGCGGTACGACGAGTTGCTTGACTGGCTGGTGAACGAGGAAGACTCTCCCAGGCACTCGGTAGGTGTTGCCATCTCTGTTGCTGTCAGCAAGCCACCCTTCCCCGTTGTCGAGGTAGAGCAGCGTGACGGCATACAGGCAGCCAATGAAGCAGAGAAGCACATCTGGCGTGTGCTCATGGGTAGGTGTGAGATCGCGCTTGTGACAGCGCATTCGGAGGGTGTGCCTCTGGGGAGGCGTAGGGTGTTCCGCACGATCAACCGGATGCGACGCTATGACGAGCGGATCCAGTACAGGACTGATTGCGGGTATAAGCTGAACTTCGGTGAGCTCACCGGAGCTTACGAGGGATACTGCAGAGAAAAAAGCCCCCACTGCGTAGATGCAGTGAGGGCCGAGCGGATCTCTATATAAGATTCTTCACCGCTCTATTCAATACCGATCAGGACGCATCGATTATCTGTCGTGTCAACTACGCCGATGTCCATGTCGTAGATCTTCGTCAGCTTCACCGTGCCGCCGTCGCGTTCAATCAGTACCTGATTGCACTCATCGTTCAGAACGTTGTACGATCTGCGATCGACGCTCACTCTTGTCGGGCTGGCAGCATTGCGTTGTTCGAACGCCTGCCTCAATGCCTGTATAATCTCGATCATTGTAGTTCTCCCTTTAGGGCCTCGGCTTCTTTGGTTCATTCTGTCTCCTCTAGAATCTGTCTGCCTTTGCATACGTCATGATCCCCAGAGCATCTGCAGTCTTGAGCGTGACGTTGCACTGAGGGAACCTTCGCTTCATCTCCTCCTTGATTGCCTTCTTGCGCTGGCCCTTGTCCTTCGGCCACGAGCCTATTGCCTTCATCCACTTGTTCGGCACTACTTGGATCGTCGGTACGCCGAGACAGTACAGCGCAGTCTCCAGCGATCCGCAGTGACGCGCAAACGTTGCGGCCGATGGGCCACTGTTGCCGGGGATGTACGTCCCGACCTTCTCGATGTATCCTTGCGGGTTCGGTATGCTGGCGACGATGGACCTCAGTTGATCCACGATGCTTGCCATACCGTCAGGCATCGGCACGCATTGAACTCCGTCTGCTGACTGCCATGCGATGCCGCCGCCTGCTCCTGGGTCTATTGCTATGATGCTCATGCTGCTATCCTTTCCTGCTTCGCTACTCTTGCGAATGCTCTCTTTACCTTCGTTAACCTATGTGTCCAGCTTTACTTCGAGTTCGTCTTCGCGCCAGTCGGATGCATCTGGATCGGCCTGCACTTTGGCTTTGATATACAAAACGCCGTTGCACACATCCATGTCTACGACTACTCCATGGTCTAGAAAATCGACCGTTGCTGCTGTATCTGGACGTTCTACCGTCAGAGTTCGTTGTGATGTTCTTCCTGCCATTGCTGCATCTCCTTAATTGATACTTGAGAAAAAGCCCCCACTGCGTAAGTGCAGTGAGGGCCGGCAACAGTCGAGAAACTTTCTGCTGCCTATATTATGCTGCTATCCTTTCCTGATTTGCTACCCTTGCGAATGCTCTCTTCACCTTCGTTGTAACCTCGTCCGGAGGTCGCTGGTTGTACTCTGCGTAGCACTGCGTGACGCACTTGCGCTTGAGGTTGTATGCCACTGCCACGAATGCCTTCTCTTTGTCCTCCCGCCTGCGTACGAATGCCACGACGATCTCCCCTCGTGCCACCTGTGACGCATACCCTTTGCCAAGGCAGTTGCTCAGGGCCTCACCTTCGATCACGAAATCAGCCACGCTCTGCGGTATCACGAAGCAATACTTGCCTCGCGACTTCTCAAGCAGTGACCATTCGTTCGCCACCTTGATCAGCTTCGACGACAGGGCCTTGTTGAACCTAGCTTCACGTCCTCGTACCAGCTCGTTGTGCTGATCACGCATCAGCGTTGCTCGGTCCTTGAAGTTCCGCGGGAACAGAACCTTCGTGTCTGTCATGTCCATGTCCAGATCCTCGCAATGCCGGATGTATCTAGCATACGCATTCATGGTGAGGTCGTGCTGCGCAATGTACTCGACTGCTTTCAACGCATCGACCAGCTTCGATAGGTCATAACCTCTGAACCTCCTGCGAGCTTCGATCTCCTTGATCGCATGATCGAACGAGATCTTTCGCTTGAACGATCTCAGCATGACATCAACTCCTGGCAGTTCTCGCTTGATCTCCTCCATGTTCTGATTGAAGAACTGCCTGAATGCTTTGTCCTTCTTCAACTTCCTCACGACAGAGATCCGAGACGCATAGCATCCCAGCCCAGCCTTCGATAGAAGTTCTATCTCAGGATGATCTACATACGTCTTCAGGTAGTCAATGATGTGGCCTTGATTAGTGGTGCCCCCTCCCCACGCGCACCACTTGAACCTGCGTGTCCTGAGCAGCAACTCAGGGTTCACTACTGGGGCCCAGATCTTCCACATACACCTGCGATCCCATGCTTCAGAGTCCCATCGTCCACGGTATGACCAGTCCCGAGGCGGCGCCACCTTCTCGGGAGACCAGTCTACGAGGTAGCCTCCCATCTGGTAGAACGCTACGTCCCTCATGTGCAGGTATGGATCATCGACACTGCCGATCACGACCTGCTTCACTATAGGCTTATCCTTCTTGCTCTTGGCCTTCACTGCTACAGTTCTCACTACGACATCAGATCCTAGCTGAGTCAGGTATGTGTAGAAGCGATTGCGATTCATCATCTCACCTTCGGGGCCGTATCGCATATAGTTATCGTACTCGATGATCCGCTTCTTTGCTGCTGTTGACAGATCTCCGTACTTCAGATGCGGAAAGTTCATTAGAAACGATCTCCTTCATTTGTCTTGAATTCGCTGAACAGTTCCATCGTCAGCTCCTCGTTCGTTGCTGCCTTGGGCGCAGGCGTTGGCTTCGCCTTCACTTCGACCTTGCCCCCCTTCGGGAGCTTCGGTCCGCGGCTTGCTGCCTTCTGCTTGATTGAGTCTTCTTCAAAGAAGTGCATGATCCATCCGAAGACAGTCTTATCCTCTACCATCACGCACTGCGACCCAGAGGCCTTCTGATCCTTCAGGAGCTTGCGCGCTTGCTCGTGAGCATACTTGAATGCCCCGGCTAGCGTCTTGTCTCCATCGTTGATCTTGGCCGTGAGTATCGGGCTAGCGTTCTCCTCGAGGTACTCGAGGATCCGCTGCTCTGTCGGTGTGTCTGCTTTGAGCGTCAGTCCCATTGCGAACTGAGCATTGATTAGGTTATCAGCCATTAGAAGCGCTCCTTCCTGAGCGAGAGGTTGCGGATCTTCCCGTGAACGATCGCAGCTACCAGCGTCTCGGCCGCTAGCGAGGTCATGTATCGTGTCAGATCCTCGATCGTCTCTTTCGTCATGGTCTGAGCGGCTGTCTTGCTGGGCTCCTGAGGCGTGGTCACGGCCTTAGCTGCTGGGGCAGGCTTGGGTTCAGGTGCAGGCTCCGACGCTTTCTCGGGCTTCTGAGCGGCTTCTGCTGCTGCCGCTGCTTCTCGCTCTGCCTTCTCCTTGCGTAGAGCTTCCAGCTCTGCCGCCTCTGCTTCGTGGTGCACCGCTGCAGCGAACAGCTCGTTCAACGTATCAATCGTGTCATTGAACTCCTTCGCGTAGCGTTCCTCGATATCGTCATGGACTTCGCCGCCTTCAAGCTTCAGAGCATACTTAGCCATGCTCTCGATCTTGGCCTTGATCTGGGTCGACAGCGCCCCGGGCAGTAGCGTCTTGAGAATCTTATCCATGGCAACGATGTCTGTCTCGTCGGCCTTGATCGCTTCCTCGTACTCCGTCAGATCCTTGCGGACCTCGAGCTTCATCGCATCCAGCTCAGATACGCACAGCTTGCGAGCTTCCTGAATCTGCTTCACCATGTCCTTGCCGAAGCCGTCGACCTGCGTCTTCGTGCGAGCGATCTTGTTCGCCATCGATGCGATCGCTTTCCGTCCCTTGATCGTGGTCATGTCCGGAACGAACTCAGCTACCTCTCCCTTCACTCTGTCGACAAGGATCTGCATCTCGCCTTCCTGAAGCAGTGCCTTCGCTACCATGTCGTTGTCAATCGTGATCAATCCTGTTGCTGTGCTCATTGTTTCGCCTTCTTTCTTTCTGCTTTGCTCAGTGCTTTCGTGTACTTGGTTGTGATCGCTGGGGTCCAGGCGCACTTGCCCGTTTCCAGATCGCTGACGTAGGGAGCACTCACTCCCATCATTACCGCCAGTCTTCGAAGCGAGACCCCGATGTTCCTTCGGGCCTTCCTCGCTTTCTTTCCTGTCGCTTTGCAATCGACGATTGTCTGCGTAGTCATCTGAAGTATGTCTTCATTCTTCATAGTACCTTGTGCTTCCTTTCATCAACCATGCCCTCAGCAAGCATGTCTACCTCGTGGCTCTCTTTGCTGAGTACTTCAGCCAGTGCAGCCTTGTCCTTCTCGACGGCCCAGTGGATGTCCTGCTCCTCTGTCTCGAGAAGATACACGCCATGATCCTGCTGCATCAGATCGAATAGATGTCCCATTAGAATCGCCTCCCTTTTGCTTCTTGTTTCTGACTGCCTTCGAACTCCGTCGATCTGAACTTCTGAATGTACGGACAGAAGACCATCTCAACCTCTCCCACTGGACCGAACCGATTCGCTGCTATGTCCACGATCACCTTGCGATCCATCGTGAACGAAGGATTGTCCGGATGCTCGGAGATGAACAGTATCGCCGCGGCATCCTGCTCGATCGCTCCTGAATCTCTCAGGTGGTGCAGCTGCGGCTTCTCTTTGTCCTGAACACTCGTTCTGTTGAGCTGGGACAGGAGTAGAACCTGAACGTCCAGCTCCTTCGCCGTGTTCGTGATCATGTTCGACCAGTGAGCGACCTCTTGGTTCCTGCTCTTGGTCTTCGTGGATGATGATGGAGAGATCAACTGCAGGTAGTCGATAGCCACCCGCCTTGCTCCCTCCGATGCCATCATTCGCATCGCTGAACAGACCTGCTCGATCGTGCTCGCTGAGTCTATGATCGTGAGATCCAGCGCCATCACATACTTGAGAGCCTCCTGAAAGCGAGCCTCCTCGATGGCGGTAGCATCTCCATTGTCCAGCTTGTTCGTGTCGACCTCGGACTTCCCGGCTGCGATCTTCGTCCACAGCTCCTCTTGCTTCATCTCTATCGAGATGATCCCTGTCGCTTCCTTGAGCACATCTGCTGAATACTCGCACTCGTTGCACATGAACGTGGTCTTGCCGCACTTCGGCCTAGCAGCAATGATCGTGCTCTTGCCATGCCGATAGCCTGCCAGCTTGCGCTGCACAGTCATGAATCGCGACACGATACCCGCTGAGCCATGCGTCTTCGCATTCTTCATCTGTGCCAGGATGTCCTTGCAGACCTCCTCCTTCGTTCGCACGTTATCCGTCCCGCTCGTGACCAGACTCAGCTCATGCTTGATAGTTGAGATGATCACGTCCGGTCCCTGATCGTCGGCAGCCAGTCGCTTCGCTGCTCCTCTCAGGACAGCCTCCACCTGCTTCAGCTTGTAGACCTCCTTGATGTGGAACAGGTATTCCAGCGCCATGCTGGGCATGGATACGTCGACGCACTCATCTATCTTGTGATCGTCTGTGACCGTCATATCCGGATGGCGCCTTCGCATCGCATCGCTCACGATCGCCAGATCGAAGTCAAAGCCTCCCTCTTGCAGTTGCAGGATCGTATCAAACAGCATGCGCCTGAACGCATCGGTGAACATGTCGCGTACCAAACCTGCTCCCTGCAGCATAGGCAGGTGAGTCGGCTCCATCAGGATCGTTCCGATGATAGCCTGCTCTGAACGCTCGTTGTTCAAGATATCCTTTATGAAGTCGTCGCTCATTAGTTCAAGCCTCCCTCTACTATGTGGATTTTTGGTTGCGCTGCGATGAAATTATCGATCGCTGTCCGTACGTCCGGAACGGCTGTGGACTTCGCGCTCTCTTCCAGCCTCCAGCCACGATTCGGCGCCATCGACAGGATCGCATTGCCTGAGTGTAGCTTCTTGTCCGTGAGTGCCTGAAGGAAGTCCAGGCGCGCCTTGTCCTGCTCTGAACTGAGCGCTGCTTGGTATACGTTCGCTAAGAATCGAGCCAGCAGATCTACCTCCTCGCCTTCTATGTCGAGCATCGAGGACATTGCCGATGCTGCTGTTGATCCTGCGTCTTGTGCTTCTGTGCTGATATCCATATCTAACCCTCCCAGCGAGGGGCCGAAGCCCCCCGCTCCCTTGTTAACCGTTTGCGTTGATGCGGCCCAGCAGATCCGAATCACCCTCAGCGAGCTGATTGTAGATTGCCAGCAGGCTGTTCTTCGTATCCATGTTCCAGTTCTCACGATCAACGCCAATGAACAGTGCCAACTGGCCCAAGCTCAGGCTGAACTCGGAGAACGCATCCGAGACCTGCACCAGAACGTCGGCAGGTATCTCTCGCGTGTCGTGCAGTTTCAATGGTGGATCCGTCTGCGTGGGCAGCTCCTTCGGTGCTTCCTCTACTGGCGCTGGTGCTGCCACATCCACAGGCGGTGGAGGAGGAGGAGGAGGAGGAGCTTCTGCCTTCGGCTTAGGCGAGGCTTTCGGCTCAGGCGCAACCACTCTCTTCTTCTTCTTGCCACCGTGCTCGTTGGTCGTATCGCTGTCCTTGTTATCGTCAATCAGGAACAGACCATTCAACGCATACTTCCGAGCATACGAACTGCATGCCCCAGTGATCTGCGAGCTGTCCATGCCCTTCTTGACCTCCTCTTCCCGGGCGTAGCCATCGCACGAGACCTCGGCTGTCTCGCTCTTGACGGTTGCGGTGGCCTTGACGTAGTAGCGTTCTCCGATCAGCATCAGCTCGTCTGATACGACGAGCGTCAGCCCGTTCTCCACAAGCAGCGGCTTCACTGCTTCCAGAATGTCCTCGCAACTGCGATAGGTGTATCCACCGAAGTTGTTGCGTTGTCCCTTTGGTGCCGATAGCTCGGCTTGTACTGCCAATAACTCTTTCATGTCTAGTCCCTTTCTTAGAAGCGGCTCTTGCCGCCTGCGTTGAATCCTTCGTCATTTGATGCCGGCTGCGTCGGTGCCGCTGGCGCTGGTGGTGGTACTGGGGCCGCGGGCTCCAGCTCTCGTGTGCCTTTGAACCCTCCCATGATGCGATCCAGATCTGTGAGCGACTCCTTGATGAAGGTGCCCACGATCATCTGCTCCTTGTATGTGACAGGGATGCCAACGTGAACGCTGTCAACGTACACATGCCATCCGTCTGTGCCCTTCTGCGTCACAACACGCGGGCCATAGTCTTTGCGACTGTCGCCTGCGGTATTGCTACGATCCGGAACGATTCCATCGATGTATGCCGAGATCATCTTATCGAGGATGTTCCGCTGTCCGATGCTGTACGTTCCTGAGCCTTCGTACTGCTTAGTCATGCTACGCATGAAATCCTTCTCCCAGTCCGTCATTTTGTCTGAGAGATCGAGCAACTCTGGAATTGCTCGGTTATACTTATCGTTCGACATGTTGTTCTCCTTAGAACTTTGGATTTATCTTGGTCCTATACTGGTGGCACAGGTGACTCACATGACAGAAGCGTTCGCAACGAACGCTAGTGCCTTGCCTGAACTCGGCCACACAACCCTCTCCCTTATCCTTTCTGTTTGTTCTCCATTCTTCTGCTTCTGCCATGCTGTCGAAGTTACCTGCCTTCGGCAGAGCACGGTCGCTCGTTTCCTTTCGTACGATGTAGCGACTGTCGCGACACCATCGTTCTTCTTCGCTGCACTCGGGGAGCTGGCTGTCCGGAAGCACCTTCACTGCTTCGTGAATTTCGATCCGCTCTCGCAAGAGTGCATCGACTTCATCGTTCGTCATGAATGGCACATCGAACACATGCACCTGATTCTCCGGATAGTAGTCTCCTTTCTTCCTGGCGATCATCAGGTCACGGATCTCCCAATCCTTGCACAGCATCTCAATCGAGATCTGATTGACCTTCAGCCCCTTCTTCTCGACGAAGAGACGATAGATGTTCGTCTGGTGCTTCCACTCGTCCTTCAGGCCGTGCTTGGCTGTCCACACCTTCGAGATCTTGAAGTCCTTCAGGTGATAGCCCTCGTCTGTCGGCTCGCATCGATCCACAGCTCCACTGACAACGAACGTCTTGTCTCCTACCTTGATCTTGTAGAAGTGACGCTGCTCGTTAAACACTCCCTTCTCCTGCCCTCCCATACGCTCAAGCAGGCTGTGCACTGCATTCCCGAGGATAGACCAAACCATCTCGGTTACGTCTACCTTGTACTCATGCCGCGAACATAGAGCCACGACCTGAGCAGGCGCCAGCACACCAGTGACGCTGTAATCAGCATCACCCTTGCTGTAGTCGTCGTTGATCGCTGCATCAACCCAGCAGCGACTCATGCCCGTCTTGTTTGTGATGATCTCTGGCATCCTTCTCCTCCTTTATGATTTGAATCATGGTAGTCTTCGGCCAATGCTCGAGACCGCGATCCTTAGTCGCAGTCTCAAGCACGATCTTCCCTACCTTGACTCGTGGTTTATTCGCCATCGCTCATCTCCCGAAGTGCTGAACGCAGTCCGGGGATGAGAACGGCTATCGTGACGGTCGCTAGAACTAGCGACACTGATAAGATGACTCTAAGCATTTGACTCTCCCCCTGGCCCTAAGTGTTAGCAATATTTCCTAACGCTTTCAAGCGAATTCTGCCAGTCCTGCCTCGCGCATGCTGAGGTATGTTGGCATTGCTCCATCGCGGTCCCAGCCTACGATCATATGATCGAGAACCCGGATGTCTATGATCTTGCCTGCGCTCACGAGTTGCTTCGTGATACGGATGTCTTCCACGCTGGGTTGCGTGTCGCCTGTCGGGTGGTTGTGCACCAATACTACTGCTGCGGCAGAGCGCTCTATGGCCGGCCTGAAGACCTCGCGAGGATGCACTAGGCTGGCATCCAGCACGCCCATCGTGCACATGACTCTCGAGATGAGGCCGTTCTTTGCGTCCAGCAGGAGAGCAGCAATCTGCTCTTGTGCGTAGTGCGACATGTCCTTGCATACGTTCAGCGTATCGTCCGGTGTGCGTATCTTGACCCCAGAATCCTCGCGCACGAGCAAGGGTATCTGAATCATTGCCGTTGCGTACATCGGCGTTCTGTCTTTCTTCTTCATCGTATCTCCCTAAGTGAAAAGAAAAAGGCGACCGCATTTCTGCGGCCGCCCGTTATGGGTTTGGGTATCAGTGTCTAAGCATTATCACCTCCTTTCAAAGCTGGAATAGGGGTCGTAGACCCCGATCCCTCGCTGTTGCTGGTATACTTCACCTGCAAACCTCAAAACGGACACGGCCGCAACTCCACGCCCTGCTCCCGCTTCTGTTCATCGCTCATATTTCCTCCAGTTCAATCCCGCAGTCGGGACAGTAAGACTTTAACTCTATCTCAGCCAACTCCCTGTGCTTCAGCTCAGTGCAGTCGATCTCGACCGGTATGATCGAGTCCATATCGATATCGCACTTGATCACCTCGTCTTCCCGCTGATACGCACGCAGGTCGCCAAGGCTCGTAGGCACTGAGACCAGATCGAGCGAGAGCGCTCCATCTGTATCGTAGTCCAGCACCGTGACCGGCGTACCCACGAGCGTCTGCTCCTGGGCACACACGGCCTCCACAACCCCATTACGGATCGTGATGATGATCCCCTCTTTCATTTCGCCCACTCCTTTGCTCTGTTGTACGCACATTCAACCTTGTACGTGAGTTCTTCCATCGTATTAAACGGGTTCGGCTTGCGCCAACTGTTCTCCCGCCTCTGGTCCGGAGTCATTTCCCTCCATATGCACCAGCACATCTTGTGCTCGTTCAGATCCAGTAGAGTGCGATGAAGCATCCACAATGAATGCCGATGCCTGTCGTTTCGCGTTGGGAACTCAGGCCAGTCCTCGGGTAGATCCTGAATGCTGGGGATGAAATACGATCGCGAGAAGGCTATTGCCCTCCGCACGACCGCCTTCGACTTTTTCTTGTCCAGCTCCATGTACCACTTGTCGTGATCTACAATGATCGGCAGATACTCAGCGCAGTGTGGACTTAAATGCCACGGACTCTCCGCGATCCAGCCGGCGTCTACTTCTTGCTCCAACCTCGTAGAGCACTCGTTCGTTGGTGCCGGGGTAGGTTTTGACTCCTTCTGCAACGATCCTCGATGGCGTGACTGACACGCATTCGTCTTTCCTGCATTCCGGACAGACCCAGTCTGCCTCGACGCATTCTGCGGTGTCTCCAAAGACCCATCCCACCGAAAGAAGCCAAGCGACAACTGACGCGTTGCTTGCAGTTTCATCCATACTCTCCTCGTTATCGCACAGGCTACAAACCTGATACTTTAGGGTTATTTTTTCGAACCTGATTAGCTTGGCCATGTTATACCTCTTCCTTTCTGAACGTAGGCGCCATCGAGTAGCGCTCTGGCATTAAGAACTCCCCGCGGTCGTCCACGTGGATCTTCGTCTTGCGCGTGCCACGCATCCAATCATGCACGATCGCAGTCTTAGCCGTGCGACTGATCACCTTCAGCACGAATATGCAGTTGTGATCGCATATCGAGCGCGACTTCAGCGTGGTCCCTGCTTTGATTACTGACTTCTCCATTACTCGCTCCTGAATTCAGCCTTGCGTGAGCGCCACCCGGGCTCATGGCTGTCGTTGTACGCTTTACACTCAGCACGAGCTTCGTCAGCCGTGTCCACGTGGCAGAGCTTTGTCTCTCTTGCCCCAGGAGCAGGCACCACGTTGCCCTGAGCGTCCTTCTTCCACCA